>Ga0209502_10004669_pt1 | contig 10203 bp, 9 predicted proteins | sample ArcticOcean_MG_C_10_FD_187442 | JGI IMG/M metagenome (GOLD analysis project Ga0209502, IMG submission 187442) | Marine microbial communities from western Arctic Ocean - ArcticOcean_MG_CB11_90 (SPAdes) (version 2) | ecosystem: Environmental > Aquatic > Marine > Oceanic | place: Arctic Ocean...
CTAATAAAGGTAGTACACTTACTCAAGTCTTTGAGTTTCCTCGCTCCTGCGTAAGTACAGGCGCTTCTAATGCCCCCTAAGATGTCTTGGACAGTATTAGATACTTGTCCCTTATAAGGAATCTTTACAGTTCTACCTTCAGAACTACGATAGTCTTTAAGACCACCAAAGTGTTTGATGTTTGCTGTGTCGCTACTCATGCCGTAAAATTGTACATTGCCGTCAACTACTTCTCCACCGCCCTCGTCATGTCCTGCCAACATTCCACCAAGCATAACAAAGTCTGCACCTGCTCCGAATGCTTTTGCTACATCTCCAGAACTAGAACAACCCCCATCAGCAATGATGTGTCCACCAAGACCATGAGCGGCATCGGCACATTCAATGATTGCCGATAGCTGGGGATATCCCACACCAGTCTTAATACGAGTAGTGCAAACACTACCAGGCCCAATACCCACTTTAACGATATCTGCTCCACTTAATATTAACTCCTCTGTCATTTCACCTGTCACTACATTGCCTGCAATGATAACTAACTCCGGGTATTTTTCTCTAATCTGTTCTACTGTAGTCGCAAAACGTTCTGAATATCCGTTAGCAACATCAATGCACAAAAACTTGAGAGGGTGTTTATACCCTTCTTTCTTAACTGCATGTAACTTCTCTAAATCTTTGTCAGCGATACCTATACTCATAGCAGTGTGTTCGCAACAAATAGGATTATCAGTAAAGAATTGTATTAACTCGTCTGCTGTATAAGTTTTAACTAAGCATGTAAACACGCCTTGTTTACTTAATGTCCTAGCCATTTCAAATGTGCCGACACCATCCATATTAGATGCCATGATAGGCACACCGTGATAGTCTGCTTCCGGATCTGGATTGTCGTAATTTCTAAAAGTATAACTTCTAAATAGATCAACTTCTTTGCGAGAGCCTAGTGTTGATCTTTTGGGTTTTATAAGCACATCTGAAAAATCGAGTTTAACCTCGGATTCTATTCTCATTAAAACTTTGCCTCACGTGTGTGTTTTCTATAATCAGGTGACATTCTTAACCACTCTTCACCATTACCTTCCATAATATCAATACAACGATCAATTGTCCCGTTAGTCCAATTTGATATCTTTCCTATCTTAGCATGTGGTCCTACTAATAAAGGATGTAATTTAGTAATTGCATCTTCAAGCGACCATGGTATATAAAGTCTATCTACATCATTTGCAAACGTTTCAGGGAAACTTCTGTAAGCAGGGAATAGAACATTGCAACCTAATGCATCACCTTCACTGACTGTATTGCTTACCCAGTCTTGTAATGCACAGTTGAATACAACTCTAGTATCATTAAGAATTCTATAGTAATCGTTCTTAGATAGATTCTCGTGGATAACTAGTTTCTTTTGTTTCTGTAGTTTCTTTGTACGTTTCATGTACGAGTCATTGTTGCTTCTTAACTCTCCACCAGACAATAAACAGAACTCTATGCCATGATCTTTGCCATACCTTTTGTACCATTCTTCAATAAGGTCCATATAAAAATCAGGTTGTTTCTCTTGGTCCCAACGAGCAGTAAATGCTACTCTCATTTTACGATCAGGGAAGTCTTTGTGTTCTTCGAGTTCAAGCAATCTTCTTTGTACTTCGTTCTTACCAAACGCAAGACCTGAGATATTATAAAGAGGAGCCTCCCAACCTGCTATCTTCATGTGAGCAACCATTTCTTCATTAGTTGCGAGAACACCAGTAACAAATTCATTGACCATCTTCTCATAAAGACCCATCCATTTCTCCATGCCCCAGACATGAACAAAGTCATCTGGGTCGATAGATTGTGCTAGGCATCTTACAAAGACTTTAGGTCTATGTTCTTCTGCTACTTGATCCATGATATAAGGGAGAGATTCAATACCAGGCTGAAACATATCTTCAAAGAAAATACAGTCTTCACTAGTGACTTCACCTTCTTTCATCATCTTAACTAATGACATCATTTGTGACATACCAAAGTATGAACGACCGTGTGCGTCTAAGACTTGACCAGTAACAATCGATTGATCAGTTGTTAGTAGATCACCGGGAACGACCACATAATCAACACCACGTGCTTCAAAGGCCTCAGTACTCCAGTTTTGTAATTGCAAAGTATATCTTGCTTCGTAAGGTTCAAGTCCCATGTAAAATAATTTACGCATTTTTCTCTCCATTATAATCTATTCTTTCTATATCATCTTCAATACAATTCTCACCGTATTGTATTTCTATAATTCGTAGTGGTTCTGCTGTCTCGTTGCATAATTGATGCCAACTAGTCTTTGGAATCCACGTAGAATTAAATTTGTTAAATTTACCTAAAAGTTCTCTTTGAGTGTCATTTAGACTATAAACTGATGCTACTCCCTCGCTAACAAACCAAAACTCTGCTCGACTTTGATGACGTTGCATACTTAAGTTTTTACCAGGGTCAACTGTCAGTTCTTTTAATTTAACTTGTTGTGTGTCTTCATGTAGTACACGATAGTAACCCCAATCTCTCACTGTTTTCGGAGACTTCCATTCTTGTAGAATCCACGAACTTGAATTCTTCTTGTCTTCTCCGCCTACACCGAATACGAACGATACATTTGAATCATCTGAATCCATCTCAGGGATATTACTTTTAGTTCTGTCTCCACCGTTTGCATAAATGATATGACTATCAGGGAACTCTGCTCTGAGTGTTACAATCGCATCCTTACCACTATCGTCACTGTCATCAAATGTCATTACGCCATCAACAGAACCAAGTGCTAACAATATTGCTACACGTTCATCAATAGGCATGAACGACCTGCCCTTCTTACGAGCAAGCCATTCATCACTGTTAACTCCCACGATAAGTTTTGATCCTAACTCTTTAGAAGCATCTATATAAGATAGATGTCCTTTGTGTATAGGATCGAACCCACCTGTAATCAATACGATATTATCGGCGTTGATAGCGTTTCTCAAATCGTCTTGCATCTACGTCCCACATGTTGGTAACTTGCTTACCAGACAGATATTTTTGGTTATATAATCTCCAAACATAACTGCGATTGTTGTACAAGTCTGCGGGTTCATACCTAAACCCGAAGTCTTTTGTAAAGGCTCGGAAAGCCTCAAGGTCCTTAAAAACTGCAAGAGTTTTAGGGTTTGACATTGTAATATTCCTTCTCTCATATTACCTTAGTGTTATGCATCCGAGTTATTCGGATACTCCATTTCGCAACCGTTTTCATTATCTTCGGCTACTGAAATCTTTATGTAACGATTTGGATACTTTGTTTGTATTTCTAATGCCAAATCGTCTGCAATCATTTCACAACTCTTATGATTAAGTTGTAATACACATGTACTACTTTCTACTTCTTCGTACAAGCGTTCTAACCATCTTTTAAACTGTATGAATTCGATATCTCTATCATCATGGAAGACTTCAATCCATACTTTAAAATGAAATATATGTCTGTGAGGGTAGCCTAAGAACGATACATCGTCCCAGTCACCTGTCGCAAGTTTAGGATCAGTATCAGCACCAGGATACATGTGTATACCTTCTTTACTAAATGTTACCCATATAGTTCTTTGTGTAGTTTTGTCAGTCATAGTGCTATGATACTCGTTTTTAGTGTTAAAGTCAATGACTTTGGTTAATCAATCACTGCTTGAATGGCTTCGTCACTGTCTTCCATGTCTTCATCATTATTTACTTCAACAGTTTCGTCTACTGAAAAAAGTTGATCAAACATAGTACCTGCATTGACAGACCTTTTGCCTGAATTTCCTTGTGAACCTGATTGTATTTGCATCCATAGTCTGCTGTGTTGATCGATCAAGTCTAATGACTTCTGTCTATCATTAAGTGAGAATATTTCTTCAACAATTTCTCCGAATCTGATACGATCAAAAGTTTCATTCATCAACATCTTAGGGATATTGCCTTGCTCATACTGTCGATTTGCTTCTTGTACAGCAAACATGTGTTGATACACATTATGTGCTTGAAGCATAGTATAACTCAATGTGTCCCAACTAGTCTTAGTTTCTTTACCATGCTGACCTATAAACCCATTTCCTCTATAACATAAGTCTTTTAGAACTAATGCTTTAGTTACAGGAGATTCAGCAAACTTTTCATGTATACCATCTGCTAATACTGCGTCTCTGAAGGGTCTACTGTCGTTTGCGTAGTCTTTGTTCTCAGCAGTCTTCTCCATTGAGTAAGTCCACTTAGTGTTATGTTCCATTGTTGAGTTATTGTATGCTAATCCTTTTGCCGCCGCAAAAAAAGGTGATGCACAATCAAACGTAATCTTTAACTTAGGATTGTGATACTTTCTTACTGCTTTTTGAATATCTGTAAACAATACTGCATACTCTAAAATAGATGTTCCTAAACAATGAATAAGATCATGCTTACCTTCTTCTAATAATCCATCATGTATAATATGTACAATACGTTTTAGTGTTAAATGTATGTCAATTTTGTTTTGACCACCGAATGCCCAACCATTAAAGTGATTGTCTGGGTATGCGTTAGGATCGCAATACATTTTCATTTGCTCATACCATTCATCTGACTGAGAATGATTTCCACCTTGCAATACATTAAGAAACTTACAAGCACCACTTCGATTATGAATAAAGTAATCATTATTAATATGTGTGGCAATCATTGCATCTTCGATTGTTTTGATACCATGTACTGATTTACCATCTTTACCTTTAACATGATATGTACCTAATGACATTGACGGGATATCTAAACACATACCATAATCCATATAAGCATCCATCCACTTTAGAACCTTGATACGTTGCTTCATTGCACGTGGGCAATTAGGATCTTTCCAATCTGCGGGCCACTGACACTTTAGGATCTGAAAACCGCCAGAGTCTCCTAACATGAATGTGCCTTCTTCCCGCTCTCGGATAATAGATTCACTAGGAATGTCTTTAGTGATGTCCAAGTCGGCGTGGCCCGCAGAATACAGACCCCATTTGTAAGTGTATAATCCTTCTTTAGAATTCAAAAAGTTAAGACGTTCAACATCTCCGTTGAAGCCTGCAGGGATACGTTCTTGTGGAAAGTACTCTTCACCTTTGCGTTGCTTACCTAAACCAGCAATAAAGAAACTACTGACAGCAGGTAAAAACAATGCCCAATCATCATCTTGTTGTGTTGAAAGATTTATTTGTTCTGTCATACTGGTATCCCTGGATATAATTTATCTATTTGCCTAATAAGATGATTTGCTACTAATTGATTACCTTTAACATTAAGATGTCCTAGACTGGCTTTATCTTCACCACGATGAAAATCCACTAGAGCCTTAAAACATCCATGTTCAAAGCCTGCCGCTTCCATTATTGAATGTTCGCAAGTTTCTTCTACACTCGACAGTGGATCTTTCTCTTTCGTAATTCCTGTTTCGTGTGTTAAGTGTTGTGAGTGTTGTGCCGTAAATATCTCTACAAAATCATACTTTAAGTATCTTAACAAAAAACGTGATGCATTTATATGATATTGGGAAACTTTGTTAGAAAAATTTAGATCATGTCCATCCATAATCCAATCTTTATACCAAGACTGAGAAGGGTTACATGTATCTGGTTCTCCAAGTTTGTTGTCCCACATCTCATGTCTACCGGTATCAGTGTATGATACAACCACTAGTGGATTTTTATCTTCTATATTATAGGCTATCATGTCATCCTGAAGAGTTCTTGCAATCCACTGATTGCTTTGGCCAGCCTTAGCCTGATTTACATGTTCTAACTTGTAATTATCTGCAACCAATTGGCTAAATCTATTCTCTGTAGTAATTACACCTTCAATATCATCAGCCTGTTTAATTGCATATGTAAAACTATCTCCAATAAAATAAATGAGATCATATGGTCGCTTCATCGGTACCTACTTTGCTTGTGCTGGTAATAGATATTCGTAAACTGTGTAACCACTGTCTACAGTAATCTGTGCCGCCCCTTGATCAGATATACGCACAATCTTGTCACCAGGAAGATCCATAATAGACAAGAAGACTTTAACAGGCCACTGCCATGTTCTGCTCAACGTTCCTGTGACACTAGGTTGAAATACAAAGTTGCCTGAGTGAGTAGAAGGGTCACCAAAGAATATCTTAAGATCACCATTGTCTGTTTTAGTTGTGAAGTTTAATTCTTCTGCGTTTGCTTGTGCTTGTTTCTTAAGACGTAAGATACCTGCGATTGTAGGTTCGAATTCAATGTCCCAAGCCGCACCTTTAAATGTCACGTTTCTAACTTTCTCTTCAATCAATGCTTTTGACATTAAACGATAGTCGTTAACAAAGTCGCCTGTTTTAGTTGCAAAGTGAACTGCTGTAGGAATCTCTTCCCCATCAACATTTTTGCGAGTCATGTCAATAGTAGCACTTGAATCATAGTCATCAAAACTTAGAATAGTTTTGAGTTTACCTAGATTCGGCATACCAAAAGTGCCTATAAAGTCAGCAACAGGAGTTTTTGTCTTGCCACTAACAACAACAGATTTATCTTCAGCGATTGCACCAATCTCTGTATCTTCTGCTGTCCCCACGATCTTTACTAGATCAATGATGCCTAGTCCGTACGTGTATTCGATTAAGTCTAATAAATTATCTTTCATGTGTTTCCTCTTAAAGTATTTAGGTAGATATATTTTGTATTATATCTGGTTTTTTTGCGTAAAGCAAGTAATTTGGTCACTTGACTTACCCGAAACTGAATAACTCATCAAATGTTGAGTTGGTGTCTGTGTTTGCTCTCAAATCCCATTTAAGAACGCCTAGTAGATTGCTAATCTTTTCGTCAACAAGAGTTGATTCCATTAGATTGTCATCAAAAGGAAGTTCTTGGAACCATTCAGGCAATCTAAGTTGATCTGTCGGGTAAGCAATACTTGTATAGCCCATTGGATTCGGCTTGAGTTTACATACTACGACTTTAAAGCCATCCATGATCTCCATAGAGTAGTTGTCTCCATGCACTCTTTTGAGTGTGTTCCAGTTCATTGCCGCTCTCACATGACCAGGCATGTTTGCACGACCAGTCTTAGATTTCTTTTCTAATTGTGTATAAGAAGTCAACTTGTTTACACCTTTAGGAGAACCTTTTGTCCATGAATCCTGTTGACCTAATATGAGTTTAAACTCTTTAACTTTTTCTATAATATCTTCACGTCCTAATCCAGAAAGAGTCATCTCTAACACTTCTTTAAGAAAGTTCTGTACATACTTAGGAGTATCTGCACGTTTGAGATCAAGTCCCATTGCCTTGACATACATCGCACCATTGGCATCAGTACGTTTGCCTTCGTTGTCATAGATGTTGATAGCATATCTTTTTTTAGTGATGAACAATCCTCTATCACCACAGACTTCTCTGCCGCCTCGAATAATCTCACCTTTACTACGAGGACAATGAAACGCACTTTCCATAAAGCCAGGAAATGATTCATTACATTGATCAGACATACTGTCATACAAATCAATAAACGTTTGTTTTTTGTTTGCTAATGTCATATCTTTTGGCAAGTCATCTTTCAACATAGGCCAGGCACTAAAGTAACAAGAGTCAGTATCACCGTAGATCATTGAGTCGCCAGTATGATCATATACCCCAGTTATGATTTCATTAACATGAGCAGACATATGTTTTGTCACACTTCGCCCTGTCAATGTAACAGACTGTCCGATACGTTTATCATAGAATCGACAATGTTCATTAAGAAGTGCGCCATATGCTGAGTTAAGTAGAATCTTACGAACTAACTGTCTCTTATCCCAGTAGTCGATATCTTCTTTTGTTGTTGACTCTCTGAGTTTAGCCTGCATGACCTTACGATCAGAATACCATTTAGACAACAGACCTGGAATCACACCCTCTATGTCTGATCTAAAGATTGTGCCGTTAGCACTAAGGATAAAAGGATTATTAGAGTCATAAATCATCTTCCATATCTGAGCCGCACTCATGTCTTCTGAACGCCCATCTTCATAATCAATCGTTAGCATTGTGCCACGTTCCTGATTCTGAATCGCAGTGTACTCAAGTGAACCGAACAGTCCTTCCCATAAGATAGGACCTTCTACAGACGCATCGCCTTTCTTGTAACGAGATTTCTTCTGTGCTAGACCTAAGCCCTTTTCTAACATGTATTGATCAGTCAATGTATGTTTCACTTGACCTACAATCGTTTCAGGCGCCATGTTCAATGCTCGTATCACTGAAGGATACAGCGAGTTGATATCGATAGAGCCTATCCAGTCATGCAACCCTTTCTTAGGAGTAGCAACATATGCACCAGCCGCTTGACCTTGTCCATCATCATCTCGGCTCTTACGTTTTTTGTCAGGAACAACAAATCCTCGCTCATGTGATTCGTTCATAATAGCCATTTCAATCATAGCCACAGAACCCATCACAGTCGGAAGCAATACAGTATTCTCATGTGCCATCTGATTAGCAAGTTCCATAAACTGCAACTTGTCATCTAGTTTTTTGAGTAGCATTGTATCCTGTCTGTTATACTCAATGAACTTCTTAAAGTCTTTGTTGTATAACTGATCAAGTGAACCTTCGTACTCAGTCTTCTTCTCGCCTACTTCTAACTCACCAATCGCATCTAGTTTATAACTGTGACGAGATTCGTAGTTATACTTCTTGTAGAGTTGAAGATAATCTAAATGAATACGACCTACTAGGTCAAACGTTTCTTCTTCTTTGCCGAATCGTTCATATGTTCGCTTCTTCGGAAACTGACCTAGCAAACAGAACTTACGAGTGTCATCTTTCGACATCACACGAGTAACACGATTCACCATGTAGGGGATATCGTATCCTTCTGAGTTCCAACCTGACATCACATCAGCATCTTCAATCAATTGAAAAAACACATCAAACAATTCTTTCTCTGTTCTAAATAACAAAGTATCTGGGAAGTCTTTGATAGCCTCCTGTGCAGTCTCATACGTCATATGAGAGGGAGGAACGGCCAAGCATATCAGTTGATCGAGCCAGTCTAAGTATAGACTGACAGCAGTAACTGGATTGAAAGGATCACTCGGAGGAGAGAATCCTTTTGCAGGATCAAAGTCTACTTCAATATCGAAAAAACATGTATGCAGTTTCGGAGCATCTATCTTTAGATAGTTCTCACTAAGACAACGAAAGACAGGATTAATATCGCTTTCAAATAATTTCTTACCTGAATGCATCCGTTTTTCTCGCTCGAACTCTGCCTTCTTAAAGGTAGAGAAACGACTAACTCGATCACCGTAGATACTATGCGACTTGCCTTTGTTATCCTCAAAGTACATAGTGTAATTTATAGGATACTCTTTGAACTCTCGTTCACCATCAAGGTTTCGCTCTACAACATGAATCTTGTCGTTGCTTTTGTCATTTACTGCATCAACGTATGACATTAAATAGTTCTACCAACTGTCTCCAATATATCGTTTAGTTGTTCATGGTCAGCATTTGTATCAGTAAGTTTGCTTTTGTGTGCAACTCTGATTGCTTTCTTTAGAATGCTAGATTTGATTTCTAACTCTTCCGCAATTGCTTTTACAGTGTCGTTAAGACCACCGTTAAGTGTTTCAACTTCTTGCATGACTGCCATGCCTTCGTTGACTAATTGCTTGAGTTTATTGACTTGTTCTGGATTAAAGTATTTTGCATTTCCTGACATTGATTTCTCCTATGAAATATATAATTTAAGTGCATAGTATATCGTACCTATGCGGGTTTGTCAATCAATTTCTGCGTAGATTTACCCAGAACGTTGATTTGAATTCTGATTGATGACTTGTTCTAGTAAAGAAAGAGGTGCTCCCTCTAGTTTAGAATAATATAGCAATGCTTTAGTATCTTTAGGTAAACAATGTCCTCCAAATCCGAATTGACCATCTGGTCCTGGGACTTGCATATGACTGTCACCTACTCTTGGGTCACGTTTCAACATATCTGTGAACTGCTCCCATGATGTCTCTGCATTGCTTGATTGGTGCAGATGAAATAACTCATTGAAGAATGATACTTTCGTTGCTAACCAACTGTTAATTGTGTATTTGATCATACTAGCACTTGTTAAGTCTGTCTTAAATGTGGGTACAATTTTAACTTTGCTGTGATTGATATATGCTTGTTCTACTTC
>Ga0209502_10004673_pt1 | contig 10199 bp, 9 predicted proteins | sample ArcticOcean_MG_C_10_FD_187442 | JGI IMG/M metagenome (GOLD analysis project Ga0209502, IMG submission 187442) | Marine microbial communities from western Arctic Ocean - ArcticOcean_MG_CB11_90 (SPAdes) (version 2) | ecosystem: Environmental > Aquatic > Marine > Oceanic | place: Arctic Ocean...
GATAAACAGCATTTTGATGGCTGTCACAAAAGACTTGGATTTCCACATGGCGTGGCTTGAGAAGGTACTTTTCTACCAACATTACGTCATCGTTGAAGCTGCTTAATGCCTCGCGCTTGGCCGCACTCAATGCTTGTTCGAACTCTTCGGCCGAGTGCACTGCCCGCATCCCTTTACCGCCACCACCCGCAGCCGCTTTGAGTAGCACCGGGTAGCCCATTTTGTCAGCTTCGCTTTTTAGTAAAGCAGGGTTTTGATCATCGCCATGATAGCCGGACACCAGAGGTACATCGGCATTAGCCATAATAGTTTTAGCTGCAGACTTAGAGCCCATAGCCAAGATAGCCTCAACCGGTGGGCCGATAAATGTGATGTTATGTGCGGCGCACTGACGACAAAATTCAGCGTTTTCAGATAGAAACCCATACCCTGGATGCACTGCTTGAGCGCCTGTTTGTATAGCTGCTTGTATGATTTTATTAACCACTAAATAGGATTCATTAGAGGGCCCAGCTCCAATATAAACGGCTTCATCAGCCATTTTGACATGGAGAGCACTGCGATCTGCATCGCTGTAGACGGCAACGGTTGTAATACCCATTTGACGGGCTGTTTTAATGATTCGACAGGCAATTTCGCCCCGGTTGGCAATCAGTATTTTAGTAAACATGGTGGGCGTTAGTCCTTTAACCAGTTGGGCTTTCGTTTGTCTAAAAAGGCGCTTAAACCTTCCTGTCCCTGAGCGCTTACTCGAATGCCGGCAATCACCTCACAGGTGTGTTCAATCAAGCTAGAGTCGACGGCTTTGCCGCTCACAGCAAAGACTAGCTGTTTGGCGGCGACAACGGCTTCAGGGCCATTGCTGAGTATCGCTGTGATCAGTTGTTCTACTTTGTCATCTAGGAGCGACTTCTCGACTGCTTCGTGAACTAGGTCTATTTGCAGTGCAGTATTGGCATCAAAGCGTTCTGCAGTCATAAAGTAGCGCTTTGCATGGCGCTCTCCAATGGCGGCAATAACGTAGGGGCTAATCGTTGAGGGCACTAAACCAATTTTAACTTCACTAAGCGCAAAGCTCGCATTGGATGAAGCTAAGGCTATATCGCAACAACTAATAAGTCCGACGGCACCGCCAAAGGTCGCACCCTGCACTCTGGCAATGGTGGGGATAGGCATTTGATGAAGGGCTTTAAGCATTGCAGCTAATGCCCGTGCATCGTTTAGATTTTGTTGATATGAATAACTCGCCATACGCTTCATCCAATCAAGATCGGCACCTGCAGAGAAGCTTTTTCCCTCTGATTTTAGCAGCATGATGCGCACGTTCGCATTGGCTGCGAGGGCATTAAACGCATTGGTCAGTTCAATGATCATCTGATCATCAAAAGCATTGTGCTTGTCAGGATTGTTCAGGGTCACCTGAGCAACGCCGCGGCTATCAATTTGAGTGATGACTTTATCCATGACTATTTCTCAATCTCAGTGTTGGTTTTACTTACATCCTAAAGATACCGAACTTGGTATCCGCAATGATTCGGTTGTGACTGGCAGAAATTGACAGGCCTAACACCATACGAGTATCTGCAGGGTCAATCACACCGTCATCCCAAAGCCGCGCAGAGGCATAGTAGGGGTGACCTTGATGCTCGTAATCATCAATAATAGGCTGTTTGAAACTGGCTTCATCCTCAGTGCTCCACTCGGCACCATCACGTTCATACTTGTCTCTGGTGACTTGTGCTAATACGCCAGCTGCCTGCTCGCCGCCCATGACAGAAATGCGTGCATTGGGCCACATAAACATAAACCGTGGATCATAGGCGCGACCGCACATACCATAATTACCTGCGCCAAAAGAGCCGCCAATCAGTACCGTAAATTTAGGGACATTGGCGGTGGCAACGGCGGTTACCATCTTGGCACCATGCTTGGCTATGCCGTCGTTCTCATATTGCTTACCCACCATAAATCCGGTGATATTTTGTAGAAACACTAATGGAATCTTGCGCTGAGCGCAGAGTTCAATAAAGTGCGCACCTTTCTGCGCCGATTCACCAAAGAGAATACCGTTATTGGCGACAATGCCCACTGGGTAGCCAAAGATGCGTGAAAACCCACACACCAGAGTGGTGCCATACAGTGATTTGAACTCGTCGAAATCAGACCCGTCGACAATGCGTGCGATGATTTCGCGGACATCATAAGATTTACGCGAATCTGCAGGCACAATGCCGTATATTTCTTGGGCATCATAGGCCGGTTCAATAGCTTCTTTTAGATCGCCATTGATGGGTTTGACTCGGTTAAGTCTAGATACCGCTTTACGAGCAAGATCCAGCGCGTGATGATCATTGTTAGCCAAATGATCGGCAACACCGGAAATGCGTGCATGCACGTCACCACCACCAAGGTCTTCCGCAGTGACCACTTCACCCGTGGCCGCTTTGACTAAGGGTGGTCCAGCCAGAAAAATAGTGCCCTGTTCTTTTACAATAATGGACTCATCAGCCATAGCTGGAACATAAGCTCCACCGGCAGTACAGGAGCCCATGACCGCGGCAATTTGCGGGATATTTTGCGCCGACATGTTAGCCTGATTAAAAAAGATGCGCCCAAAATGCTCTCGGTCCGGGAATACCTCGTCTTGCCTAGGTAGATTGGCACCACCAGAGTCGACCAAGTAAATGCAGGGTAAGTTATTCTCCGCAGCGATAGCTTGGGCGCGCAGGTGTTTTTTTACAGTGAGAGGATAGTAGCTTCCGCCTTTTACGGTAGCATCGTTAGCAACGATGACGCATTCTTGACCACTGACACGACCAATGCCCGTGATAATGCCAGCGGCAGGTACTTCTTCACCATAAACATCATGGGCCGCTAATGCTGACAATTCTAGAAAGGGTGACCCAGGATCCAACAACCCCTCAACGCGCTCTCGAGGCAATAATTTACCGCGGCTAACATGGCGTTCACACGATTTGATACCACCGCCCTTAAAAATATGGGCTAGCGTAGTTTTGAGATTGTCGACCTTGACTTGCATTGCCTCTGCATTAGCTACAAATTCTGCACTGTTTGTGCTGATTTTACTGTTGATTATCGACATAAAAACTCCTTAAACGCTTTCAGCAAAAAGTTCGCGGCCAATCAGCATGCGTCGCACCTCAGAGGTGCCGGCGCCGATTTCATAGAGTTTGGCGTCACGCAGTAAGCGCGCTGCGGGGTAGTCATTGGTGTAGCCGTTACCGCCCAGCGCCTGAATGGCCTGCAGGGCCATCTGTGTGGCTTTCTCTGCGGTAAATAAGATGACCGCAGCAGCATCTTTGCGGGAGTCTTGGCCAAGGTCACAGGCTCTGGCGACCGCATAGAGATAGGCGCGAGAGGCATTTAAATCTGCGTACATATCGGCAATTTTGCCTTGCATAAGCTGAAATTCGCCAATCGGCTGGTCGAACTGCTTGCGCTCGTGAATGTAGGGTAGTACCACATCTAGACAGGCTTGCATGATGCCTACTGGTCCGCCAGATAATACTGTGCGCTCGTAATCAAGACCTGACATGAGTACTGCGACGCCACGACCTTCACCGCCAAGAATGTTTTCAGCAGGAACCTGACAGTTTTCAAACATAAGCTCACAGGTATTTGACCCACGCATGCCTAATTTATCGAGTTTCTGTTGGCGAGAGAAGCCTGGGTAGTCGCGTTCGACAATAAAAGCGGTAATGCCTTTAGAGCCTGCGGTAGTGTCGGTTTTAGCGTAAATAACATAGGTGTCTGCGTCTGGTCCATTGGTGATCCACATTTTGCTCCCATTGAGTACGTAGTAATCGCCATGCTTTTCAGCTTTTAGCTTCATACTTACTACATCGGAGCCCGCATTGGGTTCACTCATGGCCAGTGCGCCAACATGCTCACCTGAGCAGAGCTTGGGTAGATATTTGCGCTTTTGCTCTTCGGTACCATTTTTGTGCAATTGATTTACACACAGGTTTGAGTGAGCGCCGTAGGACAAGCCAACTGAGGCTGAAGCCCGAGATATTTCTTCCATTGCGACACTGTGAGCAAGATAGCCCATGCCTGTGCCACCGTATTGTTCTTCAACTGTTATGCCTAAGAGCCCCATATCCCCCAGCTTGAGCCACAGATCCATAGGGAATTCGTTACTGCTGTCTATGTCGGCAGCGCGGGGCGCAATCTCCTTACTGCAGAACTGGAAAACACTATCACGAAGCATGTCGATATCTTCGCCAAGATTAAAATTTAGGGTAGGGTAGGGTGTGTTCATAGGTTAGCTGTCTCCATTGGTTTTGAGCGCATCAATGCATGCGGCTTCGGCTTTATTTAGGTCCTTTAAAAGGTTGCCAATATCATCCAGTTGTTGATTTAGTTTTTCACGCTGCTGACGAATCGCATCAACTAGGCTATTGAGTTGATCTATATTGGTTTTTCCAGGTTCATACATATCAATTATTTGTCGAGAATCTTCGAGGGATAGACCTAGTCGCTTACCTCTAAGTATCAGTCGAAGTCTAGTACGATCTGCAGCACTATAGACTCGCGTTTGGCCACGTCTAGATGGGCTGAGCAGTCCAATATCTTCGTAATATCGAGCGGTACGAGTGGTAACCCCAAATTCTTTACACAGATCAGTGATGCTGTATTCAGCAGAAGAGGTGACAATATTTGTCATAAGTGTTGCTCGCAGCGTTTAGAATTTGTTCTATTTTAGGCGTATATTACGTTAACGTCAACGTAAGGTTTTTGGCTGTTTGTGTCACTAGAACTAGATGATTTTGATAATAAGATTATTCAGGCATTAACAAGCAATGCGCGACTATCGGTGAGCGATTTATCTCGTCATGTGACTTTATTCCGTAATGCGGTGATCCCTCGCATGAACAAGTTAGAAAAACTTGGCGTCATTAAGGGCTATAAAGTGATCTTGGAGGCTGATATTTTAGAGCTAGACACTTAACTGATTGCGCGATTTATAGTTTTTTGTAGTCACCGCGATAAAAAATGAGTGGCTCTGTTCCTGAGTCAACAAAATTGGCAACGCTGCCAACTAAAATAATATGATCTCCACCATCATATTGGTGCGCGATGCTGCATTCAAAATAAGCGCTGCATTTAGGCAAGAGAGGCACTCCGGCGTGGTTTTCTGTGCACTCAAGTCCAGCAAATTTATCACCGCCGCTCTTAGCAAACTGGTCAGAGATAGATTGTTGGTCTGCGCTCAATATATGAATCGCATAATGTTCTGCCTGAATAAAGTCATCGAAACAATTAGAGGCTTTATCAATGCTCCACAGGACTAAGGCGGGGGATAGAGAAACAGAGTTAAAGCTGTTTGCAGTCATGCCTACTCTTTGGCCGTCTTTGCCGAGGGCAGTCACCACAGTAATACCCGTAGCGAAGCTTCCAAGCGCATTGCGCAGAGCCATAGGGTCTATATTGGATGAAGCGATGTCACTGTGTTTTTTGGCAGCCATAATCTATTGTAGTTAGTCGAGTGAATTTACGGGCGGCAATCATGGTTTCAATAAGCGCTAGTTGCAAGGCATTTTATCCCTTATGGAGTGAATAACGGCCTTTTCAGTAAGCATGGCCAAATCGAAATACCCAGATTGCCGTAAGGGAGTAACAAACTGATTGCTTAATTAGTTGCCTTCCGCGGCAGTCAAAGGCAGTAAATCGTCAAAGCTGGGTACTCTTTTTTCTTTAGCCGCAGTCATGGCCTCTAAAATATCCTGATTTTGCAGCATGCCTCCTTGCCATGTTGCCATATGATTTAAGCTATCAGCAACAGAATGATCGCGACTGTAGTTGAGCATTTCCTTCACGCCATTCACCGCCATTGGACTGTGTTTAGCAATGCTTCTGGCCAACTGATGTGCAGCGTTAAGCATCTCTTCTTGTGAGTCATAGACGTTATTAACGAACCCACATTTTAACGCTTCATCCGCCGCAAAATTTCTGCTGGTGTAGGCGAGTTCTCTGGCTAGCCCGGAGGGCATTACATGCAGAATTCTTTGGAGCGTTCCAATGTCCGCGGTAATACCTAATTCAGTTTCCTTAATATTGAAGAAGGCGTTACTCGTGCAGAGCCGTATATCTGTAGCACAAATCATGTCGACACCGCCGCCAATGCAGGCGCCCTGAATAGCAGAAATAACGGGCATTCGTGATTTTTCTAATGCGCTAAATACATCCTGCAGAGCTATTATCCAGCGCCGCTGTTTCTCTGCCGCTCTCGCAGGTTCGATATTGTTTTCAGTTGTCATGTCCTCAAAGACTTGAAGATCCATTCCCGCAGTAAAATGCTTACCCGCTGCAGATAGAATAACGACTCGCACTGACCCCAGATTATCTAAGGTGTTAATAATGGCGGGTAGTTCTCGCCAGAAGTCAGTATTCATAGCGTTAATGGCAGTGGGTCTATTAAGTCGAACTTCCGCAATTTGATGATCATCGATGGTAACTTCAAATGATTTAAGGTTAGAAAATTCGTCAATATGCATAATTAATCACTCTCATTACTATTTTTTTGTAGCCTATACTTATTTTACATTGACTGGAGAGAGCAATAAAGACAATTAGCTCGGGTAGACTTGACTAATTTGTTAGACGATTTATCCGATTATCACGCACTATTTTGTGTGGAAAGTATATTTCTGCAAAATGATGGCAGATAAACTGCGTATTTCGGTGACAATTAGTTGCTGATTAGGGGGTGCTGTGGCAAAATCCTCGCCGTTCAGAGAGACGGGGCTTACCAACCCTTTTTTAGCCGAGTCTATAGGTGTCTTTTGAATAAATCTCTATGCGAGAGTGGCGGAATTGGTAGACGCGCTGGATTTAGGTTCCAGTGGGGCAACCCGTGAGAGTTCGAGTCTCTCCTTTCGTACCAAATTTTAATGTCTTACCATGAGGATAGCCCATGCAGGTGTCTATTGAGTCGAGCACAGGTCTAGAGCGTCAGCTGAAGATTGGTGTGCCTGCCGAAAAAATTGATCAAGAAGTCACTAACCGACTTCAGAAAGCGACAAAAACCGTTTCTATTAAGGGTTTCCGAAAAGGTAAAGTTCCTCTCAAAGTGGTCAAGCAGCACTATGGTAAAGGCGTTCGCCAAGAAGTTGTGGGTGAAATAGTTAATTCTAGTTTTTATGAAGCCATTCAGCAGGAAGATCTAAAGCCGGTTGGGCAGCCTCAGATAAATGACTTGTCAGATAAAGAAGGCCAAGACCTTGAGTTTATGGCTGTCTTTGAAGTTTTTCCTGAAGTAGTACTCAAGGCTTTAACTAAGGTTAAACTTGATCGTCCTGCCTCTGAAGTTACTGACGCTGATGTCGAGAAAATGATTGAACAGCTTCGTAATCAGCAGTCGTCGTTCAAAGTTGGCAAGAAGAAAGCAAAAGATGGTCACCAGGTAAACATTGACTACGTCGGTACTCGCGACGGTGAAGAGTTCGATGGTGGCAAAGCCGAAGGTCAGGACTTGGTATTAGGTTCCAGCTCCATGGTCCCGGGTTTTGAGAAAGGCCTCGAGGGTCTGTCCGCTGGTGAAGAGACAGTTTTGAAGCTGTCTTTCCCTGAGGATTACCATGCAGATGAACTCAAAGGAGCTGCTGTTGAATTTGCTGTAAAGGTTAATTCTGTTGCATCCAAAGCACTTCCTAAGATGGATGATGAGTTTTTCAAGTTGTTTGGTGTAGAGTCAGGTGGTGAAGAAAAATTCCGTGAGGACGTGCTTGCCAATATGGAACGTGAATTGCGTAATGCGATTCGTACCAAAGTTAAGAATCGCGTAATGGAGCAGTTGTTCAAGCTTAATCCGGTTGAACTCCCCACAGCGCTCGTTGCTAATGAAATCATTCAGTTAAAGCAGCAGATGGTCCAGCAATTTGGCGGCGGCCAACAAATTGATCTGAGCATGTTGCCCGATGACATGTTTAAAGAAAAGGCCGAGCGCCGTGCGGCTCTTGGTGTGATTGTTTCTGAAATTGTCAAAGTTGAAGAGTTGAGCCCAGACGAAGAGCAAGTTAGAGCTAGAGTGGATGAGATTGCATCTACCTACGAGCAACCCAAAGAGGTTGTTGACTACTATTATAGTAAGCCTGAACTTTTGAGTTCGGTTGAAGGCGTCGTTTTAGAAGACCAAGTAACTGAGCTAGTATTGGCGAAAGCAAAGATAAAAGAACAAAATCTTTCTTACGAAGATGCGATAAAGCCAGACCCAGAACCAGGCTCTGAGGCGTAGTTCTTATTTTCAGCGCTCAGTGCTGGATGACTGGGTACGAAGATCCAGCTTACTGAAGATCACCGTATAAAGTTTAGTAAGCTTCCCACGATTTAAATGAGCGAGGTAATAATGAATTTTCAGCAGTTTGGTAATGGTTTAGGCGGTTTGGATGTAGAAGCAACCGGTATGGTTCCCATGGTGGTCGAGCAGACATCAAGAGGTGAGCGAGCCTATGACATCTACTCACGACTCCTCAAAGAACGTGTTATTTTTATGGTTGGGCAGGTCGAAGACCATATGGCCAATTTGATTGTGGCTCAAATGTTGTTTCTTGAGTCTGAAAACCCAGATAAAGACATCCATTTATATATCAATTCTCCGGGCGGTTCTGTCACCGCTGGTTTATCTATTTATGACACTATGCAATTTATCAAGCCGGACGTCAGTACCATGTGTATTGGTCAGGCAGCCTCTATGGGCGCATTTTTATTAGCAGCTGGCGCGCCAGAGAAACGATTCTGTCTGCCTAATGCTCGGACCATGATTCATCAGCCAAGTGGCGGCGCACAGGGCCAGGCAACGGATATCCATATCCAATCTCAGGAAATTCTGAAAATCAAAGGACGGTTGAATAACCTCATGGCTCATCATACCGGCCAATCTGTCGATAAAGTAACTGAAGACACTGAACGTGATAACTTTATGAGCGCTGAAGAGTCTAAGGATTATGGACTTGTTGATCAGGTTCTAGACAAAAGATCCTAGATTGGGTAGTCTTCGGAAGTAATTTGTTAACAACAGTGCTCGAAATGCACTGCTTTAAAGCAGGAGAGAGTAATGAGTGATACTGGTAGTCTAGGTGATGGCGGAAAGCTTCTTTTTTGTTCCTTTTGTGGGAAAAATCAGAACGAAGTCCGACGTTTAATTGCCGGTCCATCCGTTTATATTTGTGATGAATGCGTTGATTTATGCAACGATATAATTTCGGAAGAATCACTGGCTGTTGAGTCCGAATCAGCCGCCGAGAAACTGCCTGTACCAACAGAAATAAAAACAATTTTGGACGAGTATGTGATTGGTCAAGAGCGGGCTAAGCGAATCCTCTCTGTTGCGGTCTATAACCATTACAAGCGTCTACAGGTTAGCGAGCAGCCGAACGCCGATAAAACTAATATTGAATTAGGGAAAAGTAACATTTTGCTAATCGGTCCCACGGGTAGTGGTAAAACGCTTCTTGCGGAGACCTTAGCGCGCCTTTTAGATGTTCCATTTACTATCGCAGATGCTACGACGCTCACCGAAGCGGGTTATGTTGGCGAAGATGTTGAAAATATTATCCAGAAATTATTACAGAAATGTGATTACGATGTAGAGAAAGCCCAGAGGGGAATAGTCTACATCGATGAGATTGATAAAATTTCGCGAAAATCAGACAATCCGTCAATCACACGTGATGTTTCTGGCGAGGGTGTTCAGCAAGCCTTACTAAAGTTAATTGAAGGAACCGTCGCTTCTGTGCCACCACAGGGTGGTAGGAAGCATCCTCAGCAGGAATTTTTGCAAGTTGATACATCGAACATATTATTTGTTTGCGGCGGTGCGTTCTCCGGGTTAGAAAAAGTGATCCGTGACCGGTCGGAGAAAGGTGGTATTGGATTTAGCGCTCAGGTAAATAGCAAAGCTTCACAGAAGTCTATTGGTGAAACGCTACTCCAAGTCGAGCCAAGTGACCTTATTGGTTATGGTTTGATACCTGAATTTATTGGTCGTCTGCCAGTTGTTGCTACGCTGCAGGAGTTAGATCGAGAAGCACTTGTCAATATCCTTGTCAAACCAAAGAATGCATTGGTAAAGCAATATCAAGCTCTCCTAGCTATGGAAGATGTTGAATTAGATATTCGGACTGATGCGCTGGATGCAATCGCTGAGAAAGCCATAGATCGGAAGACAGGGGCGCGTG
>Ga0209502_10004681_pt1 | contig 10191 bp, 9 predicted proteins | sample ArcticOcean_MG_C_10_FD_187442 | JGI IMG/M metagenome (GOLD analysis project Ga0209502, IMG submission 187442) | Marine microbial communities from western Arctic Ocean - ArcticOcean_MG_CB11_90 (SPAdes) (version 2) | ecosystem: Environmental > Aquatic > Marine > Oceanic | place: Arctic Ocean...
ATTCTATTCAAATATCTACCAACCGAATAAAAAAAATTTAACCAAAGCCTCAAAGCTTATAAAATCGGGCAAAGTTATAGCAATACCCTCAGAAACGGTTTATGGACTTGCTGGAAATGCTTACCGAAATGATACCATTAAAAAAATATATTCATTAAAAAAAAGACCTAAAAACAACCCTCTGATCGTCCACTTTCCTAGTCTGGAAGCCATAGAGAAAGATGCGGTAATAAATGATCAGCTGATCAAATTAGCAAAAAAGTTCTCTCCCGGTCCTTTAACTTATATTCTTTCCTTAAAGAAAGGATCTAAGATTTCGAAATTAGTATTAAATAGTAAAAATCAAATTGCCTGCAGAATTCCTAACAACAAAACATTCTTAGCAGTATTAAAACAATCAGGAGTTCCTATTGCCGCACCAAGTGCCAATCTTAGCAATCAAGTAAGCACAACCAGAGCTATTGATGTCCAAAAGGAATTTGGAAACAAACTTCCCTTCATATTAGACACGAAGAAAATTAGTATAGGTCTTGAATCAACAGTGGTGTCTTTGGGATCTTCTATTGTCATACTAAGACCGGGTGCTATCACCAAAGAAATGATAGCCAAGGTTTTAAAAAAGAAAGTGCTAGAAAGAAAACACAAGGGAGATGTGATTGCTCCTGGTCAATTCAAAAAACATTACTCACCAGGAATTCCTGTCTATCTAAATCAAACTAAAGCAAAACCAAAGGGGGCCTTGTTAGTTTTTGGAAAGCACAAAGCAAATAAAAATATTTTTTTTCTTAGCAAAAAATCATCCCTATCTGAGGCGGGAAAATATCTTTATACTCTTTTAAGACAAGTTAAGGAAAAGGGCTTCAAAAACATATCTATAACAAAAATACCAGAACGTGGAATTGGCATAGCTATAAATGATCGTTTACAAAGAGCTTCTAAATAGTTATTAAAAATTAGTTAGCTCGATAGGCACGGAGATGAGAAGAATCGATCCAACTAATTAAAAACTTATTACACTTAAGCAACTTAATAATTGAAGGAATTGGTTTTTTTAAATTTCTTTTTTTTAAGATTGAAAAGTGTACTTCAATAATTTTTCTAAAAAAAATATTTACAAAAAACCTGGATTCAAAGCACCTGGAGGATAAAGACCGACTTTTGTTGTAACCGATAAATAATGATTTTGTTTCAGAATAATGCCTAAATCTTTTTCTGATAGTCCAAAATTATATAAAGGGCTAGTGTCAAAGTGAGTAAAGCCATTATCTACTGCTTCTTTTAAGAGGGAAATTCTTTTTTTTATTCTATTTGCATTAAATGTTCCGGTTCCATAAATAAATTTTGAGATTTTAATATTAGTGTTTGGAATAACTATTTTCGACATAAGCATTTACAATATAAATTTCTACAGATGATAACCATAAAGTATTTTTATTGCTTTTTTAAGAGAAATTTTTTTAACATGTTTAAAAAAAATAATTTTAATGATGCAAATATCAACGTAAAATCTGTAACATAAGCCTTGGAGCAAATCGAAAATCAAACCCTGCCAGCTATTTAAAAAACCAAATTTGAAAAAATACCTATAAAAAAAATATATGATAGGCCTAATTAATATTGGGAATTGATAGTAAATTTTTTTACTTTTTTTATAGTAGTAATTTTTTTGATTTTTGTGAATTAGATAATCTATAGCTTCTCTTATGGCGTATTTTTTATGTTTACTTAACCACCAAGAAAAATTATTCAAATTATGGTCGGTAATAGAAACGCTCACAAAACTTTTTTTATTTTTAAGAACAATATGTTCATCCATCCACGTATTAGCATATTTTCCTTCTCCTGTTTTCCAAACTCTCACTACTTTTTGAGGATACACACCTCCAAATTTTATATATCTTCCCATAAAAATTAGATTTTTATTTATCTCTAAGCCTGAGATGTCTTTTTTAACGAAAGGTAGTTTTTTTTTAATATTTTTAACAAAATCATCTCCGATCACTTCGTCGGAGTCTATTCTAAAAATCCATTTAGCTTTTATGTTGATGTTTTTTAATGCATAATTTACCTGCGCAGCCTGGTGGGTAAATTTATTTTGATAAAATTTTATTTTGTATTTTTTAAGAATTTTTAAAGTATCGTCAGTTGAATAACTATCAACGACAATAATATTGCTTGTAATCTTAAGCACATTCTTAATGCATCTTTCAAGATGAATCTCCTCATTAAATGTAAGTATAATGACGGCTATATTATTTTTCATTAAATAAAATTATTTGCTTTCTTTAAAATCTACACTCAATATTGAAAATAAAAAACCTAGTCCTAAAAAAGTGAATGCATGCGAAGACAGATTGCTCGTTGTACTAGCCATTAATATCTGCTGAGCCACATATAAACTAAAAAAGAAAGGTAATATATTATTTGAACTTTTTGATATCTTGTATGATTTTAATAAAATAATAATAGAAAAGAAAACTTTAAATAAAAGAAATAGCAGCCCAAGAGCCCCTCCTTCTCTCAAGTTTCTGGTACTTTCAAATTCTCCTAAGCTGAAGACTTGGTTACCGACATAGCTTTGTGACAAGTTACTTCCAGCTCCAATTCCCTTACCTAAAAAAGTAAATTTTTCCCAAGCTTCTGAAGTGCCAAATATTGTTACAAATATTCTATAATAAGAATTTTCTACAGAAGTGGCGGTGACAAATCTTTCAAAAGTTGCATCTATAGCTGTTTTAAAAAAAACAAGCCCCACGATACCCAACCCAAGTGTCCAAAAAATATAAGTCGCTATTCTTTTTTCTTTTGAGTTTTTTGCAACATATAAAAAATAACAAAACATTATTATGCTAGCAAACATAATCGTTGTTCTAGATCCGCTAGTTAGGCATGTAAGAAAAAAAATCAAGATTAGTGTGACTTTTATTTTTTTTGACAAATTGTTTTTATAAGCGCCATCAATAAAATATACAAAAAAAGGAGTTATAAACTTCATATATTCGGTAAAACCAGATACAAAAGTAAAAGTTCCTGTTGTTCTTGGAATTCCAGATGTGACTGTAAAGATTCCTTCTCCAGGGAATGCTTCAAGACCACTTTGAACATTTAGCGCATGTGTTATTGGTAAAAAATGCTGAACTATAGAAAGCAACCCTATTGGAATAATACTTAGCAGAATTGTCTTTGATATTAGATCCAGAGTATCTTTATTAAAAGCATTTAAAAACATTAGCGCAAACCAAAAATACAATACCCAGCCCCTGAAACCTACCAGATATATTTTGTAATTATTTTGGTAAATTAAAAATTGCACAAAAGCCCAAACAACAACTAAAATAGTCCAAAAAAATATTACATTTTCTTGCCAGTTAGATTTGTCATAAATGCCATTTTTAAAGGAATATAAAATTCCATAAATTACAATACAGTCTCTGAGAAGGGTAATTTCTAAAATTAAATTTGGCAAAAACCACTTTCTGACAGCTCCTTCAAATAATATATAAAAAAAAATTAATAGAAAAAAATTTTTTAAAAAAATACTTTTTTGTTCAATAAGCTCTATTTTTTTCATGAATGTGACAAAATAATTTTATATAATTTTTTTCTATATTTTTCCCAGCTATTTTTTTTTGAATATTTAAGTGCCGACAATCCAATTTCTTTAACTTTGTTGGAATTCTTCATTAAAAACAAAATTGATTTATAAATTTTATTTTCGTCTTTTGCTGGAATTAATATTGAATTAGATCCATTGTAAATATCTTTCAAGGCAGTATTTTTAGTTGCAATAACAGCCATACCTTGGGACATTGCCTCGCTAATAACTAGTCCAAATCCGTCTGACAAACTTGGAAACACAAAAACATCATTTTTCCGCATTATTTTCAGTACGTCTTCATGAGGGCAACTATTAATAAATTTAGAGTTGGGAAATTTTTTCTTTAGCCTGTTCTCATAAATACCTGAACCCAAAAAAGTCATATCGAATAGGTTGTTTGGAATTTTATTAAGAGCCTTAATTAAAAAAGGTATACCTTTTCTATATGAAAGCGCTCCTGCGTATAAAATTTTTAATGGCTTTTTTCCATTGTACCAATTATTTCGATTAACATTAACCTTTTCAGGAAATCCATAAGGAACTGTATAAATTTTAGATTTGTATTCGCTAAAATGAGAGAAACACTTTGCCGCCCATGAAGATGGGACGATAATCATATCTGCTAATTTCAATTCTAGATCCTGTCTTTTTCTTTTTTCAATAGGAAGGCAGACTTCGTTAAAATTGTAATGTGGAGCAGGATACTCGTATATACATTTAATACTATGCTTCTTAGCCTCTTTAAATGAATCTAGGGCTCCATCGGCATATGCATATATTGCGTTAACTTTATTTTTGTTATTTTGAATATGTCTTGAAGTAAAAAAATCAATTTTTTTATTTAATATGTCTATGTCATCACTGCGAATAAACCATTTGAAAAACTTAAGAGTTATTAATCTTTTCCATTCAAAAAAAGAAGCTGTTGTTATTATTTTTGTTGTATAGCCTTTGTAACTTCTTCTATTCAATTCTTTCAGAATAAATTTTGGTAAGAAAAAAAGAAAATTTTTTTTTATAGATATATTTAAGGCTGTGATAAAGCAGAAAAGACTATTTCTTTCATCAAAAGTTTTGACGGCATTCCTAACATTTACATTTCCTGTTGGGTGGCTAATTATTACTTTCATCTTTTATTTTTAATAAAATTTATAAAAGAAGCTTTCAGATATTTTGCTGATTGTTTTGCATGGAATCTTTCTTTAAATAGTTCTTTGCCATTATTAGATATCTGCTTTCTTTTGTTATCACTAATTTTTATCCATTTTTTTAAACTTGTTAAGAAACTATTGACATTATCATTACAAATAAAGCCTGCATTATATTTTTTTATTTCAATGAAAGTATTAACCTTGTTGCTAATGATAACAGGAATACCCGCAGAAATAGATTCGATGACGCTTATACCGAAATTTTCCTGATGTGAAGGAAGGCAAAAAACATTCGCTAAATAGTAAGCATTCCACTTATCGTCACCAAACAATCCTGGAATCCATGTTACTCTTGCGCTTATATTGAGTTGATTGCAAGTTTTTTTTAAATTTTCTGAATATTTATTAGAAAATCCGACTATTAATAAGTGCCAAGAGGAATCTGAATTCCTAATTTTTGAAAAGGCTTTTATTAAAATATCGCAACCTTTTTTTTCTGCGATTCTGCCCAAAAATAAGATAATTTTTTTATTTTTTAATTCAGGGTATTTTTTTAGCAAAGGATTCTTGCTAAAACTATTTTTTTTAGCCGGTCCAGAAATTCCATATGGAAACAACTCTTCTTTAATCCTATAAGGCAAAAATTGATTTTTAGCTAAAATTTTTTCTTGTTCGGTAGTAAAGAAAACTGCCTGTGCTTTTTTTAGGATCTTGTGTTGAAATAATTTCCAATAAATTGTTTTTTTAATTTTTTTAAAAAAATATGTTTTTTGAAACCACGGGTCTAACATTCCATGACAGAAAACCCAGTAAGGAATTTTTAAATTAACTGCAGTATTTGCTGCCACTAAAGATGGGTACTGCCAAAGTCCGTTTAAAATAATCATGTCATAATTTACTAAATTTTTTTTTAACCAATGTTTTATTGTAAAATTAAAAGCATATTTTAAATATGCAGGACCAACAGCATGAATCTTCGGGAGAGATTTGTCTTTTAGCCATGGAGAATTTGGCTTGTCCATGCACATTATTTCTTGGTAAAGGTTAGATTTTTTACAATGTTTATATAATTGTCTAATACTTTCTGCGGGGCCTCCATGAATTGGGTTTACTGATGATATAACATGTAAAATTTTAATTTTTTTTTGCATTTGTTTTTGAGTAAATTTTCTTTTTTTTATTTCAATCATAATATCAATTTAGTTCTTTCAATGTAATTATTTCAATTTTAACAATTTGTGCTTCTTAACTAATAACAAGAGTCTAAATGCCTTTGCGTACCTTTGGATAAATTTTCTTGGATTGTAAAAACATCTAACTAGCCATCCTAAGTACATGCGGTCAAACAAGTCACTTACAGGTGCCTGTCTTCTTGTTAAAAAAGCAATGGCAGCTCCAGTGCATAAAATTGTAGGCTTCGGATTGTAAGATAGATTTTTTGCAAGATATGAACCCAAAACTTCTTGCACTCCACTACCGAGATTAATCAAGATATACCTTGGTTTAACTCTTTGTAAAATCTTTTTTAATTTTTTATCTATTATTTTTTTAGGATTGTAAAAAGGTGCAACATACTGATGTTTACCCACGCTTATACTTTTCGATTCTAATAATTTTTTATTTTCTAAAGATTCAATTTTATTTGGATCTATAGTAAACAAAGTAGTATTTTTTTTTTTAGAAATATGCTTTATAAAATTCTTTGTTAGCAACAAGCCAGATATTTTTTTTACGACCAAACCTTTAAAAAAAAATAGCAATATACAAAAATAACCACTATCCAATACTGCAAAATCAGCTGACTGAATAGCTTGTAAATACTCCTTATCTTTATCCACCGATGCAAGTCCAGGTCCAGACGGCACAACTATCAAGTTTGACTTGTCTATTATTTTTAAAATACTATTTATGTTTGCGTTGAGAAACTTAACTCCAAATATCCGAAAAAAAACAGTCGACATATCTTCTTTGAATATAGTGTTTTTTTACAGAATTGAAGTATTACCATTTTTTTGGCTAGTTTTTTTAAAGTCTACTTTAAGATTGGTGCAAAATTGGTATAAATTCTTATCTATCAGCATATAAGTGTTAATTATGAATAAAGACCTTCTTAATAATGATTTTGGATTAAGGATCAAAATAATTAGATTAATCTGGTTGTTTATCTATTACTTATTTTTTAGATTTTCACCAACACCAATGTTTATGTATAGAAATTTTATTTTAAGATTGTTTGGTGCAAGAATAGGAAAGCGTGTAAAAATTTACCCTAATGTAAAAATTTGGTTTCCATCTAATCTTACAGTTGGTGACAGCTCATGTCTTGGCAGAGAAGTTCGGTGTTATAATCAGGGAAAAATAACAATTAAAAAAAATGTAATAATTAGTGACTCTACTCACCTCTGCGCAAGCTCTCATGACTATAACAAACCAACTTTTCCTTTGCTATTATTACCCATCACAATTGAAGAATCTTGCTGGGTTTGTGCCGATGCATTTGTTGGCCCTGGGGTTAAATTAAAAACTGGTACGATTATTGGAGCTAGAAGTTGCATTACCAAAAATACAAAGCCATGGTCTATTTATATTGGAAATCCAGCTAAATTTTTAAAAAATAGAAAAAAAATTTCCTATAGTTTTTAATAAAAAATTTTATATAGTGATTTTGTGCTTTTTGATTACAAATTTACAAAAAAAATTAAATGACAAACTATTTTAGATGGTTGAGAAATATTAAGACTTTTTTGCATTCTTGCCTTACTCTACTGCTAATTACTTCTTGCACAGGTACTTATCAAAAACCTAAATCCTTCAATACGGACAAGATAACAACTACAGTAGTTGATCTTCATAAATTAAACCAAGAACAGTTAGAAAGAATAAATAGAGAGGATAGCTTCACGTCAACTAAATCTTTATCTGACTTTAAAAATATTGTTTCTGAACAATATGAATATTTAATAGGTCCTTCTGACAAGATTAGTATCAACATGGATGACGGAGATGAGATTGACAAAACTTACACTGTTGATAGTCTCGGAAGAGTTAGCATTCCTTTTCTTGGGAATATTGACGTGGAGAATCTTACTCTTGAGAAAGCAAAATTAAAAATAGTATCACAACTTGCTAAAGTATATCGAAGACCTTCATCTCAGGTTGAGATAGCTGAATACAATAGTAGCAAAGTTTTTGTTACAGGAGCTGTAAAGAAGCAAACAACAAGTAAGTTGGACGATTCACCAAAGACAGCTATGGAGGTTTTAATTGAAGCAGGCTTTTCTCCTATTGGTAAAGATGACCTGTCTAGTACAGTAGGAACATTAAGAAGAGGTAGCATAGCCTATAAGTTTGATTTGGGTAATGTGTTTATGGCTGGCACCAACCCTAGAGAAAATTTTTATTTAAAAAAAAATGATATTATCTATGTCGATAAAAACCCCAACTCTGTTTATGTGTTCGGAGAATTCACAAAACCAGGAATAATATTTCCAGGAAACGAGCTGTCCCTAACAAAAGTTTTGTCTATATCAGGATTAAATCAATTAACTAGTAATGCTGCTAACATCTACATTCTTAGAGAAGATATAAATTCTTTTTTAAAAATAAAAATTTATCGAATTGATGTCAGATCACCAGTTGGTCTAATGTTGGCTCAGAAATTTATTTTAAAATCAAAAGATATTGTTTATGCTTCACCAACAAAATTAGTTCGATGGAACAGAATTATTAGTCTTTTACTACCTCAGACAGATCTCTTTAAATCGTATAGTCCTCTTATTCAAGATGGCTTTAGTTCTAGTATGTACAGACCTGATGCTAGAAAATAACATTACACCTGTTTATTAAACACTACAGATAGTAAAGCAAGTGTGAGGTATTGGACAGAAGGAATGTGGTAAGAAAAATCAAAAATACCAACAATCAAAATAACAAACATTAAAGAAAAAACATAAAGCCATTCTAGGGAGCTATATAATTTTTTCTGAAAATATATTTTTTTCAAAATTAAAAATATGCAAGACAAGACTATCATGGAACCTACTAAACCAAGTTCGCCTACAAATTCTACAATGTCTGAGTGAGCGTGATTTGCAAAACTGCTACCTGGATTGCTATAATACAATTTAAAAACAGTTTCGTAAGAACCAACTCCATACCCAAAAAAAATGAAGTTTTTTATTTGTTCAATAGAAAATTCAATAACATCAAATCTTCCCATAGAACTTTTTGCATTATTGATATTAATGTTTGTTCTGACCAAATCGTCCTTTAGTAGAGCAAATCGATCTATTAGCTGATCAGAACCAAAATAAAACCCAAAAATAAAAACATCAACTACAACCAAAGTTAGTACAAAAATAGAAAAAAAATTAATTATTTTTTTATTTTTCTTAAAAGAATAAAGAAGAAAGAAAATTACAATAAAAGCGTAGCAAAAATTAGCAGTTTTCGACAGGGAAGTAATAATTGCAATAGAAATAAATAAAAGAAAAATTCTTATATAAACTGATGTGTCTATAATTTCTTTTTTTTTTTTTAAATTATCTAATTGAAATTCTTTTTTCTTAAATAAACAATATACTGACGTTGTTGCAACAAGACAAAGGTAAATGGCAAAATTAGTTCTATTGACGAAAAAACCAGTTGCAGAATTTTTATAATGAACAATCTCTTTTAGAAAAAAGGGAGGATTTCCTTGGAGATACAAGTAGATAGCAACAAAGGCATGAACAAAACCTACCAAAGAAGCGATAAAATAAAATTTATTTTTATCAGAACTGTTTATGCAAATATACTTGGCGCACAAAATAATTAAAAAAAAGTTAACAAAATTTAAAAACTGAAAGTAAGTAGCTTGCGAATCTAAGCTTATAGAATAATACGAAAACGGAATATCAAGCTCTTGTATAATTGCGTAGTGCGCTGGTGAAGCATACTTAAGAATCGAAAGTGGGATTGGAAGCATCTGAAGCAAAATAAATGCTAATAATAAAGCATAAAGAGAAATAATTATTTTGTTTTTCCTAAAAAAATGAACAAAAAATGCTTTGTAATTTTTAACGGATAGTAAAAATAAAAAGAAACAAGCAAAGAAAATAAAATTCAATTGAATTGATAAATTTGAATTACTTCCATTAAAAAAACTACCTGCAAACAAAAGAATGCAATAAAGATAAAAAATTATTTTTTTATTTTCAAAATAAATCAATTTAAAAACTCACTAAACGTTGGGAGAAATGTTATTATTATCTTCCCCTGCTGCATCTGCTGCTGCTTGGGCTGCTGCTGCATCTATTGCTGCTTGATCTGCTGCTTCATCTGCTTCATCTGCTGCATCTATTGCTGCTTGATCTGCTGCTTGATCTGCTGCATCTATTGCTGCTTGATCTGCTGCTTGATCTGCTGCATCTATTGCTGCTTGATCTGCTGCATCTATTGCTG
>Ga0209502_10004690_pt1 | contig 10183 bp, 14 predicted proteins | sample ArcticOcean_MG_C_10_FD_187442 | JGI IMG/M metagenome (GOLD analysis project Ga0209502, IMG submission 187442) | Marine microbial communities from western Arctic Ocean - ArcticOcean_MG_CB11_90 (SPAdes) (version 2) | ecosystem: Environmental > Aquatic > Marine > Oceanic | place: Arctic Ocean...
CTTTTGGTTGGCTTTTCGCCAAAATCTTGCTTCTTGGGTATTTCATCCAGTGACAGAACTGTTGTTTCGCTCATTTTCTTGCCTCTATTGATCGGTTTCGAGCGTCACTATAGACAGTTAACCAGTAAAAGTCCTTTGAATTCAAAGTATAAAAAAATAATTATACATATAATCGCAGCTATATACTCTAGATTAAAAAAGCTAACATATTGATATATTTAGCTAATAATTACTTCGATGTCTAAGGAATAACTGCTTAGAGTTATAAAGAAAATAGCGTGATTATTGAATAAGGGTAAACTTTTCATTTTAGGCACCTACAAAGTGTAGGAAAAATAAACCGGCTGTTGAGTGTAGGTTTCCTGACTGATCCTGCCGACTGAGCGGGAGAAATGTGCGAAATACCCGTCTATTGACCTGAAAAATTTTCGCGGCGGTGCTCGTGCAATTTATATCCGCCCATTCCAGAACGAGCATGCGCAAAAGTCCCTGCCACGAGGTTGTCTAGCGTCCTTGCTGATTTGGGGCTGTGGATTCGCTTCGCGCCTTTGCCGCGTTTGGCCGGTGTAACGAACTCGCTCTAGCCCTGGATCAGGCCGATCGAGTGAACGAATGGTGCGAATCATGAAGGCCTTGCGACCCTGTTGTGGGTCGATGGCGATACGGTACGACACAGAACTGCCCAGAATATGGGGCATGGCATCGGTGTCTTCGGCGGGGTCGGGTTCCAGCCAGGCGCTCTCGGTGTCCTGTTCCAGGAAGCCCTGGCGTTCGAGACAGTGACTGATCAGCTAAACCAGGTCTTCCAGCTCACCATTGTACGGCGCCTTAACGCGTTGAAAGCGGGGCGGACGATCGTCGCGACACACGTAGACTCCGTCCAGAAACAGGATATGGAAGTAGATATTCACGTCCAGTGTACTACCAAAACGCTGAATCAGCGTTACGGCCCCGGTCGCGCCATCCATAAGCGAATATCCAGCCTTATGGATCAAATGGGTCGTAAGTGTCCGGTAAACGATACGCAGAACCTTGTCCATGGCCTGAGGATGGGCGGCCATAGAAACTTCAACCTTCTTGACACTCCAGGTATCATGTTGATCGCAAAACATCATAAAGAGTGAAGTGCTGGATTTGGGAAGCTCCATAACGTCTCGCGCGTTGTGTTTGTGAGGAAGCCTCCAGGGCTGACGCGGCAGGTATTTACTGATTGAGCCTCGACACGACCCTAAGGCTGTCTTCCATGGCTGGGATAGTAATTTATATCATCACGGTCGGCTAATGCACTCATTTAGCTGTCTGATAGTCAGACCTCTAGACAGAGGAGGTTGTTAGCTTTTGCTAACTCTCGCCAGCCTGCTCTTTATATCGCTTGTTGTACTATATGCGCTGCAAACTTGGCGCAATAATTCTAGCGTCGATCCGATTTTTACTCGAGGTAGAAAAAGGTTCAAAAAAATTTAATAGCGACCATTATTTTTTCCTTCCGATGACTAGGAACAGACCGCCTTCAGAACCAAAAGATGAAAATAGCATGGCAATTTGGGAAAAAATTCTCGTTGCCAAATCGCCTCTATTTCCCCCATTAAACATATCTTCATAATCGACGGCGTTCATATCACAGCTGGGTATAGAACTAATAAATTCAACATTATTTTCGTCAAACCAGTCAAGCACCTCATCCAAGGTATGTAAAGACTCTACAGGGTGTTCGTATTGATCTTGAAACCACGCAAGTTTTTTCTGCTTCGATATATCTTTTCTAAGGATTGGATCTAGAAATGACACTATTGCCCTAGCTAATTCCCCTTTTCCTAATAGCCTAAACAAAAATTGTCGAAATACCGTTCGGAGTCTTCCATACAAATTATAGAGGCCAATAATTATATAGCCATCAGGCCTAGCCCAATTTGCAATCAGCTTAAACCCTTCTTTCGCACTTTCAGTGTGGTGGAGGACGCCAGAGCACCAGACGATATCAAAATATCCTGGAATAAACGAATCACTAAATAAATCGCCGTTTACAAAAGTTACATTATCAATTTTATTTTTCTCTGCAAAATCTAATCCAAGTCGAAGAGACTCTAAAGTGGGGTCAAAAGCGACTATTTTATTATTGGTTCCACTTGCAAGGGCAATGCTTAATTGTGAGGTTCCACTTCCAACTTCAATTATATTTTTTCCAAAGCCACAAAACTTTTTGAAATTTGAAGTAAATGCATTCCCTTCCATTTTCTTTGTTAGGTCTTGAATCGTTTCCATGTCATCATAATTTGGGAATGGATTTGCTGTATAAAAATTTTCAACTAACTCAGCAGTCTCACGTTTTTTGCCCACCTGAATGATGTTTTCAAGCTCCAGCTTTTTTACGCTTACATTTTTTTTAAACATTAAAAAACTCACAAATAATTAGCAGAATATATTACACGTAATATCTAATTAACCTTTAAATAGTATGGCATGAAAATATTTCGTGTTGACTCCACTACTATGCTTCCAATCATCAACTCGAATTACTGAAGAAGCGCCACGGGTTACACAAGGCGCTACTGTGTTCTCAAGCTCGCTAAAATAATGTGTAGATAAAGGGGGCAACGGCAGAACCTTGGGCCAGTACTAGCAAGCCGCCGAGTAGAACTAACAGGATCATTATAGGGGCAAGCCAGAACTTCTTCCGTTCGCGCATGAATCCCCACAGGTCTTTCAGTAAATCAAACATTAATACGGTCTCTTAAGATTCTCGGTTTTTGGCGGTTTGGATTTTTTACGATAGCTAACTTCAGTCTTATCCCATTTTCGCCGCATTGGGTCTCGACGTAGTCGCATGATAAGCCCTGTCGGTAAGATAACGACGAAGAACATAAGACTGAGAATAATGCGGGTGTTGATCCAGCCCAACACGTTGGCGAACTTCATCCAAACCCGATAAAAGGGATTAAGCCACACTGGCCGCATGAGTGCAAAAATCGACAATATAGCTGCGACCACGAGTGGCCAGACCGGCGGTGCGATACCCCATATCCAGGGTATGAGGCCATCAAAAAAGACGATCAGTAAAATCGCCGTGACCAGCCCGAATTTACGCAGTTCCATGGAGGTTAGATTTGGATTTTTCTTAGTCATAGTCGCCCGCAGCCTTCCGAATTATCCTGTCCTAGTCCAACTCAAACTCATTCATCCAACCTTCGTCGCTGGCGACCTTCGCTTGATCTGGCTTGTGTAACAGAAAATTTTCGATAACGAGGTAGTCCATCTCCGTGCGCATAAAGCATCTATATGAGTCTTCGGGCGTACACACGATAGGCTCACCGCGAACATTAAAAGAGGTATTTACTACAACACCGCACCCTGTCTTGGCCTGGAAGGCGGAAATCAGAGCATGATAACGAGGGTTGGTGCAACGGTGCACTGTTTGGATTCGAGCGGAATAATCGACGTGCGTTATAGACGGGAGCTCCGAGCGAGACACATTGAGTTTATCGATACCAAATAGCTTGTCCTCATCAGGTGTCATAGGTGTGCGAATCTGCTCTGATACGGGGGCAACCATCAACATATATGGACTGCCACGGTCGTGGTCAAAGTAGTTTTGAACTTCTTCCATGAGCACGGATGGCGCGAAGGGCCGAAAAGATTCTCGATATTTTATTTTCAGATTCATCACTGACTGCATCTTCTTTGAGCGCGGATCACCTATAATTGATCGGGCTCCCAAAGCTCTGGGCCCAAACTCCATACGTCCCTGAAACCAGCCAACGACATTCTCTTTTGAAAGAATATCGGCAACTCTAGGCATAAGCACATCATCGTCAAGCTCTTCATAGACTGCGCCAGCAGAGTCTAAATATTGGCGTATTTCTTCCTTGTTAAATTGAGGGCCAAGGTAAGCGCCGCTCATACTGTCTCCAGGCTCAACTTTCCGAACCCCGTCGTGACGATCGTGCCACACCGTCAATGCCGCCCCCAAGGCTCCACCAGCGTCGCCGGCGGCGGGCTGTATCCAAATATCTTTGAAGATACCTGAACGCAGCAACTCGCCGTTGGCCACGCAGTTCAAAGCCACACCTCCCGCAAGGCAGAGGTATTCGCAGCCAGTTTCTTCGCGAATAGATTTTCCCAGCAACAGTACAACTTCTTCAGTCACTTTCTGTATCGAAGCGGCAAGATCCATTTCTTTCTGGGACACCTCGCTCTCAGCTTTCCGCGGTGGCCCGCCGAACAAGTCGTCAAATTTCGCGCTGGTCATGGTTAGGCCAGTACAATAATTGAAATAACTCATGTCCAAGCGAAAACTTCCATCTTCTTTTAAATCAAGGAGATGCTCCTTTATGACATCGACATACTGTGGATTGCCGTAGGGCGCTAGGCCCATTAATTTATACTCACCGGAATTGACCTTGAAGCCGGTGTAATAAGTAAACGCGGAATAGAGCAAGCCCAGTGAATGGGGGAAATCAATTTCCCAGAGCGCTTTCAGTGAGTTTCCCTCGCCAACCCATGCGGTGGTTGTAGCCCACTCTCCAACACCATCCAAGCAGAGTACTGCAGCGCGTTCGAACGGGCTGGGGTAGAAGGCAGAGGCGGCATGGGACTGATGATGCTCTGTGAACAGCAGCTCTGGCAAATCTGCAGCATCTAAACCCGCAAGCTCTGAAAGCTCTCGTTTTAACGTGCTTTTTAAATAAAGTTTCTCTTTTAGCCAGACTGGCATTGCCGCTATAAAAGAGCGTAGCCCCCTCGGGGCATATGATAAATATGTTTCTAAAAGTCGTTCGAACTTGACCAGAGGCTTGTCATAAAAAACAACTTCATCGATATCTTGAAGCTGCACCCCTGCAGCTTCAAGGCAGTACTTAATTGCCTCGGCCGGAAAGCTCGCATCATGTTTTTTTCGACTAAATCGCTCTTCCTGCGCAGCGGCAATAATCTTGCCGTCACAAACGACTGCCGCAGCACTGTCGTGGTAGTAGGCAGAAATTCCCAGAATTGATTGGCTTTTGCTCATACTCGTTGGTACCGAGATTGTTGTTATGGTAGTCGTTTTTACGACGAGACAGCTTTCACGGCTTATTGTAGCGCTAACCGAAAGAAAAGTAAGCAGGTTGAGCACTTTATGCCATATAATTCAGAGTAGACTGATCTAGATCCCACCTGATGATTCAGGTGTCGGTAAGGAAATGGTCATTACCGACTTTTTATAAAATAGGTGCGATAGGGTAGGGCGGCCTTGTTCCTTTTCGCGAAGATGAGCCAAGATTCTATTGATAACGTCCTGGTCCTCAATACAGGCGATGACTTTTACCGATCCACCGCAATGACTGCAAACCTCGACATCGATATTGAATATTCGCTTGAGTCGCTGGGCCCAGGACATCGCGACGTGTCGTTCAGCGGGTGAGCGGACGTCAGTATTGGCGATTCGCTTCGCGCGTTTGGCCGGGGTAACGCGCCCACGCCAGCGGTGATTGGGCGCAAGCACACCGTGGTAACGAGTGAGATTGATTCTCGGTTTTGGCACGAGGGCCGACAATCGCGCAATGAAATCCACTGGGTCGAAGGCCACTTGGGTTGTTCCATCCTGATAGGGCGTCTTCAAGGTATAGAGAACCTTGCCGGTGGAACTCAGCGAAAGACGGGGAACGGCCACCGCTGGTCTGGCAAGTTACCGACACAGTCGCTCACGCTTGTCCTTTTGATATCCTTCACAGCTCACCCCGGCCTGTAGTGAGAATCCGTTAGCCTTGACTGCCCGCTCCAGCCCTGGATCAGGCCGGTCAAGTGGGCGAATGGTGCGAATCATGAAGGCCTTGCGACCCTAATTATGGGTGCTTTAGTCATTATTTGTAGCAAACTGCACAGAAATCTTTTGATGTATCTCGGATGCAATTTTTTCATTGAACAGGGGCGTGTAATGCACAGTATCGACGTACATGCCTTCGTCAATACCCAAATTGGCTAAGTTAAGCGTTCGAGAGTTTGGGTGGCTGAAATCCCCATTCGGCCCAAACATAACCTGATAAGCAACTCCGCTATTTTTATGATCCCCAAAGTTCAGTCTTTCCTTGGGTACATGGGATGTCTTGTGTCCAACACCATAGAGTGGGATAGGTTGAATGACGTTCAGGATTGTAATCCCGAGTTTATCTCCGATGGATTCAATTATGGAATGATTAAGACTGAGTCTGTGTATAGCCTTCAAAATTTGTTCATGATTGGCCGATGTGGCTACAACTTTTATTGAGTGGCCAAATTTTTGCGCAAACAAACGATAGATTGTCAGCCCTTCAAGTCGAGCTCTAATATCTTTGACAAGTGAATCGGATTGTTTTTCCCTGTTAAGGATGTGCGAATAAGCATTCGTAAAAATAGATTTATCAGGAACGTTGAAAAAATAAAAATCATTTATGCCATCAATAAAAATTGCTGCCCTGGGTGGAGGAAACTCCGTCAGAAGATTTTCAAATCTAATGCGTTCTATAGTACTGTAATAGCCACCCGCGCCAAAATTGATGATGCGGAAATCAGGAAGCATTCTGCCTAAATTGGCTGCTATTGTCTCGCTGTCTTTTACACCATATCCAAATGTGGTCGACCCTCCGAATATCCAGATTTCTTGCCGCCCTCCCTTGGCGGTACAAGATTCACGGTCGGGGTAATGGCACCTTGCGCCTTGCTCAGAAACATTCACAAATTTTCCTTTGCGGGGCTTTTCGAGATATTCTACAAAGGGATAATATCGTTGACCTAGACCTTGTTCTCTCAAAACAACTTTGTAATCCTTAGCCATGCCTTTGCCATATATATTTTCTAGCACCGCCTTTTGATCTCGCATTGCCTGTTGAATCAGTGCATGTTCAGCGGGTTTTTCCAGAAAGAATCCGGCGGCATAATTCAAAAGCGTCATGATTAGTGAAACCGTTATAAGAACGAAAATCGCGGGATGTTTATCAATGATTTTGAACATAACGTTTATAGCCCAAATTTTTATCAGGTCAAAGGGATTTGTTAATGAAACGTCCACCAAAATCGCATGGACGCAAACTCCAGGCAGCCTTGATGACAGCCTGCCGGGAAGAACAGTCCGAAGCTGCGGTTACTCGGGAGTATTGAGACAACATCACTGAAATTATATCTAATCATCATCTGAAGTCAAACAGCGTAAAAGCCGTTGTCTCCGATAAAGTCAAAAAGATACAAACCCTAATAGCAGGAAGAAATATTGAACGCCAGCATGCCCCATTTCATAGAATAACTGAAGCATATTAAAGAGTGGCATAGTATTTTGCTCAAAATCTTTTGTGAGTGTCCCCCTATGGTATGCAGATTGCTGCCAGTGCCAGATGAGGTGGTCTAATAGATCTGCATAACCCAGTTAAGGGATAATGCCCACAACTGGAGATGACAAAATGACTACGAGGAAGAAATACCCGAAGCAATTCAAGCTGGATGCCATCAGCCTGGCACTGGATCAGAGTTACACAAGAACTGAAGCGGCGAAAAGTCTCGACATCAACTCCACCACATTGGGGCGCTGGATTAAAGAGCATCAGTGATCAAGTGACGGACAAGCTTTCCGTGGAAACGGCAAGTTGGCACCGGAGCAGGCAGAAGTCCGCCAGTTGAGGGAGGGGAGCCGGCGCTTGAAGATGGAGAAAGAGATATTAAAAAAAGCGACGGTCTTCTTCGCCAAGGAAACAAGGTGAAATACGCGTGTATTGCCCAACACAAGAAGACCTGCCCAGTTGACCTGATGTGTCCACTTCTGGGCGTTACCCGCAGTGGTTATTATCGTTATCAGCGGCGCGGGGGTAGCGGTATAGATTATTATCGCCAGGAATTTGAGTCACACTAAACGTAATCTACGTGTAACCGGACAGGTTAGCCAGTCGTCAGGAAATCGTTAGCGCAGACGTACTAGGAAAAATTTAGATATCTTCAACGCCTGGTAACCTATTTTAAGTCACTTTACAGTTTCGTTTTTGTGCACCAATAATCCTGCATCCTCCAAATACGACTGTAGCTTATCAGCGGCGATTTTATGCCCAAGCTCGTTAGGATGCTACGCATCATTCTGCATGACCCGAAACTTGTCAGCACGAAATTCGCTATACGGATCCAACAAATCGATATAATCAATGTCCAGCTCATTTAAAAGGGTCAGAACCTGTTGGCGATAGCCCTCAAACGGATAATCCTCAAAATCGTAAAGCACGGGGAACACCACTACCACTAAATGAAAGCCATCGTCCTGAGCAAGTAGCTTAAAAGATTTCATTGATTCAACGACACTAGTCCAACGCTCACTTTCGATGGCATAGAACGATTCATAAACGCTCATTGCATTCAACCCGGACGTGGCTTTTACCCAATTCATTTTTGCCCAAGCCAACAACTGAGATTTCTTTGCCAAAGTTTCGAAGTCGGTATCCGTTTTCATGGTCGCTGCAGCGGCTAACGCCAGGGATGACGTATGAATGGGATCATTCATTGCATAGCCAACCACCACCACATCAGGTTTGAACAACCTAGCCTTGAGTTGGAAGAGCTCGAGCTCAGAGTCTGTACTATAACCACTTACCCCAAAGTTCATCACTTGAAAACTTTGGCCTGCTGGAGCCTCTTGATTAAGAGCCAGCTCCAGTTTTTTACTGTAGGTATTTTCAAGTGCGACACCCAGACCGAAGGTGACGGAGTCGCCCATCGCCACTATACGACTAACCCCTGCGAGGCTGACAACTCATAGGGTCGGATCTCTCATGCCAAAGCGATTAATCTGGGGGTCATTTACATCGTACTCAAGAGCCAACACGGAATTTTTACTTACGACAAGTTTGGCACTATGCTCCTCTGAGGTTGAGCCGAGCACCGACAAGGATTTTCTATCAAGCACTGGAACCAGGTCAAAAGCCTGCGCCAAGCGAACACCCCCCTCTAACATGAGTGTAAATATGACCAGAGAGCCGAGTATTAGCAGGACGTTAAAAAAAAAGGACTTGATCATATTTACCCTAAAAAACGTATAGCCGGAGGGGCCATAGCTCAGCCCTCAGCGACGATCAGAAAACTACCTAAATAAGCCATAATGCCAATGGCCAGTGCAAACTTATCTTTTAAGTATAAGAAAAATAAACGCGCTGTTCAGCAGATTTCCTCACTGACCCCGCTAACTGAACTGGAAAAATTCGCGAAATATCCGCCTACTGGCCCGAAAAGGTGTTTGCGCGGTTATCGCACACTTCATATTTGTTCATTCATGGACGATAGCATGCAACCGTCCGTACCACACGTTTTTCAGTAGCGTCCTTGCTGATTTGCGGCTGTGGATTCGCGTCCTGCGAAAAGAGGTAATGGCCCAGGGGGTGCTCGGGAGGGTGGCACCAGTGGCGATAGGGTAGGGCGGCCTTGTTCTTTCTCGCGAAGATGAGCCAGAATCCTGTGGATAATGTCCTGGTCCTCAATGCAAGCGATGACTTTGACGGACCCACCGCAATGACCGCAAACCTCGACATCGATATTGAATACGCGCTTCAGTCGGTGGGCCCAGGACATCGCGACGTGCCGTTCAGCGGGTGAGCGAACGTCAGTGTTGGCGATTCGCGTCGCGCCTTAACGCGTTGAAAGCGCGGCGGACGATCGTTGCGACACACCTAGACGCCGTCCAGGAACAGTATATAGAAGTGGATATTCACGTTCAGCGCACTACCCAAACGCTGAATCAGTGTTACGGCCCCGGTCGCGCCAGCCATGCAAAAAAAGTGTAGCGTAATCGCGCTAGCCGCGATACCACGGTAGCAGAAAAGCTGGGGGATCTATTGGTTGACATGACAGGCGTAAATCCTGGCATCTAGTGAACTCCTCGCGGGCTCAAGGCGTCGGCGCGGGGCAGAAGCAACAGTGCTGCAAGCGCCGACGGGCTTCGCTCTCACACTTATTGGCACTATTGTCCGAGTAGAGCATGCTCTGTTCAGACTGGCGCACTTAAATAAAAAAACACTTTTCCATTTTAGGGAACTTTCCATTAGCTCTGTGATCTGATTTAGACGCCGTCGCGTAACTCGATTTACATACTTTCTGGCAGGAGAAATTTAGTGTCAAAATTCATGAAACTCACCGCTTTACTCATTTTCCCTTTTTTAGCTGCCTGCGGCAGCAGCAACAATAACGATTCAGACGGCCCCGCTGC
>Ga0209502_10004694_pt1 | contig 10181 bp, 10 predicted proteins | sample ArcticOcean_MG_C_10_FD_187442 | JGI IMG/M metagenome (GOLD analysis project Ga0209502, IMG submission 187442) | Marine microbial communities from western Arctic Ocean - ArcticOcean_MG_CB11_90 (SPAdes) (version 2) | ecosystem: Environmental > Aquatic > Marine > Oceanic | place: Arctic Ocean...
CAAAACTTAACTAAAAGTCAATTTAATATGGCCATTGGTAGGTTAGGAGCAAACTCTATGATGATCTTTTGCGGGGATTATCAACAGATAGATTTAAAGGATCCTAATTACAGCGCCATACACGAGGTATCAAAGATTAAAGATTCTAATCACGTTTATAAAGTTGTACTAGAAGACAACCACCGGCATCCTGCTATAAATGAAGTTCTCGAAAAGTTAACAGGATATTAGTGAACTTATAATAGTTAAAATAAATGTGATATTTAAAAAGTAAGATGTAAACTTCTTTTATTTAAACTTTTTTTGTATCTTTGTTATGTACTAATTATAAAACCATTGTAAGATGAACAAAAAAACCGATGTAAAGGCAAATGCCAGCACAGAAGAACTTTCTAAAGTAGAAATGGAAAAAAAGAGAGCTGAGATTACAGCTTATTACAAAGCGTCTCTTTCGCATTTGCAGGTTCAACTAGAATATGAAGTTGCACTTAAGGATATTGAAGTTGCTCGCGCGGAACGTATACAGTCTCAAATGTTTATAGCACAAGCTATGGCAGAGCCTGAAGAAGCTCCACAGCCACAAAGACAAGCTCCACCTCCTCAAAGAGTACAGGCACCTGCACCACAACAAGCTGCTGCAGGTCCTCTTGTTGGAAATGCTGGATCAGATTGGGATGTTGAAAGCAAGTCAGCACCACCACGTCGCAGGTCTCTAAAGACCGTAGAAGACTGATATTAACGCGTCCTCTATCTAACGGTAGGGGACGCATTAATTATTTAAGCCATGGCGGTTGTTAATAAAGTAAATAAGAAAATTAAGGTAACCCTTGAAAAGGTTATTAAGTATCAGATTGTGACCTACTGTTTTATGAATGGTATTCAAATCAGTGCTTCAGATCTTAATTGTCTTGCGGAGCTTGCAAAGTTAAAAGTTGCAAGTCTAACTGATTTCTGTTCGGTTATTTCAGAAAAGGGAATCTTTAAAAGCTCTCAATCTTGCAGAAATGCTTTGCAGAAAGCAAAAAAAAAGCAGCTTATTGTAAAAAATAATAAGAAAATTATGCTAAACCCTGATATGAAGATTCAATCTGAAGGTTACATCTTCTTAGACTTTAAAATACTAGGTGGTGGAGAGTAAAAGAAAAATAAAACTCAACCCTAAAAGCTATAAAAGCTTCTTTACATCTGTTGCAGATGAATGTGAAGTCCACGTTGACTTAGTTGATGATCTTATAGGCTTCTTCTACAGCAAGGTTAGAAATAATCTTGAGAGCTTAGATCACTCTAAAATACTTGTTCCCAATCTGGGAACATTTAACCTACGTAAGGCAAGACTAGACCATGCTATTAAAAGGAACAAAGACATCTTAGGTAACATGGCTAAGACTACTTACAAAGGATATGATGCCCATGTTCCCGTAAAGGAAAAAATAGAATTATTTGAGAAAGCAGCTAAGAGATTAACTGTTGAACTAAAAGAAAAAAAAGACTGGCGTAATGAAAATAGGTAAACTACTTGGTGCCCTTAAGAATATGGGCCAAATATATGAAGGTGTAAAAAATAACGTCTTTAAAACCGACTACATAGAAGAGATAGCAAGTCACAGATGGCAAGCATGTCAGAAATGTCCTAACATGGACCCTGAAGGTAAGTCATGCGCTGCACCTGGTACACAACCTTGCTGTTCTGCTTGCGGTTGTAGTCTTGCTTTTAAAACACGTTCATTGTCAGCATCTTGCCCTTTAACAGGAGATGCTAAAAAATGGGATGCTGTTATGGACAGAGATGACGAGAAAGAATTACATGAGCAGTTACGTGATGGTAAAGGAACAGCTGCTTTAAAAGAAACTGTGGTGGAAGACCCAGATAAAGAAAAGTAAACATGGCAGTAATATTCAAAGAAGAAGGGCATAGTTATGAAAGTATAGATGAAAATTTAGACAAGGATAATATTGAATGGACTAGTGTAACTAGTTTTATCAGTAAGTTTAAACCTAAGTTTGACGCTAAGGCTCAATCTAAAAAATCTTCTAAGAATAAGAAATCTAAATGGCACGGTCTTAAGCCTAAAGAGATTATAGACATTTGGAATAATGAAACTGACAGAGCTATTAAGCTGGGAAATTGGTATCATAACCAAAGAGAAGAAAACATATTAGACTTTAGCACTATTGAAAGAGAAGGAGTAGAAGTTCCTATTATACGTCCTATCGTTGATGGTACAGGAGTTAAAATAGCACCTGTGCAAAAACTAGAAGAAGGTGTTTATCCTGAACACTTTGCCTATTTGAAATCAGCAGCTATATGTGGACAGGCAGATCTAGTAACTGTAGTAAACGGTAAAATTCATATTATAGATTACAAGACAAACAAAGAGATTAAAGAAAAAGGTTATACTAATTGGGAAGGAATAACTTCTAAGATGTATAAACCTCTATCTCATTTAGATGATTGTAACCTTAATCATTATAATATTCAATTAAGTTTATACATGTATATCATGTTAAAACATAATCCTAAACTCAAAGCTGGTAAGTTAGTTATTCAACACGTAACTTTTGAGAAGACAGGAGTAGATGATTACGGATACCCTGTTACCAAGTATGACGCACAGGGAGAGCCTGTGCTTAAAGATATTAAAATGTATGAGCTTCCCTATCTAAAAAAGGAAGTAAGAGCTTTAATGACCTGGCTAAACGATAATAAATAATGCTAATAAAATTATTTGACGTTCAAAATAGTAAAGTGATACCATCTGAGCATTGCTATTCATTAAAGTTTTTAAAAGCTATAATGGAAACATATCCTGATACGCATCTTGAAGTTTATAAATATATATTCTACATGACGTGTCCTGATCCTGATATTAATCCTTTCTTTAATGTTCCTGAAGAAGATAAAGAAGAGATAATATTAGACGAAATTGATATGGACGAAGATATAGAATGCCCTAAAATAAAATACGCCTTAGATAGATGTTCTGCTTTATATGAAACTCCTACGCTAAGAGCATATAAAGGGATCAAAGCTATGATTGATAACCTTGCTCATTACATGGAACACACGCAAATAGAACATGGAAGAGATGGTAATATTAATTCATTAGTCAGTGCAGCAAAAAACTTTGATGCAATACGGCAATCATTTAAGGGAGCTTATAAAGATATGAAGGAAGAACAAAAAAGCACAGTTCGTGGTGGGCTGGGTTTAGCATATGACCAACTATAATGGAAAAAATAATACCAACAGGAGAAAGGCTTTTAGTTAAGCAAGTAGAAGCTAAAAGCACATATGGTGAGTCTGCTATATTTATACCTGAAGCACAACAGGTAAAAGAAAGAAAGGCGCTTGTTATAGCTGTAGGAAAGAACGTTACTGAAGTTACTGAGGGCGATATTATCCGTTACAGTGATTTTGCTAGCCCTGTAGAAATGGAACATGAGGGTGCACAGCATCTTCTTTTAAGAAAAGAGGACATCCTTGCAGTCATCGTCACTATATAAAACAGTCCCTACACTGAATCAAGGTGTCTGGGAAGAAACAGAATTCCAAACAGTAGAGGACTTTCGTGTATTTATAGACTCTGTATTTAAAGTACCAGGGCACTATGACTTTGACGAAACTTCTTTTATTTTTAATTCTGAAGCAAGAGCCTTTAACACTCAGGGGTTTTACTGTGATAAACCTATACGCAGTAAAGATTTTATCAAGTACTGGGAAGGTGAAAAAAATAAGTGTAGAGAGGGTGTTATATATAAAAACAAAGGTAGAACCTGGTACTTAACACGGGACTACTACATGTGGTTAAACTTCTTACCTATCTATGACAAGGAAGAAAAGAAATATGGTTTTGCTAAGGTTAGAGATGCTCAATATCACATGGCTCTCTATGAGATAATGGCTGAAATAAACTACAAACATGTTGCTATCTTAAAGAAAAGACAGATAGCCTCATCTTATTTCCATATGGCCAAGTTGCTTAATGCTTACTGGTTTGAAGAAGGTGCTGTATGTAAGATAGGCGCTTCACTAAAAGATTATGTAAATGATAAAGGCTCTTGGAAGTTTTTAGATGAGTATGCAGCTTTCCTTAACGAACACACCGCATGGTATAGACCAAGCAATCCTGGAAAGGTTTTACTATGGGAACAAAAGATTGAGGTAAGGATCAATAACCGCAAGACATTCAAGGGATTAAGATCAAAAATACAAGGCGCATCCTTTGAAAAAAATGCTACTGCTGGTGTAGGTGGACCTTGCAGTTTCTTTTTTCATGAGGAGGCAGGTATTGCACCAAAAATGGATAAGACCTATGAGTACTTACGTCCTGCAATGTCTTCAGGAATGATGACTACAGGGCAGTTTATTGCTGCGGGTTCTGTGGGAGATTTAGATCATTGTAAACCTTTAAAGCGAATGATCCTTAATCCTGAGGCTAATGGAATTCTTGGTGTTGAAACAGACCTTATGGATGATAAAGGAACTATCGGAATAGCAGGTCTGTTTATTCCCGAGCAATGGTCTATGCCTCCCTTCTTAGATCAGTTTGGTAATTCTAAGGTTGAGGAAGCACTGCTTTCTATTAGGAAGGAGCGTGAAGTATGGAAGAAAGATTTAGAGGCTGAACAATATCAACTCAGAGTTTCACAAAAACCTATTGATATTGCCGAAGCTTTTGCTTATAGAAAAGAGTCTGTTTTTCCTCAAGGGTTTTTAGCAAAGCAAATGAAGCGTATAGAGGATAAAGAGTATTCATTTGAATTACTAGATCTGGAAGAAACAGAAGGTAAGATAAAAGCTAACCCCTCAAGAAGGATACCCATTACAGAATTCCCTGTAAACAAAAAGCAAGAGGATAAAAGAGGAGTATTAAAGGTTTGGGAGCGTCCTATCAAAAAACCTGATTTTGGAACTTACTATGCTTCTGTCGACCCTGTATCAGAAGGAAAGACTACTACATCAGACTCTCTGTGTAGCATCTTTGTCTATAAAAACCCTGTAGAGGTAACTAAAGAAACACCTTCAGGTTTAGAAACTTTTATAGAGGGTGACAAAATTGTAGCTTCTTGGTGTGGTAGATATGATGACATCAATAAAACGCATGAGCAATTAAAACTTATTATAGAATGGTATAACGCTTGGACTATTGTTGAGAACAACATCTCGTTGTTTATACAGTATATGATAGGAGAAAGAAAGCAAAAGTATTTAGTACCTAAAAGCCAGATAGTATTTCTAAAAGAGCTAGGCTCAAATAGAAGTGTGTTTCAAGAATACGGATGGAAGAATACAGGTACGTTGTTTAAAAGCCATCTAATTTCTTACGCTATTGAGTTCATCAGAGAAGTAACGCATGAGGAAACTGGGGAAGATGGTGTAGTCTATAAAAAAACATATGGTGTAGAAAGGATACCTGACCCAATGTTAGTTACTGAAATGTTACAATACTTCCCAGGGCTTAACGTTGACAGGTTAGTTGCGTTTGCGGCTTTAGTGGCATTTGCTAATATGCAGCATGCAAATAGGGGATACGTTAAGAGGAGGGAAAGGGATAAGTCATTGGAAGTCTTGGATAAACCCCAAAAAAGACGTAAATTAAATACGAGTCCTTTTAGGAATATTGGTAAGGGTAAATCTAAGCATGCTGGTCGGAATAAAAGGAACCCATTTAAAAATATAGGATAATGATAGATTATGTAATAACGTGCTCGGACCCTACTGTAACCGATATATCGTATAGTTATTTAGACTACGGAACATCAGACTAACATGAAGGTATATAACGCAATGGATCTCAAAAAGGGGGCTAAGGTTGACAAGTCTCCTGTCAATGCATCTTTAACGCAACCCTTACAGTTCATCTCTTCAAAAAAGAAAGATGCTGATTGGGCCGCCTGGAATTTAGATTGGCTTGAATTAAAAGGGATGGATCAACTTAAGAAAAACGGAAGACGTTTACTTAAGAATTATAAACTTGCAAAAGGTATTATAGATAAAACAGACTACATCATAGAAGAAGATAATGAGTATTCTGATTTTATGGACGTGTTAACAAAAGAGGATGAGACAGCTTTAGAGTTAAAGTTTTATCCTATTATACCTAACGTGGTAAACGTTCTACTAGGGGAGTTCTCTAAAAGATATAATAAAGTACAATTTAGGGCTGTTGATGACTCATCATATAATGAGATGTTAGAATCAAAAAGAGCTCTTATTGAGGAGAACTTGTTGAATGATGCACGTGCTAAATTAACCATGGAGATGGTTAAACAGGGAGCTGACCCTGAATCAGAAGAGTTTAAACAAGAGATATCGCCCGAGAAATTAAAAACCCTTCCTGAGATAGAAGACTTCTTCTCTAAAGACTATAGAAGCCTCGTTGAAGAATGGGCATCACATCAATTAAATGTGGATGAGGAGCGTTTTAAAATGGCAGAGTTAGAGGAAAGGGCATTTAAAGATATGCTTATATGTGACAGAGAATTTTGGCACTTTAAAATGAATGAGGATGACTATGACGTTGAGTTATGGAATCCCGTATTAACCTTCTATCAAAAATCACCAGATTCAAGATACATTTCAGATTCTAACTTTGTAGGGAAATGTGATATGATGACTGTTGCGGATGTAATAGATAAGTATGGTTACTTGATGGATGAGCCGCAGTTAAGAAGTATGCAAAATCTACATCCTGCAACAAACTCTAAATACTTGCTCAATGGTATGCAGAATGACGGATCTTATTATGATGCATCTAAATCACATAAATGGAATACAGAGGCTCCTGGATTAGACTACAGACGTCTGATGTCAAACCACGGAAATAATCCTAGTATGGAAGGTGACGTGGTGCAGTGGTTGCTTAGCGAAGGTGGTGACATTTCTGATTGGGGAGATGCTGACATGATGCGTGTAACAACAACTTACTGGAAAACACAACGCAAGGTGGGTCATCTTATAAGAATAACAACAGAAGGTGAAATTATTCAAGCAATAGTTGATGACACATACAAGGTTACAGAAAAACCCACTTACAATACTCATCTATTTAAGCAGAAGACAAAGGATAACCTTATTGAAGGTGAGCACGTAGATTGGCTGTGGATAAATGATGTATGGGGTGGCGTAAAGATTGGACCTAATGCTCCAACTGCCTGGAGAACTGAAGATCACGACGTTAATCCTATCTATATAGGAATAAACAGAAACAAACCAGGACGAGTACAATACCAGTTTAAAGGAACTGATTCTTTATATGGATGTAAATTACCTGTAGAGGGGCGTGTCTTTTCTGACCGAAATACACGATCTACATCTTTAGTTGATTTAATGAAACCTTATCAAATAGGTTACAACATGGTTAATAATCAAATTGCAGACATACTTGTAGACGAGCTGGGTACTGTAATTATGTTTGACCAAAACGCTTTACCTAGACACTCTATGGGAGAAGACTGGGGAAAGAACAATTTAGAAAAAGCTTATGTAGCAATGAAAGACTTTGGTATGATGCCATTAGATACGTCTATCACTAACACAGAAAACGCCGTAAACTTTAATCATTACCAAACACTTAACTTAGAGCAGACAAATAGATTAATGTCTAGGATTCAATTGGCTAACCACTTTAAGCAACAAGCGTTTGAGTCTATAGGAGTTAATCCTCAAAGACTAGGATCACCTATAGCACAACAGACTGCAACAGGTGTAACACAAGCTATGAATCAGTCTTATGCTCAGACAGAGATGTATTTTACGCAACATGCAGATCACTTGATGCCTAGAGTACACCAGATGAGAACAGATCTTGCTCAGCATTACCATAGTACAAATCCTTCAGTGCGTCTTACTTATATGACTACTGAAGCAGAAAAAGTTAATTTTACTATTAACGGTAAAGATCTTCTTTTGCGTGATTTTAATGTTTTTGCTACAACTAAAACAAATCATAGAGCTACGTTAGAGCAATTAAAACAAATGGCTTTACAGAATAATACTACAGGAGCTTCTATATATGATCTAGGTAATGTTCTTAAAGCTGACTCTATTGCTGAAGTTTCTGATATACTTAAGGATGCTGAAACTAAACAAACTGCACAGAAGCAACAAGAAATGCAGCAGCAGAAGGAAATGCAACAGCAACAGCTTGAGGCTCAAAAAGCAGCAGCAGACGCAGAACGTCAGTTTCAAACGTCACAACAGGAAGCTGAAAGACAAAAAGATATTACAGTTGCTGAGATCAGATCCGCAGGTTATGGAGCACAGTCTGATATAAATGAAAATAAAGAAAGTGATTTCCAGGATGCTATGAAAGACATCCGTCAAAGAGATCAATATAGAGAGCAGATGAGCTTTAAGCGAGAGCAGGCAACTGTTCAAAATGCTGACAGTAAAACAAAGCTCTCACTTGAAAAAGAAAAGCTTGCTACACAGCGTGACATTGCTAGCAAGAATCTGCAGATAGCTCGTGAAAATAAAAACAAATATGACGTTAAAGACACGAAAGAAAAGAAGAAGAAGAAGTCTTAGCTATATACTGTCAAAAAATTATAACAATATCTCAAATGTCTAAGGTTTACTCTAGATGTTAAAGTATATTGTATATGTAACAACCATTAATTAAAACCAAAACAAAATGGCTAACGAAGCAAACATGGAAACGACTAGTGTAGAAAAAGTAGATATTAACCTCGATGAGATCTTTGCAGGAGCTCCCGGGGCTAGCTCTATTACACTACCTGAAGAAGAAGTTAAAAAACCAAACGTGTTCTCTAGAGGAGAAAAAGTAGATCTAGCATTTCTTGATGAAGAAGTACCAGAAAAAGAAGAAGTAGAAAATGAGGATAACAGTTCAACACCTGAAGAAAGTACAGATAACTCAGTACAGCAGGAAACTAAACTTAAAGAACCTTCAGTCACAGCTGATGAGGTTGATGAAATCCTTAATGAAGGATTAGAGTTAGCTGAAGAAGAAGAGGGCAAGTCAACTGCTAAAGGCAGACGTCGTATTGAAGGTATGTCAGATGTCTTTACTCAAATGATTGAAAAAGGAGAAATAGTTCCTTTTGATGATGATAAAGAGCTAGATGATTATTCTGCAAAAGATTGGAAAGAGCTTATTCAAGCCAATATGGATGAAAGGGCTAATAAAGTTAGACGTGAAACTCCTAAGCAATTCTTTGATAGTTTACCTCAAGAATTACAGGTTGCTGCTAAGTATGTGGCTGATGGAGGACAGGATCTTAAAGGTCTGTTTTCTACGTTAGCGCAGGTTGAAGAAACTCGTAGTACTGACACCAGTACTGTTGAAGGACAGTCACAAGTTGTAAGAGAATACCTTGCATCAACAGGATACGGTACAGTTGAAGATATTGAAGAAGAGATTGAAATTTGGAAAGACTTAGGTAAGCTAGAAAAGCAAGCTAACAAGTTTAAGCCAAAGTTAGATAAGATGTCTGAAGCAGTTGTAGCTCGTAAACTCCAAGAACAGGAGATGAAAAGAGAACAGCAACAAAAAGCCTCAGAAAACTATATGGCCAATGTTTACCACACGTTAAAAGAAGGTACACTTGGAGATATGAAAGTAAATAAGAAAACACAGTCTATGTTATATGACGGACTAGTTAATCCTTCTTATCCGTCTATCTCAGGACAGAATACAAATCTATTAGGTCATCTATTAGAGAAGTATCAGTTTGTAGAGCCAAACTACACACTGGTATCAGAAGCATTATGGTTACTTGCAGATCCTAACGGATACAAGGACCAATTAAAGACAAAAGGAACAAACGCGGCTGTAGAAGCTACAGTGCGTAAGTTAAAGACTGCACAAGCCAATAAGCAAGCATCTTCAGGTGGTGAACCTAAGACGCAAGCAAAAGCACGCTCGCCTAAGCGCACTCTACCAAGGAGTAACAACATATTCAGAAAATTTTAAAAACAATTATTAATTAACACGTGAAAAAATGGCAACACCAGTTTTAAACAATGGTCTCTTTCTGAGGGACACAAACTACAAAGCTAGTTCACATATTGATTCTTATCACTTGACAAACATGTTAGGTAATGCTGAACCAACCGATATGGGTCCTGTGGATCTATGGGCGATGACGCAGAAGGTAGAGATGCCTTTATACCAAATGGCATCTTTCGGAGGTAAGAACACAATTATGGTGGACAA
>Ga0209502_10004702_pt1 | contig 10169 bp, 19 predicted proteins | sample ArcticOcean_MG_C_10_FD_187442 | JGI IMG/M metagenome (GOLD analysis project Ga0209502, IMG submission 187442) | Marine microbial communities from western Arctic Ocean - ArcticOcean_MG_CB11_90 (SPAdes) (version 2) | ecosystem: Environmental > Aquatic > Marine > Oceanic | place: Arctic Ocean...
CAACGTGAGAAGACACCAGAGGAATTACGAGAATCAAAGATATCATTACATGAATGGCAAGAGTTATCTACAACAGGTGTTTTCACATTTAAAGATCTTAAAGCTACATCAAAAGAACAACTAGAGGCAGCTGGATGGAAGCAGAGTGTTTTTAAAAGATTGAAAAGTTCTACTTAAAGAATTGATGTGTATATTAATCGGCGTGGGGGGTGGTTATTTTGTTGAGATGTCCGAGTGGTCTAAGGAGGACGACTTAAGATCGTCTGTGCTATGCACGCGTGGGTTCAAACCCCACTCTCAGCATATCGCATTCATAGCTCAGTGGTAGAGCGCAAGCTTAGTAAGCTTGAGGTCAGGGGTTCGAAACCCTTTGAGTGCATTTATTGTTTTTACTATTTGACATACCTCAAATAGTAAAAGTAACGTTATGTAAGCTATAAATAGTTGAATTATTTTCCATACAACCATGTATTGATAGTATAACGATATGTATCATCCATTAATGCATTTGTAAAATGGGGATGTGTCCAATATGGGGGGAATGCTAACATCTGTCCCCTCTTCAATTTAATCATGAAATTTTGTTCTGGAAAGCTAAACTCACCTCCTTGATAATCACTGTTAAGTGCAATCACAATAGACATAGTTCTGAGTTCTAACGTCTTTACTTCTTTATGATCTTGATTCCCAACCATTCCATCTTTATGTTGTCTAGTTGCTCCCGATATTTTGCGTAAGTTGTAACCACAATCACCTGTAATCGTTATATCACATTTATGTAATTCCAATATCTTTTCGTGTAGGATGTCAAATAGGATTTTGTCATACTTTTCACTCTCCTTTATACATGTAGCCATAATACCTTTACATTGAACATTTGAACCCTTTCCCCATTTTTCTTCTTTAGTAGCCTCTTCATTAATTATTTTAATAAGTTCGTCACAAAGAGTTTCTGAAATTACATCATCAAAAATAAATATTTGATTTTTTGGTATCTCCATTTGTTATATATTCCGATATTTCTTAAAGCATATTAATCCATCCATGAATACTTATATCACTTTTTTCACACCACGGATAAATCTCTTCCCCCACAAAGTTTAGAGCGTCTATACCTGCGTCTATACATTCATTACATGTACCCACACTATCATCAATTATACAACCAATTCCTAGAGCACGACACACGTCAACTTTTTTAATTTCATTTTCTGTGAAACTATTTGTAATAATGACATCATCGAATACACCTGGGTAAAAATGTTCAATCCAAAGTTCAGTGGGTTCTCTAATAATTTCCTGTCGTCCCGTCACTATGTACATCTTGTCAAAGACCGCGTTTAGATTTTTCATAGCGTTTTGTGAACCTTCAATTGGTTTCATATTATGAAACGTGTCAGAAAAGTAAAATTCATGTAATATTTTTTGTGATTCTTCTTCTGTACAGTTGAAAACTTCTCTGTAAAGATAATTATATTTTTGTTGTTTTGGTAACTTTATACCCTTCCATTTAGCCATGGGTTTGAGTAAGTGAACGAGAACTTCATCAACATCTATGGCAATTTTAAGGTTCATTTATATACCTTACTATTATTCATAATCTCTAACTGCTACATCAACGGGGAAAGTCGTATTTAATTTCTTCACTTTAACTAGATGTCTTATTTACCAGTTATAAATTATGCTAGAATGGAGCGACTTAGATTACCAGAACCTGATAAGATTCATACGAACTTGAATATAGTATGTATGTTATTTATAATTCTATGTATACTAGGTCTATATAGGCGCTATATAATGATCAATCAACAACGTGAGCGATCTTATACTTGATACACTTATCTGGGCTTAGGTATATGTCCTTCTTCATGAGACGTTTAAACTTCTTCTCGGGAATTGCAGTCTTTGACATGTACATCTTCTTGAGCATCTTCATAAACTTTTCAGAAGTCTTCATCTCATTGCGGAGATCGTGGAAATTACCCCAAAACTCTGTAGTCAGTTGGTGAATCAGAAGGTATGCATTCTTCCCTATGCGACGCTCTGAACCACCCAGGAATACGAAGGTAGCCGCACTACAACAAGCACCTTGGGCGATGGTGATAACCTTGACCCTAGAGCGTTCTAGGACATTCATCATGTTTAGACCAGAGAAGATGTCTCCACCATCACTCATGATAGATATGCGTATCTGTGGTTCGTAACCAACAAGTTCAGCCTTCCTTTTCAACATCTCAATTTCAAGCTTCTTGAACTGTAAAACAAATTCTAGGGCATTTTCACGATCTATGTCACCATAGAAGAGAATTTCATTTCCGATAGTCTTAACACTGTCGTTGATCTCAATTTCTTTTTCTTCATCTGTCATAGGCATTCTTGAGTGCTTTCTTTACTTTCGTTACGTCTCTCTGTTTTAACTTATTCCCAACGCACAAATGATTAATGACGTCGAAATCTTGAGGTGTAATTTTATAAGATATGAGGTTACTTAGTTCACCTTTTTCCGCATATTTTTGTAGAAGACAGAGTTCCTCTAAACCCAATTTATTTTGATTTTTTGATTTGATATCTTTAACTTTTTGGTTCCTCATTTTATAGTTACCGTATTTAGTCCAACAACTCCCAGGTCTAATATTTTCACGAATTAGTGGTTCTCCTATACAGTTTTTTGGTATAGAAATTGCATTGAGTATGAAATATGGCATAACACCCCAATCACCCGTTTTGTACATATACGTATCATATGTGTCTGCTAGGGAAAAACTATGAGAAGATCTTACTAGATCAACTCCTTTAGAATCGATATAGTTTTCTTGAAAAATATCCCAAAGATGACCATGTTCGTGCACAGTATCTGGTATAATTTCTAATCTTGGGTTTGTTAAAATATCCTTTATAAACTCTTTAGGTGATTTGAAAACATCTTTTATATCAGAACCTTCTAAATATGAAAAAAAATCACGTATATTACCATTACATCTAGTAGCAGCATTTTCAGCATTGAGTGTTCGATCATCTGTGAGTAACAAGAGTTTTTGTGGTTTGTGTTTTGGTATAAAAATTGTTTCGAAGTTTGGAAACATATACATATTTGTAGATGTTATCACAAGAGAACCACGTGTCATGCGACCACCATCTGAAACTTTTTCTGCAATCCTTTTAAAATCGGAATCATAGTCTTCAATAAATGCATGCTTTGCAGCTGGTTTTATGAAGTCAAGAAAGTGTGATGTACTCTTTAAATGTTCTCTTTCGATTTCTAAACTATTCTGTTCATCTAATACCGATTTTAGTATATACGTTTTACCAACACCCGAAGAGCCACATATGAATACATTCTTCCTTTCTTTTATGAATCGCTTCAATAATTCTATATGTTGTGTATGAATTGTAACAACATGCTCTTCTTTTTTTTGTTTCACTATTTTAATGAAAGAGTCCATTGATGACTTTACTAATCAAGCTATAGATTTGGTGCTTCAAAATGACGCACTACATAAACGTATCGTAGAACCTTTAAAAAGGAAAATTTTACCATATGCGGTATGTGTTGCTTTAACTAATCTATCTATGGTTATCATTCTGATTTACCTTGCTCGACGTCTATCTCGTCTCCAGGCTGTGATTTAAGTTCATCATCCTCACCCTCCTCATCCTCCTCAAATATATCCTCTTGATCTTTAATTGATTTTTCCATAGCTAGTTCGTATTCTTCTTTTGCTTCCATCAGGTCACCAATTTTACGAAAAGGTCCACCTTGTGTTAACGCTTTGACTGGATTTATACGTTTCACAAGAGTTGTGTCCATTCTCATTCTAGGTATTGGAACTACATTTAAAATTTCTGGTTTTGTAAACTTACCATCTATTGGGTACTTCTTTTCAAATTTCTTCAGAACGTCTGTCGGGATAGAAGGTGATTGTTCAATCAATCTATCGTATTCAGCTTTACATAGATTGACAAAGTCTAGACCATCCGCACTACGTTCTTTTCTTGGAAGGGCTAAACACAATCTAATATTCCGTGATAACAAACCATATGCTAACGTAGCAGTCTTGTGATTTTCCATAAGTTCGTTTATCTTGAGGAATTGCATAACAGTTGCAATTATACCAGCAATCAGGTTAAAACCACCAATGATAGATGGAACCGCCCCCCTTATTGATAATGGAAATTGATCTTGGGCAAAGTTAGCCGTACCAGTAATAGTTGATAGAACAATAACAGGTAAAGTAAAACGCATAGATAAAACCCTATACATCAGATATGCATTGTGGTTCATGTATCTATAACACGCAGAAGCTTCACCCCACTGACGTAATACAGTTTCATGATGCTCGTTCCAACTATTTTCTCGCATCTCTAATTCTTTCTTTTTCAATGAGGATGGGGTAATCTCCCCATAATTTTCTTCACTCATATTATAATACATGAATATTATATTCTGGATTCATTTAGTATTTTTGATTGCAATTATCATTGTACCTTTTACTAACAATAGACGTAATCTAGAGTTTTACTCGATACTCATACCATTTTTATTTTATCACTGGTCTGTTAATGATGATACATGTGCTTTAACTCAAGCTGAAATGTATGTGACGGGTCAAGAGAAGGAAGAAACATTTATGCATAGGGTTGTATCCCCTATATATAAGATGGAAGATAACGATATAAATAAGTTTACAAAAACTATATTTTTCCTTTTATGGGCAATTGTACAGTACCGTCTCGGACGTTTTGACGTCTTTATAAACGACTTCAAAGATATCACATCAGGTAAAGTTCCAAAATGATATAAAGATTTTGAACCAATAGTATATATAATATGAGTAACTCTTATTACGAATACACACAACACGAACAAAATCTCGGTCGCCTTTGTATTCAAAATAATAATTTGAAAACAAATTACATGGAATCTTCTGACCTCATTGAGGGTGATATGAATGATATTGATAGGCGTATCAATATGGCGAAGTCTGATATTAAAAGGGAACTACTAAAAAAACAATACCAATATCTTGTTCGAATGGCCAATCAACTTGATGAAGAATATAATACCCGTAAAGGTGAGTTTGAAGAAATAATTGAGGAGACTAAAGGACGTATGGTAATTCTCAATGAGCAGATTAAGGGTGATAATAAGTCCCTAGACTATAACATTGATCAGCTCAAAGAGTATATGAATAACCCAGGTACATACAATATGTCCCAGGTTTTAGAGAAGATTGTAAACTCTTTAGAGATTATCAGTGATAAGAAAAAGAAAAAGAAAAAGAAAAAATCTACTTCTTCCGTATGAGTTCATGAACACGTTTCATAAACTCTTTGTTACGTCTGACTTTAGGGTCTGCTTTTATAATTCTAAGAAGTGTGGCTGATGGAATCTTAGGGCTATTACCCTTTGGTTTTGGGGTGGACTTTAATTGTTTACGCGCACTTTGAATTTGTTTGACGGTTGGCATTTATTATACCTTAGCAAAATATTTGAACTTGTCAAAGAAGTGAACTGTATTTCTAAAGTTGTAATACACAATCATACATAACGCATCGGCGATGTCATGTTTCCTATCATAAGGAATATCCCCATCAAAATACTTTTCCGCTATGGTGACGGTTCTCTCCTTTCTCTGGTCATAATCCAGATGTCTCATACCAAAATGAACATGCATGCTCACAGGTGAAACTAAAGTTACCTTATCTTTGAACATGTAATGTAAAAGAATTTCGATATTAGTGAAACCCATTGGTGGTTGTCTCTCTATTAATATTTTGTCAGCTGAATCAAATATATGTTTGTGATCTTCAACAAATAAAGGAATGAGGTCTACAAAGTCATTCGAATAAATGTATTTATACTCCTCGAGACTTACCTTCTTCATATATTCAACCTCTATTTTTGGACCATCCCCAGCCTCAGCAAGTACAAGACCCATATTGTGATAACCAATATCAATCGCCAGAATCTTCATAAAGTTTAAACTGTCTGCTTCTTTAACACTTTAATAATTTGAAAGCTATAGAAGTCCTCAGTATATTGGAAAGTCTAGATGGGGCTAGTCCACGATGTCGTACAGTAGATCTGAAAAATACTCCTCGATTAAGAATTGGTTCAATACTCTTGATGGTATCACCCTCTTTGAATAAAATATGACCACCTATTTTTTCTACGTTATCACGGTTTATATCATTCAGATAAAGTAAAAATGTATATGTATCGTCATCCTCACTGTCGAAATGATACGCACCATCTAAACCATACGTTTGACCGTTTGCATATACAGTTACAAGTTTAAAGTTCCCATCTAAATGTGGTTTTATCATTTCATAAATTGTGTTTGTAAAAAAAGGTCTATCGTCGAGTACGGATATCCAAAACTTAATATCACCGAGTCGAGACCTATGTCCATAATACCATGGTAGATTTTCCAACATACTCATAGCATTTTTAAGGAGATTATCGGGTAGAATATCGTCTATAACTTTAATTGATTCCATATATAATTATAATATAAAATCTTTAATTTATTTACTTGTATTATATATATGAAGAACAAGACAAAGGCGCAAATCTTATGGTCTACAATAGCTATATTATCACTCATTGTAACCTACATGTGGATAAATCCTAAATTTGTTGAGGTCCCAGTAGAAGTTCCTGTGATGCCCGTTCCACCCAGACGTATGCAACGTCAAGAGAGACCTCACAGTCGAGAGTTTAGACAAGCACCTATCAAGCAATACAAACCTGGACACATGCAGCAGATGGGCGTCCTCATCGGTGAGGGTGATGAGACCCTACCCTTATACGGTAAAGAAGTAAGGGGGCGACGCGATCGTTATAGCTATTACACAACCACAGGGGGTGAAAACTTATACCCCATACCCATTTCACATAATGCGCGGGATTGTATGGAAGATATCGGTTGCCAAGAACTTTATGGGAATGAATCAGTCACTGTTTTAGGAAAGACTGGTGCATACACAGTAAAAATGTATAGAACGGATGATTTCTTTTAACGCGTAAATCTGTGGTAAGTATCAGTGCCTATCATAGCACTAGAAGTGCTACTGGAAATACAACATGCACACATCATCATCAAAAAGATTGGATTTTTAACTGGTATGGACATCAATTTTTGTGTAATAAACATTGAACATATACAAGAAAGTACAAGAGATGTTATTTGTGAAACATTGAAGTCCTTATTTTTGTCCCATGCGATATCAATCATTATTTACTATATACTAAGAATTTTTACTGCGGAGATTCATGACAATATCAACTTCTCTAGCGAATAACCCCGGATTTCTTGAGAACTTACGCTTCAGTCTCAAGAGTTTCAGAATAGTTTCATCATCTACATATTTAAAAAACTCCATGAGTTCTCCCATATCTTTCAAATTCATATCTTCTTTCTGAGCTTCGACGTAAGGCCATGTATATTCTCGAAGTGTCGCAAGTTCACATTCAAGTTTTCTTATACGAGGGAGAAGTACTTTTGAAATTAATATTTTTAACTCAACTACATTGGTCATTTCATATAAATATGATTTCATCTTTAATCTACATAAAAGTATTTGGCTATGTAAAATTAATGTCAAGAGTTCTTACTATTCTCGGAGTTAGACCTAATGTCCGATGCAAAGCTCAACACAGTGATGCAATTCATAACGAAATCAAAAAACATGAGATTAGACGCATAGCTTTACAATGCATGTATGAAGCGCCATCTCTCAACGAATATGAAGAACTTACCGTGAGACAGGTGCGTCTCAAAATGATTCTTCACGAAGCTCTCGATATTGCACATACCATTTGTGAACATCGTGATGCACAAGAATGTTTATGGGCGTGGGAGATGGTTGATGAAATTGATGACGCCGCTACAAGGGCTGGTGTCAAGTACTAATAATTTCCTTGAGTATAGTAAATGGAATACGGTAGACTCAAAGAAAGAGTCAAAAAAATGGGTTTCAGGGTAACCAAAAATGTCAAAGGGAAACGTACCAAACTGACTCAAAAAGAGCTCCAGACTAAACTTGACAGGAAACGAGTGGGTTATGGACCAACCCTAGAAAACCAAGCTAGAAACGCGAAGAAGTTCATTCGTGTGTGTAAGATGGTTCTCAAATCTGCTGAACCTAATGCACCACGAACTTCACGACCCATACGCACCACTGCACCCCCACCTCCTCCACCTCCTCCACCAATGCGCGCTATTCCCGCACCACCTGTTAATAACCCACGTGCCAGACTTATGGCCAATCTCCAAGCAAATCTTAAAAGGAGGGGTCTCACAAATAACTAATCACTAAACCCAAATAATATCAAACCTCTTTGACATAAACTTCTTAACATCCTCAAAGTTTGGATGACTCCAAAGATACCACCGCGACCAGAAACCCGCACCATCAATACCACTAATTCCCCAGTTCTCAGAGAAGCTGTAATCTATCTTCAACATCTTCTCTTGGATCTTTTTAGGATCTCTCTGCGCAATAACAGTCTTTGGTATCCTACCTCCGTGTCTAAGAATATAGGAACGCATCCGTGAAGGAGTCCCATGTTTTGTATAGTCTGAATATCCACTTGCACCAAAGTCAACAGTTCTGCCATCTTCGAGGATGGCTCTAAATTTCTTTTTGCGGTTCGGACTTCGTGTGACCTTGACCCGCATCTACTATTTTAAAATATTTTAAATTATATATATGACATTTGATCTAACAAAGAGAATATTCTTAAATAAAATAGCACCAGGTATACGTGCGTTATTTTCAGATACGAAGGAATCTAATAGAATTGGTAGGAACCCCTCGAATCACATTGAACATTTTTTAAAGAAAAATATACTTATTCATACGGACGAGGATGTGTACCATTTCTCTGTTGGAAAGTTTAATTTATGTCTCAAGATGTTAGTTGAGGATGATATATTTAGACTACTCACATTCTTTGACTCTATAAATATAACGTTCGGAGATGTATTTAGAGAGGCAGATATAAATATTCTTTATTTAACTGAAGATGAAATCAGAATTAAAACGCTCATCGATAACGGAGACGTAGCAACCTTTAAGGACTTCATGTACTATTAATTACTTACGACACGCACCACAATATCCTTCCTTCTTGGGGAGGAAGAAAAGACGTTCGGGTCCACGCTTGACTCGGTACATGTGATCATACATATGGAGAAGAGCAACGGCTAGTCCCGCGGTACCTACGACCGAGTACTTCACCTTCCTAGCAGTCCAGGCATAGGCGATGAGCATGGCCACGATTACCATCTGGACGATAGTAAGACGGGGGAACTCTGGCATCTTGAAACGCTTCTCAAGAGTGGGAGCTTCTTCTGTGGGGATTGGGGTGTATATTTCCATTCGCTTTCCGCCGTAACCGGGCATTTTTATTTTATACTGAGAAAATAATGTGGCCCATTGTGTTGGTTCCTTTTGCTATGATTTTCTATGATTATTTTAAGGCACCCATTGATTCTCTCTACTTTACAAAACCACAGCGTTTAATTCTCGGTATACAAAATACTTTCAGGGATGTCATATATTTCCATAATAAACACGAGGTAAAGGATTATCCAGGACTTCTTCTCATTAAACTTCATTACAAAAGAATACAGGAAGAGTATGAAAAGATTTCAACAACACTAGAGAAAAGATATTATCATGATGTAGATGCATGGTTTGAAAAAAATGACAATTATTATTTTTACAAAGTTGAAAATTTTCCAATATTAGATGGTCTCATCAAACAAATACCATGCATTGACACAAGAGTCGCAGCTTTTGCTGTCACCGAAGGACCAATGGTTATACCACCACATAGAGCAGAATCAAATGAACTTCTGAGATATCATATCACCATTCAAGGTGATGGAGATTGTACGTTGTACACACAAAACGGTCAACATGTACATATAGAAGGTGAAGACTTTCTCTTCGATCACTCGAGATATCATGAACTTATTAAAACAGGAAACGGTAAGAGAGTTGTACTCATACTTGATGTTCATAGGTGATTTCGACACGTTGCGATGTACATATCACTACCACCGATGAGTTCTAGGGTTTTGTCGTCTACGATTCGCTTAGTGAAAGGACCTAGAGTTCCATCATTGCATCGCATACAGAGTGCTGAAAGTTTGGTC
>Ga0209502_10004727_pt1 | contig 10139 bp, 9 predicted proteins | sample ArcticOcean_MG_C_10_FD_187442 | JGI IMG/M metagenome (GOLD analysis project Ga0209502, IMG submission 187442) | Marine microbial communities from western Arctic Ocean - ArcticOcean_MG_CB11_90 (SPAdes) (version 2) | ecosystem: Environmental > Aquatic > Marine > Oceanic | place: Arctic Ocean...
AAATTCAAAGTACTTAATTGTAGGTAAAATTGTATCAATATGTTCCCAAAACTCTTTGCTTTGTCTAGGCCAACTTCCTTTGCGTAGCCATTCAGTTGCAATATTTTCTTTTCCATATTGTGCTATCTCTTCTTGTGCCCATTTACTGCTACTCCAACTACCACAAATACGACATTTAAGATTGCAAATATTACCAAGTTTTAAATCTAGAAACTGTAGTGTATCACTTGTATCACTATCATAATTTACTTTAATATCTTTAAACTTCTCTAACATATATTCACGTTTAGACTTTTTACCAGCCTTTTCTTCCATCCAACAACGTTCACATCCGTCTGGTTTTTCGTCATTTCTGAAACTACGTCTTAGATCTTGCATTTCTTTACTATTAAATGCATCATCTAATGTTTGTTTAGTAAGGTCGATATTTGGCAGTTCCTTTGTATACAAACAACAAGGCCTTGCTCCGCCTAACGGAGTTGTTTCTAAACTTATCCATGGTAATATACACTTATTCATATTTTTCTAATCTTGCTAACTCTGGAAATACTGCAAAAAAACTTTCATTTCTAAATCTATCCATTTCTTTTGTTCTTAAAACAAAATCTCTTATAAGGTTACTATTGTCTGTCGACATCATAAAGTTTATTGCACTACGATAACCATTTGTTGCTCTTGTCAAAGGATCTTGCGGTTGAAGCCATTCTATATGATTAGTATAAAGTTGTAATAACTCTTGTTTCATATCATCAGGCAATATGTCTAACCTCATGCGTACTGGATCTTGTAATATATTTACATTGAAGTCACAGGCGTTAATTAATCCTAGTTCTGTCCATTCTTTATGAAGATCTATAATATTATACGCATTCATCACACTAAGAGTTGCACTGATATAGAAATCAATATTAGGACAAATCTCTAACATCCTTTTTCTATTTTCAACTATAGTATCCCATTGAGTGCCTTTACGCATTAGTTCACCACGTTCGTAACTAGCATCTAAACTAGCACCAATACTTACAGACTCGAATTTATTCCATAAATCTAACACATCTTGTTTTTTAAAAACAAGTTCAGTAAAATTAGTATTATAATTTAAACGAACATCTGTCCTGCCACGTTCTATTAATGCGTTTAATAAATTATAATGCTCTTTCATCATTAATGGTTCGCCACCAGCAAAATAAATATTCTCAATACTATCTAAATGTGGTTGTAACTGTTCCCACATATCCATTTCATATCTTCCTGCATAACTTACATTTGGATGATCTTTTTTAAGCCAACCGTATTTCTTTGCTTCCTTTACCCAATTACTGCTAAAGATATCTCCACAACTTCTACAACTTAGATTACAAAGATTACTAAAACGTATGTCGTAATACGTAAGTTCAAACTTTTCTAAATGTCCGTTTTCTTTAGTTTCGTCTACTCTTACTATTTGATGTCCATGATTTTTATTAGCACTATACCTCATACTTACAAAACCACTTTCTTCTTGTTCATAACACTTAGAACACTGACTGCAAGGTTTATCTTTAAGCATGTTTACTCTCATATTTTTAAGAGATTCACTATTCCAAATCTCTTTCATAGTACTCTCTCGTAAAGTACCTAATGGTTCTTCCATTTTCCCAAGGCAACATGGATATGCTCTACCATCTGGAAATGCGTGTAAGTGAATCCAAGGTAAGATACAAAAACTTTTACTAGTAAGTAAACGTTGTCTTTGTATTTCAGTCAAGTCTTCTACTTTAACGTAAACTGGTTTACGAGTATGATAATCATAAATTTCATAATACTTGTCTGTTTTACTTTTTGTCATCTATATCTTGTATCACTAATTCTGGCCATAAATCTCTCCAATGTGTATTTCTTCTTCTATCTAATTCATCATGATATTCATATAATTTTTTTATTGCATTACTGTTATGTTTCTTAGCAATTTTTGTAATACGTTGTAAACCGGACATCATATCAATACTTACTTTCTGTTCAAGAGTTTCGTTTTTCATTTCTAAAAATATATTATCCCAAGTCTTTTCCCAAGTTTCATACTTAAACATCTCTGGTCTCATAAAAGGAAAACCATCAACTAGCATAGCATAGTGACCAATATGCTTATGTTTATTGTATTTGTTTAACATTTTAATTAAATCAGGCATAGTTTTCATTGTAAAACTACTTACTGTTTGGTTTACGTTTAATCTTATAAAATCATCTGATTGTTCTGCAATATATGCAAAATTTTTTTCAAATTCTTCACGGTTTAATCCATTTCGAACATATTCTGCTTGTGGTCCCCAACAATCTATACTTGCAGTCAAATCAAATCTATCTATGTTTCCTTGTTTCCAAAGATACTTTATTTTATCTACATAATTTATAAAATGTTTCTGTGGAGGATTAAAGTTACTGATGATGCTTAGTTGTAATCCTGGGTTAGGTTTTCTTTTCAATAACTCTATTGTGCGATTCATTAGATCATGTTGTATGAAAGTTTCACCACCTAATAACTGTAATCTCGATAGAGATTGTATATTCTCTTCTAACCACTTAAAGAAGTCCTCATATCTTCTGTTCATTAATTCTTTATCGTCTTTATTACGTTTCGTCCAACCTGCATGATGCAAAGGGTGAATATCATGACTACCCATTTCTTGTTCTATCCTACTACTAAGACCTGGAGAACAATAACTACATGCAAAGTTACAAGTATTTTTTGCAAATATCTCCACGATCGTTGGTTTAACGTGTGTAAGTGTTGGATCATCTTTAAGTTCAGTAGGAGCATAACCAGGAAGATCATTATTGTGCATTCTATCACTAAATCCACCTGCATCTTCTATATCTTTACAATACTCGCACCCTTCTCCGGGCCATTGACCTTTGAGCATTTTTTCTCTGTGGACTATCTTTTCTGGTAAGTTATGAAAACTGCCAAAATCGTCTATTGGTATAGGCAAACTATCTACACGATGGCAACTACTAGTTTCACCGCTATCTAACCAAATAGTACTCCAGGACCACTTGCTCTGACATGCAGTCTTTGTTTTAATAGGAAAATAATAGTCTAAATCCTGTTTTATCATAATCGTTTATACCATTCTGTCAATTCAGGAAATGTTTTTTCGAAATTCTTATTACGTCTAATATCATACTGTTGATAAAACTTTTTAAAATCATTATGTAATCTCGGTGTATCAAAATTATCACCATGAGGTTTGTCAACTACTTGCAGATATTCAATTAATCTATCTAGTTGCCCTGTTTCAAATTCATGAAATACATCAGGACTATCTATGTGTCCGTCTGGACTTGTCCATCTTTGTCTAAGTTCTTTTAATTTTCTAACATGATGTAGTTTTATGCTATCATCTAAAACTAATGGACTTTGAAAACTTGGAAATCGTAAAATATTTAAACTTATTATTGCAAATCTTCTATTACCATATTCGATACGTTTGTGCATTATACGATCTACTAATTCAGGCAGTGTTTCTAAACATAATGCATTAATAGTACACATACAATGTGTATCTATATCTGCTTCATGTAGCCTTTGTATATTTTCCCACCATTGTTCAAACACCATGCCATCTCGAATATATTCTGCAGCTCCGTCTGTTGCCTCTGCACTTGTATATACTCCTAGACTAGGCAAATGATTCTTAACATTAATTAAACGTTGTATTAATTCAGGCTTTGCAACAAGATTACTATTAATTGCTAAACTAGTTTGACTTTTATCTCCGTTTTTCTCAAACCATTCTACAAGTTTCCATAGGTCAGCACTCATTAATGGCTCACCGCCAGTTACTCTTAATTGTCTTAAAGTTTTATGTAAATCACTTTCCCACCATTTAAAAAATGCTTCTACATATGGATTAAATTCTTTATACCCAAATAACTGGTTACTATCGTGCGGATGAGTAAAATGTCCTCTACCGTCACTAACTAAGTTCTCATAAGGTCCATTCTTGTTAAGATCTTTTACCCAGGTACTTGAAAACGCAGGATTGCAATAACTACAAGCAAAATTGCATGTTCTGTCAAAGGCGATCTCAAGGCTTCTAAGGTCAAAATCTTCGTTATGGTCTTTTGTATAGGCATCTGTTAGTTCCTCATTAGTATATATCCAACTCTTGTAAACTCTGTCACTTAGATGTTGAGGACCCATATCCTCGATTTTCCAACAATAACTACAACCTTCAGGTCTTTCGCCACACTGCATTTGTCTACGTTGTTGTTTTTTCTGTGGTGTATTATGTAAAAGTTTTGGATTAGTTTGTACTGCAATTGGATCAATCTTATGTGGTAGTGGATGATGACAACTTGTAGTCATTCCACTACCTAGCCATACGGTAGCATTATACCACTTTGCTCCACAAAAACTTGCACTCCTACTGTCTAAATGTTCACGTTTAAAATCATGAGGAGGTAACGTATCTTGTAAAATACGTTCTAAATTATTAACTGGGTTTCCTTCGGTCATGTAAGTTTTTTCTCTAGTATTAGTTTTATGTCTTCTTCTGTAAAATTTAATTGCCATATACCATTAAAACTTACATAATTAACATTTGTTAGATTAAGGTAATCCTTATTATCAGTTATCATTGTTGTAAACTCGAATAACTCAGGAAGTATTAAATCTTTAAAATATATATTACTAATTATAACATAATCATCCGTATTTGTCTTGTAGTTTTTTCCATAAAACTCTACTTTTGCTCCATATTTGTAAACTTCTGTATTATATTTTAAAGTTCCATTATTTTCGAATTCTAAATTAATCATGTATATCTCGTTGTAATTAATACACTTGCTCTTGCATTTTTATTTGTAAAATTTGCACTTACATGAAAGTTTTCTCTGGGCCATATCATTGCATCTCCTAATTTCCATTCGTGTATGTAATCCACTGTTAATCCTCTTAATGCATTATAATCCAAATGTGTGAGATAATTCTCATAAACTTTTTTGTCAAATGGCGTGTCACTTAATCCGTATTCTTCTCTAGTAACTTGTTTATATGTTGTAATTCCTTTGCTACCTAATCCTAGTGCAGAATTAAATGTTACTGCTCTATGGCTTGTTTGATCAAATATAATCGTATAATATTTGTCAATAGCATCGACACTAATAGGAATTAAGTAACTTTTTGCAATTTTATCATCTTTGTCTAATTCAATATATCCATCACTATGTATGCCGCCTGCACTATAATCAAAGTTTATATTGACAGTTGTTATTTCTTCGTTTTGGGGCAGATGTTCTTGTAATTGTTTTAGTTTTTTAGCAAAGAATGGCTGAGCATAATGAGTCATAGTTAATAGACGTTGCCCATTATCTCTTGTTTCAGGCAATACACTATGATACCATTTATACCAGTCACATCCTTGTTTGGTAAAAAAATTATCTATCTTTCTCATTTGCAAAATACTCTTTAATTTCATTCAAAACTTTTTTTGTACTTTCTTGCCCTTCTTGCATATCAGTACGAACTTTTAATCTTTTTTGTATATCTAATAATATAGGATTTTTGAACTTCCAAACAATATGCCCATTATGACCTAGATATAGATTACCCTCTTCTTGCCAAGATTCGTCCCACGGAGCAGTGATTGGATATTGTGTAGATTCCCATAATATATTTTTTAAAGCAATATTGTTTATTCTCATTCCAATTATTTCTATAAATTTATCGTGCTCAGTATAAACATTTTTTCCGTAATGTTCCACAATCAATGTACTAGTACCTTGAGATTTTGGAAGTACAGTAAATTCTATTTCTTGTCCATCTGCCTTAAAGTTTGCTACTTGCTTATTGTCCCATAATACCCTGCATAAGGGCCAGCCATTTGTATGACTACTATGAGTGTAGTATATCTTTAAAGTGATAGGTATTTTGTTTAATACGCTCATAACTTGCTTTTAATCTTTTTAATTGATGATCGCCATTGTAGACCCTGTAACCCAAGTCCATAAGTAATTCTTGTAAGTCTAATCTTCGATTTATTCTTTGTAGTAAAGTAAGTTTTGGATTTTCTTTACTTGTCCAATCCAACCCAAATAATTCTTCGTTTTCTGAAGTAGGTTCTAATCCGAAATGTATACTATCCTTGTGTAAAGGACTACCTTCGTCGATACTTAATGTGCCTCCTAAATTTACACCAAAAATTGTGCCATCGATTGCATATCCTTGATACTTTGTAAACATTTGCATTGTTTCTAAATGATGTTCTTCTTGTTCGGTAGGATATCCTACTATCATTAAGAAATAACAATTGATACCATGTAGTCTAAACTGTTCAAGTGTATAATCTAAGTCTTGATTAGTAAAACCTTTTTTCATATCTATTCTAATTTGTTCACTTAAACTTTCAACTCCCATTGCTAGACCATTCATACCACTTTTAGCGGCATTTATATAATCTGCTGGACTTAATTGTTTTTCAGTACGTACAATCCATTGTCCTCCCCAACTGAAAAACTTATCAGGAAGATTATTCTCTTGGTAATAACTTATTAGACACTCTGTAAGTTGTCTAAAACTTTTTAAATTTCCATTTATTAAACTATCTGTAAAGAAAAAATCACGTACTTTATACTTTTCATAATGCGATATCATTTCTTTTGCAACATTTTCACCTGATCTAAAAGTATACTTCTTCCAAAAGGCATGTATATCACAGAAACTACAACGTCTTACACAACCTCTACTTGTTGTAATTGGTAATTGTATATTGTCTATTGTGTAATGATACTTGTATTTTATTACGTCATCATAATTAGGATAAGCAAGACTATCTAAGTCTGTTATTTGAACATAATTATCATTGTTTATCCCATCGCCAGTATTTTCCTTTAGAATATCTATTAGTGCATGTTCTCCTTCTCCACGAACATAGTAATCAACTTGTTTACTTTCTAGTAAATTGTTTCCGAAGTCATTTATTTGTGTTGCAATTCCTGTAGTACTTAATCCTGCTCCACCGATTATAATTTTACCGTTATATACTTTTCTTAAAAGTTTACATAACTCTCTAGTTGCTACTTGACATTCAAATGTGAACACACTTATACCTACGTGCTTAGGATTTACTTGCAAAATATAGTTTACAAGATTGACATACCAATCATCTATAATGTTCTGACAATGTGTGGTCATTTCTGCGTTTGGAATAGTGAAATAATTTGTAATAGTTTCAAAGTCATCAGAATCTTTAATACTATCTAGTAATTCAAAGTTAGCATCTTTTACATTACAAGTAAATCCTTGTTGTTCAACTACACCTTTCAGTAAACTAGTTCCTGCAGGAGGGTATACTAAACTAATACGAGGTACATTTATTAGTAATAAGTCTATCACTTACTACTCCAATACTCGCATTGAGCCCAAAAACTTTTCATTTCAGGAAATGTTTGTAAAAAATCTGTATTACGACGTTTATCATGCTCTTTAAAAAATTTATAGAAGTCACCTCTTTTACGTTCTAGATTATCTGTGCTTGCTAACATCCAGTCTCTATCTCTTTTCATCTTTAGCACTTCGTAATCTTTAAAGCCGTGCATTTCGTGTAAGTTTTCTTCCATATATTTTATTACGTCATCCATTACCATACTATATTCTTTAGGTAATATTTGTAAACTCTGCCATTCTGGTGTATAGAGCAGAGGAGTATCAAACCAAATACGTTGATAGGTATCTGTATATGTTTTACGTAAGAATACAATGTACTCTAATAGTTTTTGTAATGAAAGAATACTTAGGTTATTCATTGTGATGATGAATGTTAAACTACTTCTATAAGGAACGTCTCTAACAAACTCTTCACATCTATTTATCGCTAGGTCAAAGTCTAGTCCGTGTCTAATATATTCTGCTTGAGAACCCCAAGTATCAAGACTTACAAACTGCATAAAATGCTCTATTTGTTGACCTTCGCATAATCTCTGAACATACGACTTGTATTTTTGCCATATCTTTTCTTCTACAGAAAAATTACTGGTTGTATTAAGATGTAAATCTAGTTTAGGATTCTCAAGAACATAATCAAACACACGATATGTATTTGGATCCATAGTAGGCTCACCACCTGTCATACGAAAGTGTTTTAAATCTTTATATAAGTCAGGCCACCAACGCCAAAATGCTTCTTTGTAAGGATTATCTTCTCTGTTTGGTATCGCTCTACGGTCGCCAACAAAGTGTTCCGGATCATTATGTGGAGTAGTAGTGGGCCATGCTCCTAATTTTTTTGATTCTTGTGTCCACGTACTACTAAATTGTGGACTACAATAACTACAACTTAAATTGCATACATTGTTAAAGTTAACTTCAACATAACTAGGATTAACGTCTGCCTCAGGATTCTTTACTATATCATCAAAACTATCCATGGCCCAACGTTCGCCACTGCGATAATGCCTGTCACTTATATTATCTTGTGCTTCGATATTCCAACAATAGTTACAGTCAGTACACTTAGTACCAGCCATCATTTCACGTCGACTTTGTTTCTTATGTTCTGTATTGTGCAACGCACTAGGGTTGTCCAGTAAAGGCCCTGTAGGTATTTTATGTAATGGAGGATGATAACAACTATTAGTGTGTCCAGTTGTTAAATGCAAACTAACTTGCTTCCATTTTGCTAAACAAAAACTATCACTAACTATGTCTAATTTCTCTTTTGCTACTCTAGCATCAGTTAGGTAATCACTCATAGTATGTTACCATTTTTCATCTTGCCTAATAACTTCAATTTCAGTTGTCATTGGGTGATGGGGTGTATAAGTTTGAGAATAATAATGCTTAAAAAACTTGCTTTGTTCTGCATTATAATCTACTATAGGTAGTAAAAGTTTTCTTCTAAGTATAGCACCCCATTCAACAAAGTTATCATAAAAATAATCATGTTGTTCCCAAATCTTATCCAATGCGTCGAAGTCTCTTACTTCATGCCAATCCCATTCCGTCATCATCAATTTGTAAGTCCCATACCTAGCACCTACCATTGCATCAAATCCGAACTCTGCATCTTGGCCCACACTATGCCAAACGCATAACTTGTCATAGTTTTTTGCATGAACTTCGTAGTGGAACTCAGATAGTGAAGGTTTGCGTCCGTTTATAAGACACATTTTTACACCTTCTCTAAATCCTGCTCTCCAAGCATGTTTCTCACTACCGTTAGGGTATGTAGTGCTATAGACATTATGCATGGATAGATAGTTAGGGTCAAAGCAAAACTCTACTACTGTCTCGTCGGTTCCATCAGTTGCCTCATGAGTCTTCATATTTTTTACAAAGTCACGAGTCCAACTACTTACTCCACCATTACCGTACATTAGTCCGTTAATAGTGTTTTGTGCCTTCCATCTAAAGACACAATTCTCATATTCTTGTTTAATATCTAATTGTAAATCAAAGAATTCTGTGTATGGGATATTATCTCCATCTATTAATATAAAACGTTCTGTATCACTAGCATTTGCCGCCGCTTTGTGTGCGGCATCACTGCCTTTTACGCCATCAACTCTTTTTGCCCAGGGTACTATATTTTGAATCTTTGCCCAATATTCTTCTTTTTTAGGCTCATCATAACTAAGATATATACAATCTAAATCTGCTACATCAACTAGCACTTTTTATTTCCTTTAGTAACTTTTTTCTTTCTAATTTTAGTTCTAACTTCTCGCCGTTTGTTAACTTGACATCATTATTCATATTCTGAACACTCAGGTTAAAACTAAAACTCCAACGTTCGCCTTTACTTCTAAAAGGATGTACACTATGACTTAACCATGCTGGAAAAATATATATATCTCCAACTCTCGGTTTTACTTTAAATTGTGTCAAACTCATGGGTGCAAATCTGCCATCCCAAAAGTTAATCATACCAGCACTAGGTTCGTGGTCTTCTAATAACCATTCTTCTTCAATATCATCTGGCATACGGAAATAGCCAACACCGCTCATACCTCCTGTGTGTACGTGTGGTGGATTAAAATCTCCAGCAACACTTATATTTCCCCACACTTCATGTATTTGGACATTAAGAGCATTGTCTTTCATATTATTTTCAACAATTTCTCTATGTTTAGGAGTAACAATATCTTTTTTAAAACTCCAG
>Ga0209502_10004743_pt1 | contig 10122 bp, 10 predicted proteins | sample ArcticOcean_MG_C_10_FD_187442 | JGI IMG/M metagenome (GOLD analysis project Ga0209502, IMG submission 187442) | Marine microbial communities from western Arctic Ocean - ArcticOcean_MG_CB11_90 (SPAdes) (version 2) | ecosystem: Environmental > Aquatic > Marine > Oceanic | place: Arctic Ocean...
CCATCAATACTAGCTGCTGGCATACGACCACCACTTGAAGCGTAGTCTGGGATAGGTCCGCCTTGCTCTCTTTGTATAGCACGACCTTCATCGTTCATTTTGTCTATCATAGGTTGGTATAGACGAGAAGCTTCAGCATTGACAACGTTCTCTCCAGGAGTTAGCCATGCAGGTACTGTATCAGTTCCCTTTGGACCTCCAGGATGCTGCTCTTTAGTATGTTGAGTTGAAAACTTACCTGTGGTACTAGTCTGAGAACCTTTAGGTGCAACTAATCCTGTAAATGAATTAATATAACCTTCTGTCTCTGGCTTAGGCACTTCATTTATAGGAGGTATATCGAACTCATACGACATCATATTACCATAACGGTCTTTCTGTGTATACTTCTTTAACTGCATTAGTTATCTCCTATCTCATATTCTTTTTCATCATGTCTTGATACATACCTAGAACACCCATACCTAGAGGACCACCGCCAAATTTATATTCTGCTGGTCTTGGAGTAGGTGTAGCTACTGTATCAAGTATTGGGTCATAGCCCTCATAAATCATTGCTGCATCATAAGGGTTGTTGTGTAAATACATTTTCTCAGGGCTAGGTCTTGGTGTAGGCATAGCCATAAGGGGATCTGGGCTTATCATTGGCATAGCTTCTTGAGCTATTTCAGTCATTGGTTCTGGCTGATTGTTCATCAGTGCCATTGCTTGTTCTTCTGACATTACTTCTCCACCTTGGTTGTAACCACGAGCAGTATATCCTTGCTTGTCTGTAGGGTGTCCTATAAAACCCATTGGCATTACTGAAGTATCTACAGGAGCATTACCTACGCCATACATTTTTTGTGCTATTGGATCATCTGTATATGCCATTCTTAATGCTCCCATCTTTTTACCGTTATCTGGTATTATTTGAGGATATACAAAGTCTTGTTGCTTTTGTAACTGTCTTTTAGCTTCTTGCATGTTATAATACTGTTGATTAACAGAGCCATCAGGCATTGTCATAATAGGCATTGATTCTCTTTGTGCTTGTTTAACTTTGTTTCTTTCCATTCTAGCATTATAGACATCTCCTCCTGGCATTTGATATCTGTAATCCTCTGCACTCATCCCACCTTCAGCATGATACTGTGGACTCAACGGTCCAACCTTACCACCTTCAGAAAAAAGACTATCCATAATACCTAGCCCAAGTGCTTTATCAGCGAGCATTGCTGCACCGATATAAGGTACTGCTGTTCCTAGTGCTGCCATCCCAGCACCCGCTCCAGCTGCACCTGCTGCACCTGCTCCTGCTCCTGTACTAGCCAATGCACCTAATTCAGCTCCAGCCATTCCCATGGTTGCTGGGGTTGATGCTAGAGCAGCATTAGTAGCTGCTTGACCTGCCACTGCACCTGCACCCGCTGAACCCATAGGGTTAAACGCATTTTTAATTCCTTGCATGTAGGGTTTAGAGGCTTCCATAGCCATGTCTTTACCTTGACTCATAGCTTCATCTTTAGCCATGTCACCCATCTGTTCACCCATTCCTTTTTCTCGTTGGGCTAGGGGTGCGTGTTGAGCAACCGCTTGTTGTTTCGCTTGTAGTCTCATTAGCTCTTCTTCGCTTTTGCCACCTGGACTTGCTAACATCATTTCCATTATTTTCCACCGCCTCCGCTACTTTCAGTTTTACTTTGTTGAGGTGCACCACTAAGATATCCAAAATACCTTTGTGCACTTGTGTGAGGAGCATCTAATCTTTCTTGTTGATACTGCTGTAATGTAGATCCTACTTTACCTAAGTCACCTACTCCAGCTTCCATAGTCTGTTGACGTTGTCTAAGGTTTTCACTTGACTTATCTGCTAAAGCTGAGCTCATTGCTCTCTCAGATCTTGCAGAGCCTAATGAACCTCCTCTTGAAATAGCAGCATTGCCACTACCCATCATGTTTCTCATGTCTCTCTCATTAGCCGCTCGCATATCGTAAGCACCTGTTCCAGCCATCTTATTTCTAGCAACACCTTCTTGTGCTTTAAGAGATTCTTTTTGTTCAGGTGTCATTGCAGCTACAATAGCATCAGGACCTTTGGCTACATCAGATTCATATCTATCTGTCACATCTGAAAGAGCTCTCTCAAGGTAAGGCTTAAACTCAGGATCAATACCTGAAGTTGTTGTTTGTGTTTGGGGTGCACCACCACCGCCTTTCATGCATATGTTTCTATTTATATGATTAGCAAGAGCTTTAGGTAAACCTTCAGTATCCCTTCTCATATCGTATATACCTAAATTAGGTTCATAGTTCATTTTTATTCTCCTGTATATTGCCTCTTACAGAGACATGTACTTCTGCGTTATATCTTTTTTGTAAGAAGCGACCATAATCTATAGCTGCTTGTTCATTACGGACAGAGTCTGCTCGCCAACTCTTTCCACCATGCTCCTTTATATGCTTCATCATGTGATCAAATAAACGATACACAACAAATGCGTTGTTATAATCATGGTCAACTATGCAGTCTTTGACATCCATAACCCATTGATTATTATAGTAATTATTATAAGTTGAAGATGAAAGAAAACCCCTAAGCCTACCGTTATCATAGTCACCTATGACGAGGGCATGTGGGTCTCCTTCATTTTGTCTTTTGACTAAACCTAAAAAGAATGACATCCAAACTGCTTCATTTCTGTCGTAACCTTTATATTCATTTACCTTAGTAGATTTATTCATAAGAGAGATTGCTTCAAATACAGTATTGTCCTCTATAGGTTTTATCATCTAGCTATCCTTATTTTTAAATCAGCAAAGTCACTTGCAAGTCTTATATCTTCAAGTAACTTTAATTGTCTTTGTTCAAGTAGGTTAACCACTCTTACAAGCTCTAAAAGTGTAGCGTTAAGACTACTATTGTCAGTGATAGGAGGATTATTAATCATTATCTATCACCTCCTTTTCTAACCTTAAGCTGTAATCCAGAGATATTCCAAGCCTTATTATTACTAGCGACATATCCAGAAGCAGTACTTGCCAAAGCATCATCAACTCTATAGTTAATAAATCGACCCTGTATTCTAGTATCTACTTTATAAGCAGAACCTACAACAAAATCATTAACAACTAATTTATTTTTCTTAGCATTAGTCTGTGTATTATCTTCTGCCACTGTTAGGTAAGCATTTTCTCCAGAATAATTAGTACCTCTAGATCTCACTTGAAGTGTAGCCCTTTGAGGCTCACCTCCAACTGTCTCTATAGTTCCACCATCTGCCCACAGGGCGATTGTTTCAACTGTCTCTGTGTCAAAGTTAGGTGTTATAGACATTTGTGATCTCTCAAAGTAAGAGATATAATTAGTGCCACCAAAGTCATAACCGAGATCAGCTGCTCTCAATCTATTAAATAGAGTACCAGATATGTATCCACTCTCGGCAAAAACAGGGAATACTTTAGTTGGGTTAATGAGTCCACTAGCCCAGGGTCTAACAATACTAAATGTTGTATTTATATCTGTTCCACTAGTGCTTTGTGTTGGACTACCTGTTGCCACTGTATTTCCTTCAGCTACTGCGGTTAAGGCAGTTGTTGTAGGTGCTACACTCGATACCACAACTTGAGTTGCTGGACTAAAAGTAGTTACATAGTTAGCACTAGAACTAAATTGACTAGGACTAATCTGTATACTTGTAGGACTACTTGTACTATCAGGCACAACCAAAACATATTGATTACTATTAATAGCTGCAAGTGCTGCTTGCATCGCTGTAAGTGTATTAGCAACTGTACCATTAGGTTTAGCTAATTCTGTACCACTTTGAGTCTTATCAGGATCATAATATAGATTTAAGTAATCCGCAGCATTAGCTGCACCTGAATCACCATAGGGTAAATCATTAGCCCCTGCAGTAAAATCAGGATCTAATAACCTTCCTGGACCTTCGCCATAGTGTCTATCAAAGATAACAGTACTACCTGTGGTTGAGTTGAGTGTGATAGTGACACGAGTCATTTTACCGTATAGTCTATCTATTCCTTCAGTTGTACTTATATTACCACTGACTGAATTAGTGATTAGAGGAGATACTAAAGTACCTGTTCTTGTATCACCATTTACTATTGTATAGGCAAATGTACCAGTTATAGCACCTCTATTAGTTCCTGTAAATGTGAGTATTGCTCCAGACCTAGCCACTGTAAAGTAAGTTGTGTCTGACCAAGCTGCTTGGAGTGCTGTTGCTATTTCAGTAGCAGTTATACCCTCAACATTAGTTGGACTACTACCTGAATCAGGATTATATGCAGTTGTACTATCGAAATTAATAGTTATTGCATTACCAACAGGCGGAGTTAAGGTTATCCTATCTGTTGTGTTATAAGCTGAACGACCTGCTCTTGTCTGTGCACCTGTAAAAGTGACACCTGAAGGTGAACTCCCACTATAAAGACTAGCTATACTACCACTAAAGTTAGCACTGATAATCCCTATTGTAGCTGCTGTTGCAGTCACAACACTAGTTCCATCTGTAACTGTATTCCAGCCACTATTAGCATTAGCTAAGGTATTGTATTCAGCAGTCATTTGAGCACGAGTAAAAGTACCTTCTAATGTTTTTTGAGATGTAGTACCATCTGGAAATGTTACAGTAAGTACCTGTAGAGGTACACTTCTGTCAACACCTGCAGTTACTACACTAACTGTTGAACTTAAATTACCACCAAACTGTGTTTCTGAATAATCAGTTTCATCATAAATAGTTTTAAATGCTATTGTAAGTGCACTATGATCACCGCCTTCTGTTGATATAAACCTAACATCATTACTATTAGTGCCTATACTATAAATAGAATTAGCATCTCCATTAAAAACAGATAAAGCTGAGAGTTTAGCTACTGCATCATCTCTAATTGCTGATTGTGCTGATAATCCTTTTTCAAATGTTATTGTTTCATCAATAGCCGCTTGAACTCCAGCTACTGCAGGAGCAGTTATTGTCATACTAATCGCTGGACTAAGTGCTTCTGTAATACTATACACACCAGTTCCTGTTCTAATAGATGCTACTGCTATACTTGCAGGTGAACCTCCACCAACAGATATAGTACAAGTACTAAATGCTCTTGGTCCAAAAGCTACTGAAGTCATAGTTAATACATTTGTACTTGCAGTTGCTGTAAAGTCTGATAACGCATTATTAGCATTGATATAGTCTTTTATTGCTGCAACTAATATAGTCATAGTTATTGTTGCACCATCTGCTTGAGTTGTACCTATCACTACTTTTGCAGGAAGACTAACTGTTCCAATAGTACTATCACCACTAATAACAACACTAGCTCCACCATCTGCGTAGGTAGTTCCTTCTCTATCATATGAGAATGTAGTAGCTGAAGGGTGAGTCAGTGTACTTATAGCTGATACTATTGTTGGTCCAGTTGTACCCGTGAGTGCAAGGTTAACTACCTCTAGTGTATCTGTAGTGAATGTTGTGAAGTTAGATACTGTAACTGTTTTAATTGCTTTTGTACCCACTGTCTTTTTAGGAGTACTACCATTAATAGTGACTGCTTGTATTTCTCTCTTTCCTCTATTACTATAACCAGCATTACCAGAGTTACCTGTGAGGGCAACTGTAGCTAGTGGTATCCCACCACCTTTTATCGGTCCGACATCTCCAGCTGTAACACTATCGAGGTCTCTAATTGTCCAAGTCTGATCTCTGTAATTAAAAATAAGAGCTTCATCACATTCACCAGCTAGAGAGGCTAGTGTAGGATAACATATCCATATCTCATTCTCTCTATGGTTAAGAATAGTGAATAGCTGTTGTTCATATACAGGGTTTAGATTATTAAAAAAATAATCTCTGACTTTACCATCAGCTAACGATGCTATATCTCCTGGGTTTCCAGCAAATAAATAGATATCACTACCACCAATAACAAAATGTTTACCATCGTACTCTATCACACCACCTGTAGTAATTAATCCATACTCATCTGTAACAGGACCAAACGAAACAGGTGCTTGTGCATTTCCTGTGAGTGTCATTTGGTGAATAGAGTCTGTACTATATATGTACATTTTACCTAGCAAAGACTTCATGTCTTGAATAACATTTGTTTCTGAAAGAGTGAATTCATCTGCAGTACTAACACCCGCATTAAATGGGTCCCAATTATTTGGTACAGATCCTGGAACTGCTACATCAGATGTTCTAACTACTCCAGATAATCTTCTTACTATGTAATTACCATCTCTTTCCGTGAGATTACCAGCAATTAATATATTACCAAATGATTCAACAATACCTGCTGTAACTGTAACTGGATTTCTTGAAACTATGTTAACGGTTGCAGTGTTACCATCGGCTAATCCGCCAACATAAACTACAGTTGTGTTAGTCTCATTATCTGTGTATATTTGAAATTTACTTGCAGTGACTGTAGGTAGTGAAACATATGCTGGTAAAGCTCCTGGAACAAAGTTAGCAGTATTTACTGTACCTGTACCTGCAGGAGTTCCTGCTTCTGCGGCTCTAGCTGCACTTGCAACCGTTACTACTACACTATTAACGACAAAGTTTACTTTCTGACCTAGGTCAAATACTTCTTGTTCATTTGTATTCCAAGTATCATTTATAACAGGTTGATCAACATTATAGCTTTCCCATCCAGGAAGTTCAGCAAGAACAATATTAGCTATGTTTGTATTTCCAGCAGTATCTAGTATATAGTGTGGCTTATCTAATCCATTGTTTAGTATAAAAGTAAAACCACCTGTGAATAGAGTATGTTGCCATCCACTTGTTGTGTATGTAAATCCATTACCACTGTTTACTGTAGTTGGAGTTATATCTCTTTTTGTACCTAGGTGATCTTGTATGTATACCTTCTGACCAACAGTAACACTGTTTAATAAATAGTCTACTACAAATATATAGTAGCAACCTGTTGGTTGTAGATTAGGGTTTTCCCATACAGCAAAGTATCTCACTTTACCAAAAGCTTGACCACTACCTGTAAGATCACTTGTTATATTATTTAGTAGTAATTCGCCTTCTATTTTTCTAATTGCACCATCTTTAAACCTGACGTTTCTAGCATCAGTAAATACGTTAGGTGAAAGAGCAACAGGAGGAGTATCAAATACGACACCTTGTTTTGCTACTTCAGTTACAGAGATTACATTATCTTCTGCCATTTACTCCTCCATAATATTTTTTCTAAGCACATTCTCGCATGCCAGTTGTTGGGTCGATAAAGCAAGCTTCTGCCTTAATCTCTTCTTCCGCCACTTCCGTAGCTTCGCCAGATATCGCCTCTTCTTTTTCCACGGTTTCGTTAAAGATACCAAATCGTTTTCCGTTGATCCTGAACGTAGTGCAACCTTTCGCCCCACCTTTCCATGCATCAACATACACCTGTTTGAATTGATCATAGTCTACATCACCACTCACATTACATGTTTTTGAACAAGCACTGTCAATATAGTGTTGGGCTAATAATAATACTTTTAGATGATCATTAACACTAATACTATCTGCAGTACGACCTTCTACTCCGTGGTAGTAAGCATAATCTTTTACACTCTCTACTATCGGACCATCGAATGTTTGTATTGTCCTATCATAATAATGACTGAACACAGGTTCAATTCCACCACTAACATTATCAGCTATTATGCTTATAGTGCCTGTAGGTGCTATTGAAGTTAAGTGACTGTTCCTGATGCCATGCTCTCTAATTAAGCTTTGTACAGAAGCAGGTAATGATCTAACGTAATTAGACTTGAGGTAATCTTTCCTATATAGAGGGAAAGCTCCTTTTTCTTTTGCTAATAGAGCAGATGCCTTATAGCAGTTATCTCTTAGACATGCAAAGATTTTCTCTGCCCATGCCATAAATTCTTTTGAAGCGTATGGATATCCCATCATCTCACCTGCATTTGCCATGCCTGTAACACCAAGTCCCATACGTCTTTTATTCTTAGCCTCATCTTCCTGTGCCTTAAGAGGATATATAGTTCTATCAACAACATTATCCATAGCCTGAACGACTGGCTTTATATCTTTTTTAAATTGATCAAAATCAAAGGTATACTTAGCCTTAGACTTTACTAAATACTTAGTCAAGTTAAATGATCCTAATAGACAAGCACCATATGCTGGTAGAGGTTGTTCTCCACAAGGATTAGTTGCATATATCTCTTCACAGTACCATAGGTTATTCATCTCTGAAATACGATCAATAAATAAAACTCCAGGTTCTGCCCAATCCCAAGTAGAAGACATAACTTCATCCCACACAGCTTGTGCTGAAAGAGAACCTCTATTCTCTCCATTAAAGAATAAATCATAATCAGTACCATTCTCTAAGGCTTCCATAAAGGCATCTGTAATACCTACTGAGATATTGAACCCAGTTAGTTTATCGTTATTTCTTTTTGCTCTGACAAAGTCAAGTACATCTGGATGGTCTATTCTAAGGACACCCATCTGTGCTCCTCGTCTATGCCCTGAGCTAGCTATTGTTTGACAAACAGCATCAAAGACTTGCATGAATGAGATAGGTCCACTAGACTTACTGTCGAGAGACTTTATGTGGTCTCCTCTAGGTCTTAGCTTACTGAAGTCGTAACCAATACCACCTCCCTTTCTCATTGTCTCTGCAGCTTCACTTGCTCTCTGCATAATAGATTCCATACTATCTTCTATCTCTCCAGATACAAAACAATTATAGGCAGTAGTAATACGACTAGACCCTATGGCTGATTGTACTCTCCCTGCTGGAAGAAACCTCATCTCACCTAGAATATCCTCTAGTACATATCTATGTTCTTCCCCATCACTAAGTGCATTAGCTATTCTTTTTATCTTGGCATCAAAGGACTCATCCTTTTGCCTATACTTCATCTCATCTATTTCTTGTGCAATGGACATCTCTGGTCCAGTGTATTCTATATTTCTTATTAATCCATCCATCTGATATACCTCTATTGTTAATGACGGGCTTCCCCTTAAAGGGCGTGTTTATTGGTATTCACCAGTCTTAATCATATCAGTAATTTCTATAGCTCTGTCTCCAACTTGCCTAGCCCAAGCTGAATCTAACATGTGTTCTGCAGCTGCATCATAGTCACCTTCTTCTAGAGAGGTCATAGCATTCTTGAACTTTTGAGCAGTTCCTATACCCACATTAAACACAAAGTTTATAAGTGCTTCTTGTCTCACTTCATCTAAATTAGTATGCCAAGGTAAGTAGTTATCCATCATGTCTTTAGTTCTTATTATATCATTGAGTAAGAGAAAGTCTATCTCCTCTTCAGAGAGCCCTACGTCTTCTAAGTTTCTGCCTACACCTATTGTCCACTTATCTGAAGTGCATTTGTATAGTGTGTTTTTTACACCTTCATGTCTTCTAAGTATATCTATTAATTTGCTCATGCTTTCCTCGCTATAGTTATTTTCTTTTTTGCTTTAGGAGTGTTAGCAACATATTGCTTTCCCTTTTTAATGCCATCTCTTTTAGCTTTATTAGTAGATGCTAGCTCTGACTTAGTGAGCTTCTTTAAAGCTGCTTTTGGCATATATCTTTCACCAGTAGCCTTTGGACCTTGTATAGAGTTCTTACCACTTGCAGTTGTCCACTTTTGTTTTGTCCACTTAGTTAAACTCTTTTGTTCTTTAGTCTTTGCCATTATGATGTGTATCCTCCTCCTTTAGCTTTATATTCTTTAGCTACCATCTGCATTTTTCTTGCAGAGTTCTGTCCAGACTTTCCACCACTACTTCCAGCAAGTATTCTTTTATATATACTAGCTCTTAGACTAGGCTTAGTGTAATTACCTGAAGCATTAACTGTTGATTTCTTCTTTAGGGGTACTCTCTTTTTTCCATTCATAATCTAAATCCTCGTGACAATCACAGTTACATTCTTTATCACACTCATACGCTTTACAAGTATCACAAATCATTTTGTTAATCCCTTTTGTTTTTCATAGGTTCTAAGTGTACCTAGACCCAACATACCCATGAGTACAGTCATAAGACTACCCATATCAAATGTCGGTAGTTCTGGTATAATCACTCCAAGATAAGAGCATACAAAGATAGTGACAGGTGCTAGTACAAA
>Ga0209502_10004762_pt1 | contig 10088 bp, 8 predicted proteins | sample ArcticOcean_MG_C_10_FD_187442 | JGI IMG/M metagenome (GOLD analysis project Ga0209502, IMG submission 187442) | Marine microbial communities from western Arctic Ocean - ArcticOcean_MG_CB11_90 (SPAdes) (version 2) | ecosystem: Environmental > Aquatic > Marine > Oceanic | place: Arctic Ocean...
GTCAACTCGCTGGAACACCTCGCCGCCAACACGCTTGAACTGAACGAGATCGGCGTGTGCAACCTCAGCCTCGACCGGCCAGTTCCGTTCGACCCCTATGCGGAAAACCGTGATACGGGCTCGTTCATCATCATCGATAAACGCACCCAGAACACTGTGGGTGCCGGCATGTTGCACTTTGCACTTCGGCGCAGCCACAACATTCACTGGCAGGACGTTCGTGTTGACAAAGCAGCCCGCGCTGATCAGAACAACCATCGGCCGGGCGTCGTCTGGCTGACCGGCCTCTCCGGCTCGGGCAAGTCGACAATTGCGAACATCATCGAATCAAAGCTCCACACGCTCGGTGCCCGCACCTACCTGCTCGATGGCGACAATGTCCGCCACCGGCTTAACCGCGACCTCGGTTTCACCGATGCCGATCGCGTGGAGAACATCCGCCGGATTGCTGAAGTGTCGGCCCTGATGGTCGATGCGGGCCTCTTGGTCCTGGTGTCGTTCATCTCGCCGTTCCGCGCCGAACGCCGTTTAGCCCGAGAGCGAGTCGAAGTGGGCGAGTTCATCGAAGTGCACGTCGACACGCCGCTCGATGTCGCTGAAACGCGCGACCCGAAGGGCCTGTATGCCAAGGCCCGCGCCGGTGAATTGGCCAACTTCACCGGGATCGACTCGCCCTATGAAGCTCCGGAGTCACCGGAGGTCCATGTCGACACCACGGTGCTGTCAGCAGAAGAAGCAGCTGATCAGGTCATCGCCGCGCTTCGTGCGAACGGCTTGGTCAGCTGACCTCAACCGGGTTGGCCTGACCTGCCTCAACGGACAATTTAGCGGACAATTTAACGGACAATCCAACGAAGGAACCGAGTGACAACTGATTCGTGGATTGCGCTGGTCGTGATTCTGTTGTGTGTGGTGATTCTTATCGCCGACCGCGTTGCGCCGGTCGTGGTGCTGGGTGGTGCCGTCGTCGTCCTCATGTTTCTCGACGTCATCGATTCTGAAGTGGCCCTGAGCGGGCTGTCCAGCCCTGCACCAGCGACCATCGCAGCGCTCTACGTCTTGGCGGGAGCGGTCACGGCAACAGGGACATTTTCGCGTGTCTTTGACCGATTACTCGACCGAGGAGGGTCGATTACTCTCTTGGCAGCGGCGACTGCCGGGGCTTCAGCGGTCGTGCCCAACACGCCCCTGGTGGCGATGTTCGCGCCTCGTGTCGTTCGTTGGTCGCAGCTCAATGGAGTCAGTGCTTCGCGCTTCTTGCTCCCACTATCGTTCGCGAGCATCCTCGGTGGCGTGATCACGCTGATTGGCACGTCGACCAACCTGGTTGTTTCGGACCTTCTGAGCAAATCGGGCGAAGAACCGCTCGGAGTACTCGAGATCACTGTGGTGGGGCTTCCTGTCGCGGTGGTTGGTGTTGTTGTGTTGTCAACGATCGGGGTGCGCCTCCTCCCTGACCGCACCGCAGTGTCGACTGATGTTGGGCGTCGGGGCAGGGAGTTTCAGCTCGCCGCCCGCGTCACCGCCGATGGCCCCCTCGTCGGCCGGACGATCGCTGAGTCAGGGCTCAGAAATCTTGACGGCGCATTCTTGGCCCTTGTCGAGCGGCCTGGTCGCAATCGACAGTCAGCGACGTCACTCGCCGCGTCGCCGCACACGCGCTTGGAAGTAGGTGATGTCTGTTGCTTCGTCGGCGACGTCGCGAGAATGATCGACCTGCATGACATCGAAGGCCTCACCATGCTTGAGGAGCAGCACGTCACGAGTGCCCATGGTCCCGATGCCCGAGTCTTCGAAGCGGTTGTCTCACCGGGGTCGGCGCTGGTCGGTGGATCGCTGAAGTCGGTTGGCTTTCGAGCGCGCTATAGCGCTGCAGTGATGGCGATTCACCGGGCGGACGGCGACGTGGGCGGCCAACTCGGGCAGGTGACGCTGAGGGCTGGCGATGTGCTGTTGGTGCTTGCCAATGACTCGTTCGCGTCGCGCTGGCGCGGGCACGCCGATTTCTCGCTCGTAGCGGCCCATGACGAGCAGCCTCCTGCTCGTCGCAATCGGTCGACGCTCGTTGTTTTGGCAACGGCTGGGCTGGTGGTCGTGGCAGTCAGTGGCGTGCTGGATCTGTTTGAGGCGGCGCTGGCATCGGCGATCGTGGTGGTGGCAGGCAGGGCAATCTCGGTCAGCCAGGCGTGGCGATCGATCAACGTGAACGTTGTAGCAACAATGGCAGCAGCAATCAGCCTTGGGTCAGCCGTTTCCGCCAGTGGCCTCGCGAAAGAGATCGCTGGTGTCGTGGAACGCGCCGATGGCCTCGGACTCGGTGATGTGGGATATGTGGTCCTGGTGATGTTGGCAACGATCACGTTGACGGAACTACTCACCAATACCGCTGCTGCCGCTCTGATGGTCCCGATAGCGCTTTCGATCGCAGCCGATGTTGGTGCCGAACCGAGGATGCTGACCATCGCTGTCCTGATTGGCGCCTCCTGCTCGTTCCTTTCTCCGGTTGGGTATCAGACGAATCTGATGGTCTTCAGTCTTGGCGGGTATCGATTCACCGACTTCACGAGAGTCGGTGCTCCGCTGACGTTGTCGACCGTCTTGATTTCTGCCGCGATCATTCCCTGGGCGTTCGGCTAGCTACCTGGCGTCAGTTCGAAGTCGGCTGACGGCTGATGGCTGACGGCTGACGGCTGACGGCTGGTGACGGTGGCGGTGACGGCTGCTGACGGTGACGGTGACGGTGGCCGAGTTTGAACGACACGACGCCGTGCTGGTGAGATCAGCCGGCTTGGCTGTTCGCGGCCAGTTCAGGTGCTTCGTTTTCGGGGAATGCACCGAGCCAGCCGGTGATTGGCGTGCCATCAGCGGCGAAGAGAATCGCGCTCGGTTGCGAGGTGATGCCAAGCGCCTGCAACGACTGGAATGACTCGTCCAAGAGCATGGTGAACAACTGAGTGCCAAAGTCATCGACAAAGTCTTCAGCCTGGCCGAGGCTGTCCTGGGTCCCGAAGCCAACGACTTCGACTTCTTGGAGGTGATCACGAGCAAACGGCTCGATGTCGGGAGCTTCCCGACGGCAAGACGGTCAATGCGATGCCCACGCCCAGATCCACACCGGGCGTTCGGGTGGGCACACGTTGCGCCGGTTTCGCCACCACTGGCGCCATCGCAGGCTGTCCGGAGCGCGTTCCAGGCAGGCACTGAATGTTCATTATTCGCGTCGCAGCTAATCTTGGGACATGACGCAGCGCATTCCGCCGCAATGCGTCCCGAGATTCTTGTCGTCGACAGAGTTGCGCTAGAGAAACCCGCCGAGGCCAGGGTTGAGGCCATCAACGATCTGCTGGGCCCGCTCGAGCACGCCCGGCTTGGTTTCGTCGTGGGTGAGGATCCAGAACTTGTTCTCGATGACGGCATCGTGGACTGCGTCAGCGACGACGTTGGTCGCAATGCCGTTTGCGACCAACGATTCGATCATTGACTGCATCCCCCCGGATACTGGGGTGCTGGCCGGTTCGGATCGCAGATCGTCGGGCATGTTGCGGTCGCTCTTGGCGATGCCGGTTGCCACGAAGGCGGGGCAAAGTACCGACACCCCAACGTCGTTCCCGGCAATCTGCATCTCCTTGGTCAACGTCTCGGACAGGGCGACGACGCCGTACTTGGCAACGCTGTACGCCCCCATGAACGGGGCCGATCCGTGGCCAGCCATCGAGGCGGTGTTCACCACGTGACACGGCTCGCCGTGCGCGATCATCGCAGGAAGGAAGATCTTGCAGCCGTAGATAACGCCCCACAGATCGATGTCGATGGTCCAGCGCCAGACCTCAAGGTTGTCGGGGTCGGCGACCGGGCCGCCTGCGCCCACACCGGCGTTGTTGCACAGCACGTGGATGTTGCCGAAAGCTTCGATGGCGATTCGTTCGAGTTCGCGCTGCTGCTCGATGTCGCGAACGTCGACCTGCAGGCTGACGACCTGGTAGCCGGAAGCGGTCAGTTCGGTCACCGCTGATTCCATCGCAGGAACTTCGATGTCGCCGATCACGAGGTTCATGCCTGCAGCGCCGAACCGGTGGGCCATCGCCAGACCGATGCCACTTGCACCACCGGTGATCACTGCTGTCTTACCGTTCAGATTCTCCATCCGCAAGGGTCTAGTCGCACTGCGCTGCTGAGCCCCAACGCTGGTGCCCGGCCCGACGACCTTTCTGATCTCGGTATCTCAGCAGCCCGGTATCGCGGCAGCCCGGCCGTCAGGGATGCAACGTGGCGATCTGATCGCTGGTCCAGCCAAGCTCAGCCATCACCTTGTCGGTGTGTTCACCGAGGCCCGGCGCATGCAGTCGCACGGTCTCGTGGTCGTCGCCGCGACTCGCGAATCGGATTGGATCGCGGGTGTAGCGGTAGGCACCTTCGGTCGGGTGCTCGTCGTCGTGCAAGAGGTCGATGGCCTTGAAGTGCGGATCGTCGGCGATGTGTTCCAAGTCGAGGACCGCTGATGCCGGTATCGACCGGCTGTCGCAGAAGTCGAGCAGCGCGGCCGTTGGCAGGTCAGCGACCATCTCGTCGAGCATGCCGTAGAGCTCACCGGAGTTGGCGATGCGCGAACGCTGCTCGGCGAATCGCGGATCGGTGGCGAGCTCGGATCGGCCGACGAAGCCGAAGAAGTCACGCCAGTTGGCGTCGGTATAGGGGAGCAGGACAACCCAGCCGTCGGCGGTTTGGCGGGGGCGCCGATTCGGTGTGGTGATTCGTGGATAGCTGAACTCGCCAACCGGTGGTTCGAAAGTCGAGCCACCAAGGTGTTCGACCAGGTTGAAGGATGCCATGACCTCGGCCATTGGAACCTCGATCGAATCACCCTCGCCCGTCATTGCACGCCGGTACAGCGCGGCGGTGATTGCTGGGACAATGTGCAGGCCGCTGACCTTGTCGGCGATGATCGATGGCACCAACTGTGGCGCGCCGCCCGAGTACGTGAAGAGGTCGACAACACCGGACGCTGCTTGGATCACATCGTCGTAGGCCGCTTTGTCGGCGTTCGGGCCGTTGCTGCCCCAGCCGTTGGCGACGCAGGTGATGATGTTCGGCTTGATTGCCCGGATCGATGCGTCATCGATCCCGAGTCGATTCAACGCTGACCGTCGCATGGTCGTGACGAACACGTCAGCTGTGGCAACGAGGTCACGCAGTGCTGCCGCGCCGCTGTCGGATTTGAGGTCGAGCACGACGCTGCGCTTGTTGCGATTGAGGTTGAGGCTGAACGCGCTCATCATGGCGCTGCGGGCCGGCTCGTAGTGTCGAATGATGTCGCCGTCTGGCGTCTCGACACGGATCACGTCGGCACCCATGTCACCAAGCATGCGTGTGGCAAGCGGGCCCATGACCACGCTGGTGAGGTCGACCACGCGCACTCCATCGAGTGGGCCGGCCGGTCGAACAGATTCAGATGTCACGGTCACACTGTGCCAGGCACAGTGTGACTGGTCGTGCTCAGCGAGACTGATGGCGTGACCACTGAGACACTCGTGGCGCCGGATCCGTCGGTGCTCGATGCAATTCGCCAACTCTGCGTCGACGCGTTCGGCCCGTACCTCAGCGAAGACGACGGCGTCATGACGCTGCTCGTCGCAGGCGCTGCGTCGATCAATCTCATTGACGATCTGACCTGCCGGGAGCGCCGCGGCCACAACTGGTAGATCAAACGTCTGGTGGGCCTGAGAGAATCGATACGTGACTCCACGTGAATTGAGGACCGACCGGTTGCGACTCCATCGATGGACCGACGCCGACCGCGCCGCGTTCGCTGCACTCAACGCGGATCCGGTGGTGATGGAGCACTTTCCCTCGACCCTCACCCTCGAGCAGAGCAATGCAGTCGTCGATCGGGCCGAAGCGGCGTTTGAAAAGCAGGGCCTCGGCCTCTGGGCGGTGGAGGTAACCGAGTCGTCTTTGTTCGCCGGCTACATCGGGTTGTGGCAAGCGACCCTCGAAGCGCACTTCACGCCGGCAATCGAGATCGGCTGGCGCTTCGCCAAGGAGTTTTGGGGAAACGGGTATGCCACCGAAGGCGCACGAGTTGTGCTCGCCGACGGGTTCGAACGACTCGGCGTCGACGAGATTGTGTCCTTTACCGCGACCGTGAACGAGCGGTCGTGGAGGGTCATGGAGCGGATCGGGATGACGCATGACCCGGCCGACGACTTTGACCACCCGACGCTCGAGCCCGGTCACCGCCTCGAGCGGCACGTGCTCTACCGAATCAGCCGCTGACTGACGGTGTCCAGATCGTGCAGTTGGTCGGCAACTGAGCCAGGTTGTGAAAGTTTGACTCGCAATACATCTGTTGTGCGGTCTACCATGACTGAATGGTCACCTTGCCGGAGCCGCCAATAGATGGTCGACGGGCGCGCCGCGAGCGCAGCCGTGTCGCTGTCATCGACGCCGTTTTTACGCTCGTGCGCAATGGCAAAGTGCCTCCGATCGCCGAAGACGTGGCCGAGCAGGCCGGTGTTTCGGTGTCTTCGATCTTCCGCAACTTCGATGGTCTCGACGACATGCAACGTCAGGCGTTCGACGTGTTTCGAGAGCGCTACGCCCACCTCTTCGACCCGGTGGTTGATTCTGCTGCGCCGCGTGCGGAACGAGTTGCGAAGCACGTGCGTGCCCGGCTCGATCTACTGACCGTCGCTGGGCCGATGATGCAGATCGCACGACAGCGTGCGCTCGACTATCAACCGATGGCCGAAGGGGTCGGTCGGAGTCGATCGCAGCTGTCCGACCAGGCGCGTGCGCACTTCGCATCTGAGGCGGCACAACTGTCGCCTGCCGAAGCGGCCAACCTACTTGCTGTGATCGATGCCATGACTTCGCCCGAGGCCTACGAGGTCCTGCAGGCGGCACACGGCCGTTCGGACCGGCAGATCTCACGATTGTGGAATTGTTCACTCACTGCAATTCTTGACAGATGGCCCGGCCTGCAGCCCGATAGTGACCATGAAATCAACAAGGAGACCGGGCCATGACGCGAGCTTCACGTTTTGAAGGAAAGATCGGCAAGACCCTCGCTGATTCCGAGGCATGGTTTGATGAGCCGCCGCACCCCGGCAATGGCGCACCGAACGTCGTGGTCGTCCTGCTCGACGACACCGGCTTCGCGCAGTTCGGTTGCTACGGCTCCGATATCGATACACCGAACGTCGACGCGCTCGCTGCGGGTGGCGCACAGTTCACCAACTTCCACGTCACGCCATTGTGCTCGCCGACTCGCGCGTCGCTGCTGACCGGTCGTGCGCAGCACGCCGTCGGGATGCGTTCCGTGTCGAACTTCCGTACCGGCTTTCCCAGCCAACTCGGCCACATCAGCAACCACGCAGCAACTGTTGCCGAAGTCCTCCGTGACGAGGGCTACGCCACCTTCTGCGTGGGCAAGTGGCACCTTGCACCGATGGAGCAGTGCTCAGCAGCCGGCCCGTTCGAGCAATGGCCATTGGCTCGGGGCTTCGACCGCTTCTACGGCTTTCTCGAAGGTGAGACCGATCAGTTCCACCCGTCGCTGGTGTGCGACAACCACATGATCGACCAGCCGAAGTCGGCTGAAGACGGTTATCACGTCAGCGAAGACATGATCGACCAGCTGATGAAGATGGTCAGCGACAGCAAGGGCGTGCGACCCGACCGCCCGTTCTTCGCGTATGTGCCATTCGGCGCCACGCACGCGCCGCATCAGGCACCGCAGGCCTATATGGACAAGTACCGCGGGAAGTACGACGAAGGTTGGGATGTCATCCGCGAGCGCTGGTTTGCTCGGCAGCTCGAACTCGGTGTGATCCCTCCGGAAACCGAGCTTGCGCCGCGCAACCCGGGCGTCGATGCGTGGGACGACCTGTCCGAGAACCAGCAGCGCTTCAACTGCCGTCTGCAGGAAGCGTTTGCCGCATTCCTCGACCACACCGACGACCAGATTGGCCGCCTCATCGACGGTCTGCGTGACATGGGCGAGCTCGAGAACACGATTGTCGTGGTGCTTGCCGACAACGGTGCCTCGCAGGAGGGTGGCCCGTTCGGCGTCATGCACGAGATGAAGTTCTTCAACGGCATCTTTGAAACAGCCGATCAGGTGATGGATCAGATCGACGACATCGGTGGCCCGCACAGTCACACCAACTACCCGTGGGGCTGGGCGCAGGCCGGCAACTCCCCGTTCAAGTGGTACAAGCAGAACACGCACGAAGGTGGTGTGCACGTGCCAATGATCGTCAGCGCCCCAGGCGTCACCGACCCTGGTGTGTTACGCGATCAATTCGTCAACGTGTCCGACATCGTTCCGACGATTTACGAGATGGTCGGCGCCACAGCACCCGAGGTGTACAACGGGCTCGAACAACTGCCCGTCACCGGTCGTTCGTTCACCAATGCGTTGGCCGATGCGTCGGCTCCGACCGCGAACACCGTCCAGTACTTCGAAATGGCCGGCAGCCGAGCACTCGTTGCTGGCGACCAGGAGTCGCTGTGGAAAGCCGTCTGTAAGCACGACAAGGGTGCCGACTACGACACGGAAACCTGGGAGCTCTACCACTTGAGCAACGACTGGTCCGAGTGCACCGACCTGGCTGGCGAAGAACCGGAGAAGCTCGCCGAGTTGATCGATCTGTGGTGGCAGGAAGCCGACAAACACGGTGTGCTTCCGCTTGACGATCGCACGATCGAACTGTTCGGCAGCAGGTTCCGCGACCACTCGCCGCATCCGGTCGACAAGCGGTACGTCTATCGTCCGCCGATGTCACCGATGCCTGGACAGGCCTCGGTCTCACTCGGTGGCACGTCGTTCGACCTTACGGCGCGAGTGACGCGAGCCGCCGGCGAACAGGGTGTGCTGTACGCAACCGGTACCGAGAATTCGGGCGCCTCGATCTTCGTGCAGAACAACAAGCTGGTCGTTGACTACAACGCATTCGACGACCATTTGATCGTCGAGTCCGACATCGACGTGCCAGTCGGCTCGAGTGCCCTCGGCGTCCACGTGCGCCGTACCGGCGCCAAGACGGGCACGATCTCGCTGAGCGTCGACGGCGTGGCAACCGAGCCGGCCAAGCTGCCGCTGTTCATGACAATGATGTCGTCAGTCGGTCCGAGCGTCGGCTACGACTACGGCTCTGCTGTATCGCAGCGTTACACCGGACCGTTCCCCTTTGAAGGCACGCTGCACGAGGTCGTCGTTCAGCTGCTGTCGCGCGATGCTGTCGAGGCCGAGCGAGCGAACGCCGCAAGTGAAATGAGCCGCCAATGAGTTGCGTATGGGGTCAGGCCCCTTTCGCAACTCTGTGCCCTCCCGGCTCGTTCTCCCGCAACGATTTCCTCGCAACGATGTCATTACCGGGATGGAGTTCCCGATGAGTTTGACCGTCACGCTGCTGGGTACCGGTTCGCCGATGCCTGCACCTGATCGCGCTGGCCCGGCCACGCTGATCTCGGCCGGCGAGGGTGCCGACGCAGAGCACTACCTGGTTGATGCTGGTCGAGGCGTGCTGATGCGTCTCGCCGCGTGTGGGCTCGGGGCACCGAACCTTTCAGCGGTCCTGATCACCCATCTGCACAGTGACCACATCACCGACCTCAACGACGTGATCACGACGCGCTGGGTGATGACGTTCGAGGAGACACCGCTGACGATCGTTGGCCCGGTCGGCACCCAGCAGGTTGTCGACCACATCCTGGCGTCACTCGACCCCGACATCGAATACCGCCTCGCCCACCACCCAGATCTCGATCATCGGCCACCAGTGACCGTGATCGAAGTGACCGAGGGTGTCGTTGACCTGCCCGGCAACGTTCGGATTACCTGCGGACAAACCGATCACAAACCGGTCGAGCCGAGCGTCGGCTTCCGTTTCGATCACCGTTCTGATGCAGGAGTCGCAAGTGTCGTCGCAGCCGGCGACACCGTGCCGTGTGCCGGCCTCGATGCGCTATGCGAAGGCGCGAACGCGCTGGTCCACACCGTGATCCGCAAGGACATCCTTGCGAACGTGCCATTGCAACGGATACAGGACACGCTCGACTACCACTCGTCGCCCGAAGAGGCAGCG
>Ga0209502_10004769_pt1 | contig 10076 bp, 5 predicted proteins | sample ArcticOcean_MG_C_10_FD_187442 | JGI IMG/M metagenome (GOLD analysis project Ga0209502, IMG submission 187442) | Marine microbial communities from western Arctic Ocean - ArcticOcean_MG_CB11_90 (SPAdes) (version 2) | ecosystem: Environmental > Aquatic > Marine > Oceanic | place: Arctic Ocean...
CAAGCAGAAGACATTGCAAAAGCCAAAATGAAAGACTTAAATGCATTCGATATAAAACAAGCAACAAAAATAATTTGTGGATCTGCAAGATCAATGGGAATCGAGGTTAAAGGTTAATGAAAAAAATTTCAAAGAGATACAAGAAACTTAAAAAAAATTTAAAAGATTTAAAATTAAATAATCTTAAAGAAATTTTAGATTTAGTTAAAATAAACTCAACAGCTAAGTTTGATGAATCAATCGATGTTTCTTTAAGAATTGGTCTTAAACAATCTAAAGGTGGAGATTTTAACCTAAGAACAATCACACAACTTCCAGCGGGCACAGGTAAAAAAATTAAAGTTGCCGTTTTATGTGAGCCTGACAAAGCAGAAGAAGCTAAAAAAAGTGGTGCAGAAATAGTTGGATCGGAAGACTTAATTGAAAAAATTGCAGCTGGTAAATTTGAATTTGATAAATTAATTTGTACACCAGGTATGATGGGAAAAATTGGGAAGCACGGAAAAGTTTTAGGCCCCAAAGGATTGATGCCCAATCCTAAACTTGGAACCGTTTCGACAAATATAAAAAAATCAGTTCAAGATATGAAGACTGGTTTAATTGAAATAAAACATGATAAAGATGGCAATATAGGCGCCTCAATCGGAAGAAAAAGTTTTTCTTCTGAAGATTTAGTAAATAATTTTAAACATTTAATTGATTTTATTAAAAAAGAAAAACCAGATGCTATAAAAGGTGAATTTATTAAAAATATATATGTAACTTCTTCTATGGGCGTTTCATACAAGGTAAGTGGTAAAGGAATTTAGTTATGATGAATAAAAATGCAAAAAAAAATTATATTGAAGAAATGAAGAAAGTCTTCTCTTCCAATGAAGCTGTAATGATAGCTCATTATCAAGGATTAAACGTAGTTCAATTAGATCAATTAAGAAATGAATTGAGAGAAAACGGTATTTTATTTAAAATTACTAAAAATAGAATTACAAAATTAGCTGTTAAAGAAACAGCATGCAAAGATCTTGAAAAATTTTTTACAGGCCCAACAGCCGCAGCTATTTCTTCTGATCCTTTTTTATCAGCGAGAATCCTCACAAGATTCGCAAAAAACAACGATAAACTAAAAATAGTTGCTGGTTTTATGGAGGGTAAAGTTATAGACCAGGCTGAAGTAGCCAAAATAGCTAGTTTACCCACACTAAAAGAAGCAAGAGCACAGATTGTTGGAATTTTAAATGCTTCAGCACAAAAAATAATTGGTATTTTACTTGCACAGAGCAAAAAAATAGCTAATTTAGCGCCCGCAGAAGAAATAAAAAAATAATTTACAGGATTAAAAAATGTCAGATTTAAATAAAATCATTGAAGATTTATCAAAATTAACTGTTGTAGAAGCAGCAGAACTTTCTAAACAACTTGAAGAAAAATGGGGTGTAACTGCAGCAGTTGCAGCAGCACCAGCAGCAGGAGTTGCAGCAGGAGAGGAAAAATCTGAATTTACAGTTTTCCTATCTTCAGCTGGAGATAAAAAAATTAATGTTATTAAAGAAGTTAGAGCAATAACTGGTTTAGGATTAAAAGAAGCTAAAGATTTAGTAGAAGCTGCGCCTAAAGAAGTTAAAGTTGGAGTTGCTAAAAAAGATGCTGAAGAAATGAAAGCTAAACTTGAAGCAGCTGGGGCAAAAGTAGAATTAAAGTAAACAAGAATTTATTTACATTTTACTAAAGTTTGTAAAAATTTTAGTAATTTTTTTAATCATTAATGGAATTATCTTTTACTAAAAAAAAAAATATTCGAAAAAACTTTGGTAAGTTAATCGAAAGCTTAGCGATTCCAAATCTAATTGAAGTACAAAAAAATTCTTATAATGAATTTTTAAGCTCTAAGTCTTTTCATGAAAATAATAATGATCTTACTAAAGGAATTCATAAAACTTTTTTAAGTATTTTTCCAATTGAAGATGGAAGTGATAAAGCAACCTTAGAATATATTTCCTACAAGTTGGAGAAACCAAAATTTGATGTTTTAGAGTGCAAGCAACGAAGTCTGACTTATTCCGCTTCTTTAAAAGCAAACTTAAGATTAGTTGTTTACGATATCGATCCAGATAACAACACCAAACAAATATTATCAGCAAAAGAGCAAGAAGTTTTTATTGGTGAACTACCTTTAATGACTTCAAGCGGTACTTTTGTTGTAAATGGAGTTGAAAGAGTAGTCGTGAACCAAATGCACAGAAGCCCAGGAGTTTTCTTTGATCACGACAAAGGCAAAACTCACAGTAGCGGAAAACTATTATTTAATTGTAGAATTATTCCGAGTAGAGGATCTTGGTTAGATTTTGAATTTGATCCTAAAGATATTCTATATTTTAGAATCGATAGAAAGAAAAAACTTCCAATTACTACTTTACTTTATGCTTTAGGCTTGAGTAGAGAACAGGTAATTGAGACTTACTATTCTCAAGACCATTTTACTTATGTTAAAGAACTCCAAATGTGGAGTACAAAATTTATTCCAGATAATTTTAAACGTCCAATAAAACTGTCTTACGACTTGATTGACGCTAAAACAAAGAAAATTTTTTTAAACAAAGGAGAAAAACTTAACTTAATTATAGCAAATAAATTAAAAGAAAAAGGCCTTAGTAGTATTTTAATTTCCAACACAGAGATTACTGGAAAGTATATAGCTCAAGATATTAAGGAAAAAGATGGTGAATATATAATTAGATCTGGTTTTGACATCACTGAAGATATACTTGAAAAAATTATTTTTAATGAAACTTATTCATTAAAACTCGTAAATATTGATCCAATTAATAAAGGACCTTATTTATTAGAAACTTTAAAAGTTGAGAAAAATATTGATAAAAATGAAGCTACGAATGATATTTATAGAATTTTAAGACCAGGAGAGGCCCCAACTATAGAAGTTGCTGAACAGGTATTTAAAAACTTATATTTTAATAAAGAACGTTACGATTTGTCAGAAGTTGGTAGAGTAAAACTAAATGCTAAACTAAATATCCAAAGAGATATTAAAGATACAGTCCTTTATCAGGATGATATACTAGCAATTATTCAATTCATGCTTAACTTACGAGACGGTAAAGGAGATGTGGATGATATTGATCATTTGGGAAATAGAAGAGTTAGATCTGTTGGTGAACTTGTTGAGAATCAATTTAGAATTGGTCTACTTAGAATGGAAAGAACAGTTAAAGAAAAAATGTCGACCTTTCTTGAGATAGAATCAGCTATGCCGCAAGATTTAGTAAATGCCAAACCAATAACTACCTCATTAAAAGACTTTTTTGCTACTTCTGCACTTTCTCAGTTTATGGATCAAACTAATCCATTATCTGAAATTACACACAAAAGAAGAGTTTCAGCCCTTGGACCAGGTGGTTTGACAAGAGAGAGAGCTGGATTTGAAGTAAGAGACGTACACCCAACTCACTACGGAAGGATATGTCCTATTGAAACACCAGAAGGTCCAAATATTGGTTTGATTAATAGTTTGGCAACTTATTGTCGGGTTAATAAATATGGATATATAGAGAGCCCATATAAAAAAATAATTAATGGTAAAGCATCAAATGAAATTCACTATCTTTCAGCTATAGAAGAAGAAAAATTTACAATTGCTCAAGCGAATTCTCCCATCAATAAAAATGGTACGTTCGAAGAAGAACTTGTTTCTTGTAGGCATAATTTAAATTTCCTTTTAGCTAATAGAGAAAACGTTGATTATATTGACGTGTCACCAAAACAATTAGTTTCAGTCGCTGCAGCTCTTATTCCTTTTTTAGAAAATGATGACGCCAATAGAGCCTTAATGGGTTCAAATATGATGAGACAAGCAGTTCCGTTATTGAAACCAGAATCTCCACTCGTTGGAACTGGAATGGAGTCAGATGTTGCTCTTGATTCAGGAGTGACAATTGTTGCAAAAAGAAATGGTGTTGTTGATAAAATTGACGGTAAGCGTATTGTTGTTAAAGCAACAGAAGTTAAAGATTTATCTCATTCTGGTGTAGATATTTATAATTTATCAAAATTTAAAAGATCTAACCAAAACACATGTATTAATCAAAGACCACTAGTTAAAGTAGGAGACCTAATCAAAGCAGGAGATATTATTGCTGATGGACCAGCTACTAAACTTGGTGAATTAGCTTTGGGTAAAAATGTTACTGTAGCTTTTATGCCATGGCAAGGTTACAATTTTGAAGACTCAATTTTAATTTCTGAAAGATGTGTAACTGACGATGTATTCACTTCTATTCATATTGAAGAATATGAAGCAATGGCTCGTGATACAAAATTAGGAGCAGAAGAGGTTACTAGAGACATTCCAAACGTAAGTGAAGAAAGTTTAAGAAATTTAGATGAATCGGGAATAGTTTACGTAGGTGCAGAAGTAAAACCTGGTGATATTTTAGTTGGCAAAGTAACACCAAAAAGCGAGACGTCTTCTAGCCCAGAGGAAAAATTATTAAGATCAATATTTGGCGAAAAAGCAACCGATGTAAGAGATTCTTCTCTTAAACTTAAATCTGGAGGAGCTGGAGTGGTTATTGACGTTAGAGTCTTTAACAGGCACGGTATTGAGAAAGATGAGAGATCAATTGCTATTGAAAGAGCAGAAATAGAACTAGTTCAAGAAGATAAGTTAGTTGAAGAAGAAATTTTAAATAGAAATATAAAACTTAGAGCAATCGATTTAATAAAAAACAAAAAATTAAATAAAAGCTATAAATTAATAAATGCTAATGAAACTATTCTAGCGGACCGATTAAACGATTTAATACTAAAAGATATTTGGAAACTAACGTTTTCTGATGACGAAGTAAGTCAAAACCTTTTAAAACTTAAAAAACAATTTGACGAAGCAAGTGAAGATATTAGATTAAGATTTGAAGACAAGGTAATTAAGATTAAACAAGGTGATGATCTTTTGCCTACAGTAATGAAAGTAGTTAAAGTGTTTGTGGCAGTTAAACGAAGATTAATGCCAGGGGATAAAATGGCTGGTAGACACGGAAACAAAGGTGTCGTCAGTAAAATAGTTCCAGTGCAAGATATGCCTTATATGGCAAATGGAAAGCCTGTTGATATTGTTTTAAATCCTTTAGGAGTTCCCAGCCGTATGAATGTGGGTCAAATTTTAGAAACACATTTGGGGTGGGCTTGTTCAGAATTAGGGGATCAAATAAAAGAATATTTAAGAAATTTCGATAAAACTATTGAAGAGCTTAAACACAAATTAAAGAACATTTATGGAGTTGAATACTATGATAATGTTATCAGCAAACTAAACAAGAAAGAATTATTTGAGCTTGTTGAAACAATTTCTGATGGTGTTCCAATTGCAACTCCGGTATTTGATGGCGCGTCTACGGACAATATTAAAGACATGCTAGATCTAGCTAAACTACCTAACTCAGGCCAAACTACACTGTGGGATGGTTTAACAGGAGAAAAATTTGATCGACCTGTTACTGTAGGAATCATTTATATGTTAAAACTAAATCATTTAGTTGAAGACAAGATTCACGCGAGATCAACCGGTCCATACAGTTTAGTAACGCAGCAACCACTTGGAGGCAAAGCTCAAATGGGTGGTCAACGATTTGGTGAAATGGAAGTCTGGGCTTTAGAAGCCTACGGCGCTTCTTACACTTTGCAAGAAATTTTAACTGTTAAATCAGATGATGTCGCAGGAAGAACTAAAGTTTATGAAACTATTGTTAAAGGAAACAATAATTTTGAGTCAGGTGTTCCTGAATCATTTAATGTTTTAATAAAAGAAATTAGAGCCCTGGGTTTAAATATAGAATTAAATTAATATGGAAAAGAATTTAACAAAACAAACTTATCATAATCACAGTAATAATTTAACTGAAACTAATTTTAGCAGCATAAAAATTACTTTAGCTAGTCCAGAAAAAATTAAATCTTGGTCTTTTGGTGAAATTAAAAAACCAGAGACAATTAACTATAGAACTTTTAGACCAGAAAAAGATGGTCTTTTTTGTGCAAGAATATTTGGACCAGTTAAAGACTATGAATGTCTATGTGGTAAATACAAGAGAATGAAATTTAGAGGCATCATTTGTGAAAAATGTGGAGTTGAAATTACAAAGTCAAACGTAAGAAGAGAAAGAATGGGTCATATAGATTTAGCCTGCCCTGTTGCACATATCTGGTTCTTAAAATCCTTACCAAGCCGTATAGCTCTTGCGCTGGATATGAAACTAAAAGATGTTGAGAGGGTATTATATTTTGAAAGTTTTATAGTAGTAGAACCTGGTTTAACAACTTTAAAAAAAGGTGACCTAATAACTGAAGAACAATTGATAAAAGCCCAAGAAGAATTCGGTGAAGATGCTTTTCAAGCTGGTATTGGTGCAGAGGCTGTAAGAGAGATTTTAATAAGTTTAGACCTTGTAAAAGAACAAAAGAGATTACGTACCGCTCTAGATACCGTTAAGTCAAAAGTTACAGAAGAAAGATCTATAAAGAGATTAAAACTTGTTGAGTCATTTATTGATTCTGGAAACAAGCCAGAATGGATGATCTTAACTACTGTGCCAGTAATTCCACCTGAATTGAGACCTTTAGTTCCATTAGATGGAGGTAGATTTGCTACTTCAGATCTTAATGATTTATACAGACGAGTTATTAATCGTAACAATAGATTAAAACGATTATTAGATCTTAAAGCTCCTGATATCATTGTGCGAAATGAAAAACGAATGTTGCAAGAGTCAGTTGACGCTCTTTTTGATAACGGTAGACGAGGTAGAGTTATCACTGGAACTGGCAAGCGTCCTTTAAAATCTTTAGCAGAAATGCTTAAAGGAAAACAAGGAAGGTTTCGACAAAATTTACTTGGTAAACGTGTGGATTATTCAGGTAGATCAGTCATTGTTGTGGGCCCAGAATTAAAACTTCATCAATGCGGTTTACCAAAAAAAATGGCATTAGAGCTTTTTAAACCTTTCTTATATGCGCGTTTAGATAAGTTGGGATTGGCTACCACAATTAAACAGGCAAAACGTTTAGTTGAAAAAGAAGTTCCAGAAGTGTGGGATGCATTAGAATATATTACTAGAGAGCATCCTATATTATTAAACAGAGCACCAACATTACACAGATTGGGAGTTCAGGCTTTCGAAGTTAAATTAATCGAAGGCTACGCTATTGAATTACACCCATTAGTTTGTGCAGCATTTAATGCTGACTTTGATGGTGATCAAATGGCAGTACATATTCCATTAAGTTTAGAGGCTCAGCTTGAGGCTAGAGTTCTGATGATGTCTACTAATAATATTTTAAGTCCTTCAAATGGAAAACCTATTATTGTTCCAAGTCAAGATATTGTTCTTGGAATTTATTACCTTTCGCAATCCAATGATAAAAATGAAGATAAACCTAAGGGTATTTTTTCTAACATTGAAGAGATAAGTCAAGCGATAGAAAACAAATCTATTAGTCTACATTCTAAAATTATTTCTCTTTTTGAAACTATAGATGAAAAAGGAAATAAATTAAAACACAAATACACAAGTACAGCCGGAAGATTCCTGTTAGCTAGCGTTCTGCCCAAACATCACAAAATTAAATTTACATTAATTGATAGGCTTTTAGCCAAGAAAAATGTTTCAGAGATTATAGATACTATTTTTAGATTTTGTGGGCAAAAAGAAACAGTTATTTTTTGTGATCGAATTAAATCATTGGGTTTTAAACATGCTTTTAAAGCGGGAATATCTTTTGGTAAAGACGACCTGATAATACCAGAAACAAAAACAAATTTAATCAATCAAACTAAAAAACAAATAGAAGTATATGAAAAACAATATTCTGACGGATTAATTACTAGAGGTGAAAAATACAATAAAGTAGTGGATATATGGTCTAAGTGCACGGACACAGTTGCAAACGAGATGATGAAAGAAATTTCATCAGCTCAAAAAATTTTCCCAGATGATAGAATAGAAACAAACTCTGTTTTTATGATGGCAGATTCTGGAGCAAGAGGTTCGCAAGCCCAAATGAAACAGTTAGCAGGCATGAGAGGACTAATAGCTAAACCTTCTGGTGAAATTATTGAAACTCCTATCATGGCTAATTTTAAAGAAGGTTTGACAGTTTTAGAATATTTCAACTCAACGCACGGTGCAAGAAAGGGTCTTGCAGATACCGCTTTAAAAACTGCAAATTCAGGATATTTAACAAGAAGACTTTGTGATGTTGCTCAAGATTTACAAGTAACAATAAAGGATTGTGGTACTAAATCCTCAATTAATGTTACTGAAATTATAGAAGGTGGAAATATTTTAGTTAGTTTGTCTGAAAGAGTTTTAGGAAGAACGCCTGCGCAAGAAATTAAGCACCCAATCACAGGTGAAGTAATAATTAAAAAGAAAAAACTTTTAGATGAAGCTGATTGTGAATTAATTGATGCTGCTGGTGTTAAATCTATTCAGGTCTATTCAGTTATTACATGTTTAGCAGAAAAAGGCGTTTGTCAGACATGTTATGGTCGAGATCTATCTAGAGGAAAATTAGTTAGCATAGGTGAGGCGATTGGAATGATTGCAGCACAATCAATCGGTGAACCAGGAACTCAATTAACTATGAGAACCTTTCACGTTGGCGGTACTGCTCAAATTAAAGAAGAGTCTCAGATTATTTCTCAAAACAAAGGAAAACTAAAAATTATAAATAAAAATCTTATCGAAGATTCTAAGAAAAATATAATAGTAATGGGCAGAAATACTGAACTTTCAATTGAAGATGAAAATGGAATTCAGTTAGGAATTTACAAAGTAATTTATGGATCAAAACTTTTTTTCAAAGACGGGGAAATGATTGAAAAAGGAAAAAAAATAGCAGAATGGGATCCATATACGCTTCCAGTAATTGCAGAGACAAGTGGGACGGTAAATTATATGGACTTAGTCGAGGGGACTTCTTTAGCTGAAACAATGGATGACTCAACTGGTATTTCTTCGAAATCAGTTACAGACTGGAAATCTCTTTCTAAAAATACAGAACTTAAGCCTAGATTAACACTTAGAAATGACAAAGGTGAAGTTATTAAAAAAGCAGATGGAAATGTTGCGAGATATTTTTTAGTTCCAGACTCAATCCTTTCAGTAAAAGATGGCCAAAAAGTTTCAGCAGGCGACGTTCTAGCGAGACTGCCAAAAGAAACCTCTAAAACAAAAGATATTACCGGTGGATTGCCAAGAGTTGCGGAATTATTTGAAGCAAGAAAACCTAAAGATAGCGCAATTATAGCTGAAAATGATGGCGTAATAGAATTTGGTAAAGAATTAAGAGGAAAACAAAAAATTTCCATTGTTTCTTCTAAGGGGATTATTTCTAACTATCTAATTCCTAAAGGAAAACATGTTAATTTTAACCAAGGTGAAAAAATTAAAAAAGGGGAATATTTACTTGATGGAAGTCCTTTGCCTCATGATATTTTAAGAATTTTAGGTGTTGAAAAACTCACAGAATATTTTGTTACAGAGGTGCAGGAAGTGTATAGGCTTCAAGGTGTAGTTATCAACGACAAGCACATTGAAACAATAGTTAGACAAATGCTTAAAAAAGTGGAAATTAAAGAATCTGGTGATACAGATTTCTTGTTAAATGAAACAGTTGACTTAATAGATATTGTTAAGATCAATGAAAATTTAAAAAAGGAAGGAAAAAAACCTGCAGTTCACGAAAGAATATTACTAGGTATTACAAAAGCATCCTTACAAACAAAATCATTTATCTCTGCTGCTTCGTTTCAAGAAACAACAAGAGTATTAACTGACGCGGCTATAAGAGGTAAGGTTGACTACTTAGAAGGTTTAAAAGAGAACGTTATTGTTGGAAGATTAGTGCCAGCTGGAACTGGACTTACAAAAATGGCCTGGGACAAAGAAGCTAGAAAGCAAGACGATCTAAGACTAGCAGAAATTAAAAAACAACAGCTAGAAAACTCACCTGTAGTTGAGTAATACTTTAAAAATAAGACAAATTTTTTCTATTAAATATTGACT
>Ga0209502_10004772_pt1 | contig 10071 bp, 12 predicted proteins | sample ArcticOcean_MG_C_10_FD_187442 | JGI IMG/M metagenome (GOLD analysis project Ga0209502, IMG submission 187442) | Marine microbial communities from western Arctic Ocean - ArcticOcean_MG_CB11_90 (SPAdes) (version 2) | ecosystem: Environmental > Aquatic > Marine > Oceanic | place: Arctic Ocean...
TAAAAAATCTTTAACACCTATTAAACCAAAGAAAGAAACTAAAACAAAAGTTACTTCAACAAGCGGACCAATGACTAATGGCATCACTAAAAAAACCACAAAAAAGTCTTAAGAACTGGACTAAACAAGAATGGGGTACTAAGAGTGGTAAACCGTCTGCTAAAACGGGTGAAAGATATCTTCCGAAGAAAGCAATTAAGGCATTATCTTCTAAAGAATACGCAGCAACTACAAGAAAGAAAAAAGCAGATACTAAGAAAGGAAAGCAACATTCTTCTCAACCTAAAAAAGTAGCTAAGAAAACTGCTAAGTATAGAAAGTAAAATGCAAGAAGGATATATAAAAAGAACTACATCTACTATTCCTTTTGGATATAAGTTAGATAGCGAAGCTAGTAGTTTCTTAAAACCTATAGAACCTGAACTAGAAGCTTTACAGGTTGCAGAGAACATGGTAGTCAACGAAGAGATATCGTTACAAGCTGCATGTGATTGGTTAGAATATAAAACTGACAGACGTATGTCTGCTCCCGGATTAAAAAAACACATAGATAAAAAGTATGGATTACGAAGCGAAAGATTGGGAACTGAACCCACATCTTTACTTGCAAGATAACGAAGGTAATTTTGTAAAGAACAAAGATGGTACGCCTCGTAAGAAAGGTGGTAGACCTCCTAAAGATGCAGAAGACTCTGCACGTAGGACTATTACACGTAAACAAAAGAATATTCAAAAGCTAGAGCAAAAGCTCAATAACGCTAAGAAGTCATTCAAAAAACAAAAAGAAACACTTGGAAAGCTGGACAATACTAAAGAAGGTATTGTTACTCCTAGTGATTTAGAAACATTACCTAAAGCTGTACAAGAAGTACTTGATAATCATCATGTATTCTTTCACGCTAACGAAGGACCTCAGACAGACTTCCTAGCTGCTGGTGAGAAAGATGTACTATACGGTGGAGCTGCTGGTGGTGGTAAATCATATGCCATGATTGTTGACCCACTAAGATATGCACACAGGTCTGCACACAGAGCCTTAATACTTAGAAGGTCTATGCCAGAGCTAAGAGAGATGATTGATAAGTCTCGTGAGTTATACCCACAAGCTTTTCCCGGTGCTAAGTTTAGAGAAGTAGAAAAGCTATGGAACTTTCCAAGCGGTGCAAAGGTAGAGTTTGGTTTCTTAGAAAGTGATGCAGACGTATACAGGTATCAGGGACAAGCTTATAGTTGGATAGGGTTTGATGAGATAACCCATCTACCTACAGAGTTCTCATGGAACTATCTTGCTTCACGTCTTAGAACAACAGACAAAGAAATACAAACATACCTACGCTGTACTGCTAACCCCGGTGGTGTTGGTTCTCATTGGGTTAAGAAAAGATATATAGAACCTAACGAAACTAATAATAGCTTTATGGGTAAAGATGGACTGACAAGAAAGTTTATTCCTGCTAAGTTAGCTGATAACCCTTACCTAGCAGAAGATGGTATATATGAGCAGATGCTTAAGTCACTGCCTCCAATACAACGTAGACAATTGCTTGAAGGTAACTGGGACGTAGCTGAAGGAGCTGCATTCGTAGAGTTCGACCCCTTCCAACATGTTATTACTCCGTTTGCTTTACCTGTACATTGGGAAAGAGTCAAAGCAGTTGACTACGGTTACGCTGCAGAATCATGTTGTTTATGGGGAATAATGGACATAAATGATGGAACTTTAATAATATATAGAGAATTATACCGAAAAGGCTTGACAGGTGAGGAATTAGGTGCTATAATAACTGATATGGAGATGGAAGACCCGTTCTCGGTGAACGGTGTTTTAGATACAGCAGCTTGGGCTAATACAGGTACTACCGGTCCTACCGTTGGTGAGAGTTTAGTAAAAGCTGGACACAAGTTAAGAAGAGCTGATAAGAACAGAGTGCAAGGTAAAATTCAGATACATGAGTTTTTAAAGATTAGAGAGAACGGAAGACCTAAGTTACAGATATTTAATACATGTCCGAACTTAATAAGAGAACTACAGTCTATACCGTTGTCTAAGATTAATCCTGAAGATGTAGATACAAAAGCTTCAGACCATGCATACGATGCGTTACGTTATATGATAATGAGCAGACCTAGAATGGAAAGCCCGTTAGAAAGAATGAGAGGTCTTAAAAGAGAAATTCACCAACCAGCTGATTCAACATTTGGTTATTGAAATATATATATATAGGAAAAAATTATGATGAATCAAAATGCAAGAAGAGTTATTAGAGTAACACCCACTATTACAGGAGTTACCTATGCTAACAACGATATATTATTTGATACAATGGAAATACCATTAGCTGTAGGAAAACCCGGAGAATGTTCTAAGCTCGTATCAGCTATGATTATATCTAAATCTAATGATGTGTTTGATGCAGAAATATTCTTTTGTCAAGTAAACCAAACTATGGGTACTGTAAATGCTGCACGAAATGTATCAGATGCTGATTTTGCAACAGCAAAAGTAATGGGAACTTTAACACTTGATGGCTCTGCTGACGACTATAATTATGGTGGTGGTAGAATTTTTAGGTTTGATAGAAACCAAGAAGGTTTTGCTGAGACTGCCGGAGATGATATGGCTAAATCAAGATTTCCTATTTTATTACAGGCTGCTGCTGGAACTACAAGTGTGTATTGTTTTGCATTTCTTGCAGGAACAGATGTAACCCCCGGTTTTTCAGTAGGTGATTTAGAATTAGTACTCGGTGTAGAGTATTAATAGCTGTGGCAGATAACGAAAATACATTTTTAAATGCTGACAATATCTACGAAGAAGTAGAAGGCGAATCTGGAGTACAATTAACTTTAGAAGAAGACCAACAAAGAAATCTCATTGGTATTATTAAAGGTAGATTTGCACAAGCTGAAGACGCTAGACAAACAGATGAAAAAAGATGGTTAAAGGCTTATGAAAACTATAGAGGTCTTTATGCTAAAGGCGTTAAGTTTAGAGAGTCAGAAAAGTCTAGAGTCTTTGTAAAAGTTACTAAGACTAAAGTACTAGCTGCTTTCGGACAGTTAGTTGATGTTATTTTTGGTACAGGTAAATTTCCAATAGGAATTACTGAAACTAAAATGCCTGAAGGCGAAACAAACTTTGCACACCTTGACACTTCTAACCCTACTCCGGGATTAGAAACTCCGGTAAGTGAAGAAGAAAACATAGGCAATAGACTAGAAGATGAGCCTAACCCTTATGATGTTGGATATGAAGGTGATGGTAGAACTTTAAAAGCCGGTGCAACTTTTTATAACGGTATCTTTGAAGATACTATAGAAGACAAAGCTAAAGAAGCTGGTATTCTTAAAGACGGTGTAAGTCCTGACCCACAAAAAATTGAAGTATCTCCTGCACAAAAAGCTGCAAGAAGAATGGAAAAACTTATCCACGACCAAATAGAAGAGTCAAACGGTAACTCAGAATTAAGAAATGCTCTTTTAGAAGCTGCTCTGTTAGGAACAGGTATTGTAAAAGGACCATTTAACTTTAATAAGAAGTTACATAAATGGGACACAGACGAAGAAGGAAATAGAAACTATAATCCTTTAGAGGTTAGAGTTCCTAGAATAGAGTTTGTTAGTTGTTGGGATTTTTATCCTGACCCTAACGCTACTAACATGGATGAATGTGAATATATTATTCATAGACATAAAATGAATAGAAGTCAGTTAAGGCAGTTACGTAATATGCCTTACTTTGATGATGATGCAATACGTAACGCTATTCAGATGGGTGCTAATTACGTAGAAAAAGATTTTGAAAGCCAGTTAAAGGATGATGCTAGAAGTGACGAAGAAGTTAATAATAGCTTTGAAGTTCTTGAATACTGGGGAATGATGGATGCAGAGTACGCAAGAGAAGTAGGAATTGACTTACCCGACACGGTTGATGACCTAGATGAAGTACAAGTAAACATATGGACATGTGGTACATACTTGTTAAGGGCTGTACTAAATCCATTTACTCCATACAGATTACCTTACAACGCTTTCCCATATGAAAGAAATCCTTATAACTTCTTTGGTATTGGTGTAGCTGAGAACATGGATGACTCTCAACAAATTATGAATGGTCATGCAAGAATGGCTATTGACAACCTAGCAATGTCTGGGTCTTTAGTGTTTGATGTAGATGAGTCTGCCCTAGTAGGTGGACAATCAATGGAAATATTTCCGGGTAAAGTCTTTAGAAGACAAGCTGGAATGCCGGGACAAGCTATACACGGTTTAAAATTCCCTAATACATCACAAGAAAATTTAATGATGTTTGATAAGTTTAGACAACTTGCAGACGAACAAACAGGTATACCTAGTTATTCACACGGACAAACAGGAGTACAAAGTATGACAAGGACTGCTTCAGGTATGTCAATGTTATTAGGTGCTTCCAGTTTAAATGTTAAAACAGTTATCAAAAACCTTGATGACTTTTTATTAAAGCCACTTGGAGAATCTTATTTCCAGTGGAACATGCAGTTCCTTGAAGATGAATTGGATGTCAAAGGTGATTTAGAAGTTAAGGCTACTGGAACAAATAGCTTGATGCAAAAAGAAGTACGTAGTCAAAGACTGACAATGTTCTTACAAACTGCACAAAGTCCTGCTATTGCTCCGTTTGTTAAGATTTCTAAACTCGTAAGTGAACTAGCCTATAGCTTAGATTTAGACCCAGATGAAATTCTGAACGACCCTGAAGAAGCAGCTATAATGGCACAAATAATAGGAATGCAGAATGCTGGACAAACAAATGGCGAGGAACCTCAACCCACTGGTGAACAGTCCCCAATGGGAGGCGTTCAAGGAGTACCTCAAGGACCTCAAGACCTTGGACCTACAGGCACTGGCGGTGGCAACATCGGAACCGGAAATGTTCCGGCTGCAGGGGAAAGTGAATTCTCTGGTCAGGCTGGAGCAGCTGGACCTGCGGGTTAAAGAAACAATAAACAGGAAGGAAGAAACATAATGTTAAAACCAGATTACTTAGATTTAGATAAAGACGGAAATAAAACCGAACCAATGAAAAAAGCTGCAGAAGACAGAGAGCCTAAGTATATGGGCGGTATGTATAGAAAGAAAAAAACTGAAGGCGGAATGCTCGAAGACGATGAAAAAAGAATGGGTTACGCAGACGGTAGAACTGTTTACGGAAAAGAAGAAGGTTTTAATCTTAAAGATGAGTTTATGGAATCAAAAGATGCTTTTGTAAAAGAAATGGCAGAAGCTCAATTAAAAGATGTTAAAAATACAAAAGACAGAGATGAATTTATAAGCTCACGTAAGGAAGACAGAAAGGCAACAGGTAAGAGTTTAGGTGTAGAAGAAGAAAACTTAGACAACGACATTAAAGAAGCAGTTAGAGAAATGGCTGAAGATAATAATCCTTTATTGTCTACAAGACAAATTAGAAAAGAAGGTGGCTCATTACTAGCTGATGATATGGAAACACCAATGATGCCAGAAGAGATGCCAGAAATGGATACTGATTCTGACATGGAAGAAAACTATACAAGATTTATAATGGACGAAGCATTAAGTGAAGAAGAAGAAGATATGCTTGTATCCAAACTAGAACAAGATGAAGAACTACAAATGTTATTTGATAAAGTAATAGATGTAGCACAAGAATTTGCTGGGAACGGACCTGTTGAAGGACCGGGAACAGGAGTCTCTGATGATATACCTGCAAGGTTATCTGATGGAGAGTTTGTCTTTACTGCAAAAGCTGTAGAAGAAATCGGAGAAGACACTTTAATGTCTATGATGAAAGATGCTGAAGTTGCTGCAGATGAAAGACAAGGATTGTTTTTAGGAGGAACTCCCGATGAAGAAGAAATAGAAGATGAAGAATCTGATGTTTCTAATGACATGCGTAAAGTTAATCCTAGATTAAATCCAAACGTAAGATAAAGCTACCCTAGGATACTAGGCACTTTATTAAATAAAAACCGAAAGGCTACCTTTACAATACAAGCCCTCTAGTCGACATAGAGCTACCTTGTAAAAAAAGCCCCAATTAGGAGAATAGAAGATGGCTAATACAGTCAAAGAAGAAGTACCAAACCCTTATAATGCAAAAAAGGATTGGCACACAGATGATGGCAAAGCTTTTGAATCATCAAATAACGTATATTTTGAAGCACCTCAGAATAGACTTTTCGACAGCAACGACATAACTGAAGTTGGTCAAGAAGGAAGTGTAAACACTGAGGAACTGGAAAGTAAGAAGAATGCTCCTTACAAAAAACCAGACTACAAAAAGCGTTATGATGATTTAAAAAAGCATTATGATAGTAAACTTAACGAGTTTAAGTCTAGAGAACAAGAGTTAATAGTAGAGGCTACGCAAAATAGAACCGACTATAAAGCTCCTAAATCTCCAGAAGAACTAGAAGAGTTTAAAAATAACTATCCTGATGTGTATGAAGTTGTAGAAACTGTTGCTCATATGCAATCTGAGTCTAAAGCAAAAGTTCTAGAAGAACGCCTTAGTAAACTCCAAGAACGCGAGACACAGTTAATACGACAAGATGCAGAAAAGACATTAATGGACAGACATCCTGATTTTGAAGATATCAGAAACAGCGATGACTTTCATGGATGGGCAAAGGAACAACATTCATCTATCCAAGCTTGGGTATATGATAATAATGACGATGCCAGTTTAGCCTCACGTGCCCTTGATTTGTTTAAAAAAGATTTTGGGATAGAAGCAACAACTAAGTCATCTTCTAAAAAACCGACAAGACAATCTGCTGCAGATATGGTCTCCACTAAAACAACTAGTGTAGAACCAAACCAACAGAAAGTCTGGTCACTAAAGGAGATAGAAGCTATGTCTGTAGCAGAATTTGATAAGTTCGAAACGGAAATATCAGATGCTATGCAGAACGGGTTAATATCACAGTAATTATTAAATTTAACTTAAAAGGAGAAAATCATGGCTCAATTTTTTGAACCGAGTACTGATACAAACGCCAACTTTGGCAACTCCGTGACAGGACAAACTAATAGTTTCTTCCTACCTTCGGTTTATTCTAAAAAGGTAATGAACTTTTTTAGGAAAGCCTCAGTAGTAGAAGCTATCACAAACACCGACTATGCCGGTGAGATATCCTCTTTCGGAGACTCAGTAAAGATTATAAAAGAACCAGTTATTTCAGTGTCAGATTACACAAGAAATAGCGACACAACTGAAACTAGACTAACAGACCAAGAAATTTCTTTGGTTGTTGATAGTGCTAAAGCTTTCAAATTCATCGTTGATGATATTGAAACTAATATGTCACATGTCAACTTCAAAGAGATTGCTTCTTCATCAGCTGCTTATGCATTGAAAGATTCATATGACGCTGCTGTATTAGCAACTATGTTTGCGGGTTGTTCAGCTTCATCACCTAATCACATTTTAGGTTCTGACAGTGCTACAGATTTAGCAGCAGGAACTTTTGATGGAACAGGTAACCTAGATATTGGTTTTGGTTCTAGCGAACACGACCCACTAGACCTAATGGGTAGAATGGCAAGACTATTAGACGAACAGAATGTACCTGAAGAAGGTAGATGGTTTGTTGCAAGTCCTGACTTCTATGAGATATTAGGACAATCTAGCTCTAAATTACTATCTGTCGACTATAATGGTGGACAAGGTTCTATTAGAAATGGACTAGTATCAAGTGGAAAATTACGTGGATTTGATATGTACAAGTCAAACAACATTGCTGCAACATCTAATGCTGCTGGTAAATGTATGGCTGGTCACATGTCTTCAACTGCTACTGCTAATACTATTCTTTCAACAGAAGTATTGAGAGACCCAACATCGTTTGGTGATATAGTTAGAGGCTTACATGTTTACGGTGCGAAAGTACTTAGAGACGAAGCCTTAGTAAGTGCATTCTACGGCATTGACTAAATAGAATTGGGAGGTGTCAAAGCCTCCCTTTCTTTTTAACACATAAATTTTACAGAGGTAAATAATATGACAATCGAAAATATAAGAGATACTGGACGTAACTCAGCAAGAACAGTTGATGTTCGTGTATTAGCTGAGAAAATTCAGAAACCTTCAGACACTGAAGCAGTAGTTGCAGCTAATGTAATTACAGCAGCAGAGTCAGGCACTCGTTTTGTAATGAATGTAGCAGCAGCTAAAGTCTCAACTCTACCAGCTCCAGCAGCAGGTTTAGAGTATTGGTTTTATGTTGGAGCAACAGAACCTACAGGTACTCATACAATAGTAACAGCATCAAGTGCTAATATTATTGTGGGTAACGTATCTTCTCCGGAAGATGCAGCAGGTAGTGTAGCTACAGTTACAGATGCAGATACTATTTCGTTAGTAGCTAGTAAAGCTGTTCATGGAGATTTTGTCCATGTATGGTCTGACGGCACTAACTGGTATCTAAACGGACAGTGTAAAGTTCAAGACGGAATTACAACAACTCAAGCGGGTTAGTAATATAGTCTACGGTATTAACTGATACCAACCGGAGGAGTTTTAGGATTCCTCCCCTATTTAAAAAAAGGAGATAATATGAAAAGTAAAAAAACAGTAATGAAAAAAGATGGTAATGCTGCAGCTAGAAGAGAGCCGATGCAGTATGGTGGCATGGCTAAAAAGAAAATGATGGCAGGTGGTCGTATGAAGTATAAAGACGGTGGTGCAATGCCAAAAGCCAAACCTTGCTAATATGAAAGGCGTAAAACATTATAAAAAAGATGGAACAGAACATAAAGGCACTTCTCATAAAATGCCTAATGGAGATTTACATACAAATAAATCACACACTAAAACAAGTGTAAAACTTTTCCACTTGAACGAACTAGGTAAAAAAGCAAAACTAAAAGCTAAAGGTAAATAATAATGGCTACAACATATTTAGATTTAACAAATGAAGTATTAAGAGAACTAAACGAAGTTGTTTTAACTTCTGGTAATTTTAGTGCTGCTACAGGTATACAAGCATTTATAAAAGATTCAATTAATAAATCTATATTTGATATAGCTAACGAAGAACCACAGCTACCTTTTTTCTCAGCAGGAGCTAGTGGAGGCACAGACCCTTTTTACGGGAATGTAACTGTCGCATCGGTGGCAGGAACTAGATGGTATACGCTTAAAGCAGATAGCTCTAGTATAACAACTGATTATTCATCAGTAGACTGGGATGATTTCTATTTAACAACAATAAACGTGAGTGGAGAAACTACTCCTTTTGTTTCTAGAGGTTTAAAATTTTTAACACTAGCAGACTGGAAAAGATATTATAGAGATAGTGAAAATGCAGATGACGCAGAAGGTTCAGATGCTTCTCACGGAGAACCTGCATATGTTATTAAAAGTCCAGACCACAGAAAGTTTGGATTAAGTCCTATCCCTGATAAAGTTTATAACGTACATTTTTATGCTTTTGCAAAACCTGTAGCCTTATCAGCTTATGATGATTCTATTGTTATGCCAGAACAGTATAGCAATGTTATAACAGCACGAACAAGATATTACGTGCACCAATTTAAAGAAAATATTCAACAAGCAGCTTTTGCACTTGATGAGTATAAAAAGAATATGAAGACTATGAAATCTAATTTAATTAATCCTAGTCCTAAATACATGACAGACGACAGGACTTATTTCTAAATGGCAGCAAGTCAACCATTTTCAGTAGCTTTAGTCGGTGGACTTGTTAAGTCTACTAACTCTTCAGCACTATTAAAGACACCCGGAGTTGCTACTAAGTTAAGAAACTTTGAAGTCTCTGACGAAGGTACTTATAGAAGAATAAATGGATTTAGTTTGTTTGGAGATACGTTACCTAATTCTTCAGAAGACATAGAAGGTTTAGTAGTTTATGCAGATGGTTTAATAGCTGTAGCAGGAAACGATGTATTTTTTAGTCAAGATGCAGAAAGTACTTGGTTACAATTAAATAAAGAAAGCGTTGCATCAGGCGGAGATAACTATTCTGCCTTTACTGGTAGAGGAGAATTATCTTTAACAGGTGTAGACCAATGTGAGTTTGCTATTTTTGA
>Ga0209502_10004773_pt1 | contig 10070 bp, 10 predicted proteins | sample ArcticOcean_MG_C_10_FD_187442 | JGI IMG/M metagenome (GOLD analysis project Ga0209502, IMG submission 187442) | Marine microbial communities from western Arctic Ocean - ArcticOcean_MG_CB11_90 (SPAdes) (version 2) | ecosystem: Environmental > Aquatic > Marine > Oceanic | place: Arctic Ocean...
ATTCCAGCGACGAGTCCGAAGAAGATTCGAAGGATTAGTTCCCGTACTCGCCCACCAGGGCGACTGCTCCACCACTGACGCCTTTGGCCTGTGTGGTGGGGGAATACCCAGCAACCTCTGAGCCTTGGGTCATCACACCCACTTGCCACGCCGTGTGACCGGCGCGTGCCAAGCTCTTCTTCACCTCGTCAACGACAGCGGAGTCAACGATGGCAATCATCCCAATGCCCATGTTCCAGGTTTCTTCCAAAGCCTGCAGCTCGTAGTTGCCCGCATCGGCCAGCACACGCATCACCGCAGGAGGCGACCAGGTTCCACGATCGAGGGCGACACCCAAACCTTGCGGGAGGACTCGGGAAAGATTTTGAGCAATGCCGCCTCCTGTGATGTGACTCAACATGTGAATCACACCGGGGTGGGCATCGAGTGCCGACACCAAAGCCTGAGTGTAAAGCATGGTCGGTTCCAGGAGTTCTAATCCGAGTGCTCTCGAAAAATCGGGGTGATGGTCGGTGTACGACCACGCATTGTCAGCAACAATCTTGCGCACCAGGGAATACCCGTTGCTGTGTAGTCCGCTGGAGCCCAAAGCAAGAACCACGTCACCTTGTTGCACGCGCTCGGGACCCAACATCATGTCCGCTTCCACCACACCGGTCGCAGCGCCCGCGACGTCGTACTCGTTCTCTCCCAGCAACCCCGGGTGTTCAGCAGTTTCGCCCCCCACGAGAGACACTCCGGTGGCAGAACACGCGTTCGCGATGCCTTCGACTATGGCGGCAATTCTTTCGGGAACAACTTTTCCACACGCGATGTAATCAGTCATAAAAAGCGGCGTCGCACCGATGACGACGATGTCATCCACCACCATTCCCACAAGGTCGTAGCCAATGGTGTCGTGCTTATCCATCGCGGTGGCAATCGCCACCTTGGTCCCCACCCCATCGGTGGAGGTAGCCAAAAAAGGGTGACGATACGCCGTGAGAAAAGAGGCGTCATAGACACCCGCAAATCCGCCGAGCCCCCCCACGACGCGGGAGGAATGGCTAGCCGTGACGGCTCGCTTCATCAGGTCAACGGCTCTATCTCCGGCACTCGTATCGACGCCACTGTCGGCATAGGGCGAAGAAGAGCTCACGGACCCATTCTACCGGGGGTGTGAATAACTTCTGCGGGCAGTGGCTCACCCTTCTTACCCTTCTGGAATGAACTCCACTTCTTCTTCCCCCGTTATTTTTTCCCGCTGGGTGTCCTGGCTTGGTGTTCTCATTTTGGGCGCCGGTGTTTCTAGTGCGTCCCTGAGCCCCAGCCAGGCCGGAAGCCCCGCTCTTTCGAGCGCATCACTCCAGTTCTCCGCCACCGACATCAGCCAAGGTGTGCTCGAAGGCGGCACGCCGGTCTCCTACGAGACTGGCGTGGAGGGATGGACGAGGGAAGCATTCGCATCGCTGGGCCTCTTTGGCTTGGAATGGGATTCCCTTGAGGGCGACACACGTCGGATGACCTACTCCGGCAGCACCGAAAGCTCGTCCCTGATTCCGGGCGGAACATCGACCTGGATCACCGCCGGCAATGTGGCCTCCAGTCCCCGCGATTCGATCTTTCTTCGAGAAACACTGGATGTGTCAGGCAACACAGCCCGGTTCACCCTGGCTCTCGAACCCATCGACGGAGACGTCATGCAAGACAAGCGGCTGTATTGGAAAGCTGACCTACCCCCGGGACACCAGAGTGAGTTCACCGGGGCGGGAAGTTCCACACTGGTGGTCTCTGATGGCTCTCACGCACACCCGACTCTCGTGCTGCACGCCACCACGGGCGCCGGGATAGCCACCTGGGGTGGGCCCGCCATATACACCGACGCCCTGACTAACGGCACGTTATCTCCCACCCTCTATATCCACTCGACCAGTGAAGAAGAATTCACCATTGTCATTACCGTGGGAATTATTGATCGTGACCCATGTTCTGAAGTGGCAGCGGCATCATCTGCACACTCGACGGCTGGCTCCTTTGGTGAGGGGTGGTCAGCCCACACGTCCTGTCTGCAAGCGCCCACCTGGAGCATTCCCGCTGAAGGCGAAACCGAAACCGTGAACCTCGAGACGGGGATTAACCTCGATGGTCTGCCCGAGGGCCACACCACCGACATCACTGTCTCGGGATTGCCTTCCGGCGTTACTGCTGTTCGGGGAAGCGACTCGGGCACGAGGGCATCATTTTCCCTCACGGCATCACGCGAGGTGGCGCCGGGTTCCTACAGTCCCGTGATTACCCGGGAAACTCAGGTCAACTCCTCCGGAGTAGTGACGGTATCTCAACGCGATTGGGTTACCAGCACACTCGTCGTCACCGAAGGTGCGCCACTTCCCGATGCGGAAGAGGAAGCACCCGTGGCAACGCCGGCAGACGCCGAGCCAGCGGAGAACCGACCACAACCACTACTAGCTCCTGCGGTGGAACCAGCACCGGTTGCTCCCTCGCCGCGACCCAGCCCCCTGGTGATTGACCCGCTCCCCGAAGTCCCTGACCCCCCCGTTCTTCCCGATGAGCCCCCTGCTCCGCGAGTAGAAAGGGACCCCGCGTTTTTTATCCCCCTGGAGCCTGAGATTCCTCAACCCACCAACGCTTCAGCCTGGTTAGGCCTCAGCCTTGCTTTCGTAATGCTCGCCGCAGGATTGATCGCAGCTTTCCGCCGACGCCTTGCCGCCAGCGGCACAACCGATAACGCGGGGGAGTGAAGGGGGCTTGTGTCTGGGGCGCTAAGCTGAGCCTGGACGCGAGCTTTCAGGTAGGAGAATAGCCCCCGAAATGTGTGGCATTGTCGGCATTGTTTCCTCCAGCCCCGTCAACCAGCAGGTGTATGACGCTTTAGCGCTCTTGCAGCACCGCGGACAAGATTCAACGGGAATTGCTACCTCGGATGATCAGACGTTGCACGTCTATAAGACCAAAGGGCAAGTCCGAGAGGGCTACCGCACCAGAGACATGAGGGCTTTGCCAGGAACGGTCGGATTGGGCCACGTTCGCTATGCGACCAGAGGAAATGCGAAAAAAGAGCAGGAAGCGCAACCTTTTTATGTGAACTCCCCGTGGGGAATTGTCTTGGTCCACAACGGGAATCTCACCAATACCCGGGAGCTCACCAAAGACCTTCACCACACGGATCGCCGCCACCTCAACACCACTTCTGACACCGAGCTTCTGGTAAATGTCTTGGCCAGCGAATTGCAAAAAGCCGGTGCCACAAATTCCTTCAGCCCTGATGTCGTGTTCGAAGCTGTGTCGCGACTCCACGAGCGGGTGGAGGGATCCTACGCAGCTCTCGCGGTCATCGCAGGGCAAGGTTTGCTGGCAATTCGGGATCCCTTTGGCATCCGGCCGCTTATTTTGGGCAAGCGCCCTGCCGGATTAGTCGGGGATGAGTGGGTTGTTGCCAGCGAATCGCTGGTCCTCGAAGCCGGCGGCTACGAAACGGTGAGGGATGTCGCACCCGGGGAGGCAATCTTTATTGCCCGCGATGGAACCATGACCGCGCAGCAGTGCGCGAAGAATCCCCGCCTGGCTCCCTGCTCATTTGAGTATGTGTATCTGGCCCGGCCTGATTCAACGATGAATGGTATTTCGGTCTACGAGGCTCGGTTGCGTTTGGGGGAAAAGCTGGCGGACACGATCGCCCGTTATGCCCCCACCGACAGCATCGACGTGGTGATGCCGATTCCTGACTCTGCCAGACCAGCGGCCATGCAGGTGGCACGAAAGCTTGGGATCGAATACCGCGAAGGCTTTTACAAGAACAAATATGTGGGTCGAACCTTCATCATGCCCGGCCAAGCGCAACGCACCAAGAGTGTGCGGGAGAAACTCAATGCTTTGCCGAGCGAGTTTGCTGGCAAGAACGTGTTGATTGTGGATGACTCGATCGTTCGCGGCACGACCTCCCGAGAAATTGTCGATATGGCCCGAGAAGCAGGTGCCCTTTCGGTCACCTTCACTTCAGCGGCCCCGCCCGTTCGCTACCCCCATGTCTATGGGATCAACATGCCCAGCAAGAGCGAGCTGGTCGCAGCAGGGCGAACGATCCCCGAAATTGCTCGCGAAATCGGCGCAGACCACCTGATTTATCAAGAGGTAGAAGATCTCAAGGCAGCCATCATCGAGGGCTCTGAGGTTACGGAGCTCGATATGTCCTGCTTTACCGGGGAATACGTCACCGGATCTGTCGATTCGGAGTATTTGGACTGGGTGGAAAACAACCAGGCTAGCTAGAAGGCCCTAACTCCCGTTCCATTTCTACCTCGCGCGCTTTTTTCCGCGAGAGCGCATCAAGTCCAAGCCACAACAGGATGCCCACGGCGACACTTCCTGTGATGCCATAGAGCGCAAAGTAGGCGAAGAGCGCCCCGAATCCCACGGACGGGTCGGAGGGGAACAAACCCGTGACGATAAGCGTTCCAAAAAATCCGATTCCCGTAAAAACCGCTACAAAAGCCGAAAGCTTCGGCGATCGCCTCACTCGAACGCTCTGGCGATCCGAGGGAGGGGTGGTGGACATTCCCTCAGGGTAGCTGGGTAATCGGAAGCCACGCTGTGAGATCAGCCCGCTTCCCCGAGGCAGAAATAGACCCTGAATCCTTCGCCTCAAGAAAGGTTTCACGCCCGGTGGCGATTGTCAGCCACGTGTCGGCAGACATTTCAATTACTGCCGGGGGAGTGCCGCGGGTGTGGCTGGGCCCTTCAATGATCTGCGCTGCACCAAAAGGCGGGACGCGAACCTCGACGCTCTTTCCCGGGGCCTTCTCACGCAAAACCTGCAGGCAGTATCTCGCGGCGGTGGCGATCTGCTCAGAAGTGGCTTCGCCACGGTCCCACGCGCTCAGAGCGGATTCACCATCTTTATGAGCGATTCGCTTGAGGGCCACAGCCACACGGTAGCAAGCTTGCGCGGGTACAGTAATCGAGTGAAGATTTTGGTGGTTGGCTCAGGTGCACGCGAGCACACCATCATTCAAGCTCTCAGTCGCGACGAAGAAGATCACCAGCTCTGGGCCGCCCCTGGTAACGCCGGAATCTCCGCACAAGCCGAAGTTGTCGCACTCGATGCGACCAACCCTAAAGTGGTCACTGAATTTGCTCTCGGCACAGGCATCGACCTGGTCATCATTGGGCCGGAGGCTCCGCTGGTCGCGGGGGTTGCTAATCGTCTCCGCACCGCAGGCGTCGCAGTATTTGGGCCGAATGCAGATGCCGCCGCCCTCGAAGGGTCGAAGGCTTTTGCAAAAGAGGTGATGGCACGCGCCGGGGTCCCCACGGGCCAGGCCTGGACCGTCTCCAATACAGACGAACTTCTTCTGGCTCTTAACGCAGCCGGTTCCCCCTTCGTCGTCAAAGCGGACGGGTTGGCCTCGGGCAAAGGCGTGCTGGTCACCGAAGAGCGAGACAAGGCCATCGAGCACGCGGAATTTTATCTTCAACACGGTGATGTTCTCATCGAAGAATTTTTGGCTGGCCCCGAGGTTTCGCTCTTCTTCCTCAGCGATGGCCAGACCGTCATGCCGCTGGCCCCCGCTCAGGACTATAAAAGGGCTTTCGATGGCGACCAAGGACCCAACACCGGTGGCATGGGCGCCTACTCCCCACTTCCGTGGCTTCCCGAAAACTTCGTCGCCGAGGTTCAAGAAAGAATTGCCCAGCCCACCATCACAGAGATGGCCCAGCAAGGAAAACCCTTCATTGGCCTGCTTTACTGCGGTTTGATCGTGACGGAGGACGGTGTCAAGGTGATCGAATTCAACGCCCGATTTGGAGACCCAGAAACACAGGTCGTGTTAGCCCGCCTGGAGTCCCCCCTGGCGCCCCTGCTCTACGGGGCTGCGACCGAAATGCTTGCCCGTGTAGAGGGGCCGGTCTTTTCCCCCGATGTCGCCATCACCGTGGTCCTTGCGAGCGAGGGTTATCCAGAAAATCCCCACACCGGACGAACCCTCGAAGGTGTGGAACAGGCGGCGGCTCGCGAGGGCGTCCACATTGCCCACGCAGCCACAGCCTGGGACGGAAACCACCTGCTTGCCACCGGGGGACGGGTGGTCAGCATCGTGGCTGTGGGCAAAGACTTTAGGACAGCACGCGAACGTGCCTACCAAGCAATCGGTGACATTCGCCTTGAAGGCTCCCATTTCCGCTCAGACATCGCCGCGGGAATGGAATGACCAACCTTTCGGAATGGAAGCCCGTCTATTCGGGAAAAGTGCGAGAGCTCTATATTCCACTCTCGGCATCTACACTCGGTGACGCAGATTCTCTCCTCCTGGTAGCGACGGACCGCATCAGTGCTTTCGACCATATTCTCTCCCCCGATATCCCCGGCAAGGGAGCGCTCTTGACGAACCTCAGCCGATGGTGGTTTGCGGCTCTCGCAGACCTTCCTCACCATTTGCGCGACGAGGAGCCCCCCGTCGAGGTAGTCGATCGTGCCATGGTGGTTGAGCCGCTGGACATGTTCCCCGTGGAATGTGTCGTCCGTGGATACCTGAGTGGCAGTGGTTGGAAGGAATACCAAGCCTCGGGTGAGGTGTGTGGAATTCCGCTGCCCGCTGGGCTGCAGGAGGGGGACCCTCTCCCTGAACCGATCTATACCCCGGCCACCAAAGCGGCCGTGGGAGATCACGACGAAAACATCACCTTCCAGGCGACCGAGTTCCTCATCGGGCATCAGGATGCGGCCCAGCTGAGGGACCTCAGCCTCGACCTTTACCGACGGGCCGCCTCGATCTGCGAGGACCGTGGATTGATTCTTGCCGACACCAAGTTTGAATGGGGGCGCAGCCGCAGCACCGGCGCCATTACTTTGGGTGACGAAGCGTTGACTTCGGATAGCTCCCGTTACTGGGACGGCGAGGCATATGCCAAAGGTGGAATAAACAGATTAGACAGCTTTGACAAGCAGCTGGTTCGCAACTGGCTCACCTCCCACTGGGACTTTGAAGGTAGGCCACCCGCGCTGCCGGATGATCTCGTCCAGCACACCCAGACGAGATACCGCGAGCTTCTAGCCAGGCTCACCTCGAACTAATTTCGGAGCCCCCCATGGCGATACACCCTCCCCCACACCCCCTCACTCCGCCCACCCTTGCCCAGCGGCTCGCGTGGCCGGCGGCCGTCGCCCTCGCTCCACTCCTGTTGCGTCAAGGCCGGCAGGTTCGAAGGCTCTTTCCCAAAATGCCCCCGGCTCCTGGGCCCTCGGATGGTTCGCTCAAAGGGCCCGACCCGATTCATGTGCTCGGTGTGGGTGACTCCACGGTGGTAGGGGTTGGAGTTAACGACGCAGCACTGGGTTTGATACCGCAGTTTTCCCAGGCGCTCCATGAACACTGTGGTCGGGGGGTGTCCTGGCGATCGGTGGGCGAATCCGGCGCGACGTCGAAAGATATCCTCGCCCAGTTTTTGGCCGAAGCGCCGGGGGCAAGTGCCAGCGTCGTCTTCGTCTCTCTTGGTGCCAATGATGCCAAGGACCTCAAACCCCTTAGAGCGACGATTTCGAGGTTCGAACGACTCACTGACGCTTTACATGCTGCCCACCCGGAGGCAACAATGTTGTTTTCTTCGTTACCGGCATTCAACCAGTTCCCCACTCTTCCGCAACCCCTGCGTGGTTTGCTCTATGCCCATGCCCAAGCAATCGAGCGCTCGCTTCGTCCACTCATTGAAGCCAGGCCCTTCGCCCTCATGTCGCCTCCACCGTCGAAATATAGTGATGGGTTTTTTGCCCCCGACGGATTCCACCCCAGCATTACCGGCTATCGAGACTGGGCTCGATTTGCACTGACGGACGCTCTCCAGCGTGGAGCGCTCGCTCATCTGGCCCGGCGATAGACTGGTCTAATACTGAGAAAATTCCATCCCGGGAGCGTGAGAAATGGCCATCATTGTCATCGAGGTGATGCCGAAGAAGGAATTGCTTGACCCCGCGGGGAAAGCAGTACTCGGTGCATTCCACCGCCAAGGAATGAGCGACTTCCATGAAGTTCGCATTGGGAAAAGATTCGAACTCCACGTAGAGGGTGACGCCACTGCCGCTCATCGTGAAAAAGCCAAGACGGTGGCTGAGGGTTTGCTCTCCAACGGCGTGATTGAGGACATTGTCGATATTCGAGTGGAGGACTCCCCGGCATGAAGGTCGGGGTCGTCACTTTTCCCGGTTCGCTCGATGACCGTGATGCTCTCCGGGCCATCCGTCTCGCCGGTGGCGATCCCGTAGCGCTGTGGCACGGGGAACATGACCTTCACGGCGTCGACGCTCTCGTGTTGCCCGGTGGCTTCAGCTACGGGGACTACCTCCGTTGTGGGGCAATCGCCGCACACTCGCCGATCATGGCCGAAGTTATTGAGGCCGCCCACAAGGGGATGCCCGTGCTGGGTATCTGCAACGGCTTTCAGATGCTCGTCGAAACCGGGTTGCTGCCGGGTGGTCTGATTCGCAACGACCATGGGGGCTTCATTTGCCGCGACCAAAAGCTTCGGGTGGAAAACACGGACACCCCCTGGACTAGTGGCTACCGCGAAGGACAGGAAATCACAATCCCGCTGAAAAACGGTGAAGGCGGCTTCATCGCCGATGACGAAACGTTGAAGCGGATTGAGGGAGAAAACCTAGTCACCTTCCGCTACGTGGGCGTGAACCCCAACGGATCTCTCCACGACATCGCGGGGCTCCGCAGCGACACCGGCAAAGTAGTGGGGCTGATGCCGCACCCGGAACACGCTGTTGAATCGGGTTTTGGTCCCGACACCGCGCACGCAATGAAATCAGGTACCGACGGTCTGGTCATGTTCGAATCGCTCCTCCAGGAGGTGATCGCAGCATGACAAAAACCCCGGCGCGTTTTTATCAGGTGCTCGCCACCGCAGAGATGGTGACGTGGGCAGCACTCATCACCGCCATGATTGCCCGATATGGGTTTGGCTACGAAGGCGAGATGTTTTTTGTCGCGGGACTCTCCCACGGAATCGTCTTCCTCGCCTATGGCCTGACCGCTTTGGTCATTGGAATCAACCTCCGCTGGGGTCTAGGCCTCACTGTGGTTGCTGTGGTGATGGCGATCGTTCCCTTTGCCACCGTTCCCCTGGACCAGTGGTTGCTGCGCAACAACAAGCTGGAGGGTGAATGGGCAACGATGGCCACCACCGAGCCTGCGCCGGCGGGTTTCCTTGATCGCCTGGTGCGCTTCTGGGTGGGTCACCCCGGATGGTTTTTTGCGCTGATTGTCGTGGGTATGGGGGCTTTGCTCACGGTATTGCTCACCCTCGGTTCGCCCACGGAATGGGGTAATGGGTGAGCCTCGACAGCGTCAGCCATGCCGCGGCAACACCAGAAAAGGACCAGCCCTATGAGGCGCTAGGCCTCAAGGACAACGAATACGCCCTCATCAAAGAAATACTCGGCCGTCGTCCCACTTCCGGCGAATTGGCAATGTATTCGGTGATGTGGAGCGAGCACTGCTCCTATAAATCCTCCAAGATCCACCTTCGTCAATTTGGCGCAAAAGTCACCCCCGAGATGACCAAAAAACTCCTCGTGGGCATGGGCGAAAACGCCGGTGTGGTCGATGTGGGGGAAGGCTGGGCAGTCACCTTCAAGATTGAAAGCCACAACCACCCCAGTTTCATTGAGCCCTTCCAGGGAGCCGCAACCGGAGTCGGGGGGATTGTCCGCGACATTATTTCGATGGGGGCGCGGCCTGTTGCCGTGATGGATGCCCTGCGTTTTGGTGATCTCCACCATCCCGACACCGCTCGGGTCGCACCGGGCGTTGTGAGTGGGATTAGTTTTTATGGAAATTGCCTCGGGCTGCCCAATATCGGCGGCGAAACCTGGTTTGACCCGATTTATCAGGCGAACCCGCTGGTGAATGCTCTCGCGGTCGGCGTATTGCGCCACGAAGATCTCCATCTGGCCAGCGCCACAGGCGCCGGGAACAAAGTTGTCTTGTTCGGCGCCCGAACCGGCGGAGACGGCATCGGTGGTGCATCGATCCTGGCCAGTGAAACGTTTGAAGAGGGTGGGCCCACCA
>Ga0209502_10004781_pt1 | contig 10048 bp, 7 predicted proteins | sample ArcticOcean_MG_C_10_FD_187442 | JGI IMG/M metagenome (GOLD analysis project Ga0209502, IMG submission 187442) | Marine microbial communities from western Arctic Ocean - ArcticOcean_MG_CB11_90 (SPAdes) (version 2) | ecosystem: Environmental > Aquatic > Marine > Oceanic | place: Arctic Ocean...
GGACATCACTAGCATAATAGTAATGCCTAACATTATAATAAAGGTTTGAGCGATGTTTAGTAATGATAAAGAGTATCTACTTTGATTAGCTGCTAATTCATAATCTTTTAAAGATTTATCAAGTCTATTAGATTCAAAGACTTCATTGTTAAAATACTTAACAGTTTCAAAATTTAATAAGCTATCAATCATCTTAGTGCTCACTTCGTTGTCAGCTTTATTCATTCTTTTTCTAAATTCATTTCTCCACTCTGTTATTAAAAAAGTTAAATAAGAATAAAGACTAATAGTAATAAGGGTAACAATGGCATACCAAGGGCCGTACAAATAAAATAAAATACCTGCAACTAAAAAAATTTCAAAGAAAGTAGGTACAACATTGAATAAGACATATCTTAAAAGAAAATCTATGCCCTTGGTCCCTCTGTCAATATATTTTGCTAGTGCACCAGTTTGCCTATTTAAATGAAACTGTAATGAAAGATTATGTAAGTGCTCAAACATATTTAAAGATATCTGTCTGATTGAATGTTGAGAAACTTTTGAAAACAAAGCATCTCTAACAGCAACAAAAGTGAAAGAAATTACTCGTGCTAATCCATACGCAACAATCAAGGCAACAGGAGCTAACATGAATAAATTAATGCCAAAACTTAATTCAGTTAATGAATTTACCGCTCTTCCTAATACTAAAGGTGTGCCTAAGCTGGCAATTTTAGCAAAAACCAGGGCAATAATAGCAAAGACAACTCTGGTCTTAAGGTCCTTACGTTCTTTTGGCCACAAATAAGGGAGTAGTAGTTTAAAAGTTTTAATATATTTTTTATCTGACATAACTAATTATAACTAAAATAAATACACTTTGTTACGTGCGAATACGTCCATAATGCATATTAAATTTCAGTTACCAGGTGTTCTAAACTGATGTCGAGTTAACTGTAAAATTTCTTACGTTATTAAGATTTCATTTTTTTAGCGCTTTTAAATTTGAGCTCTCTATTAAAAAAAATTAAGCCAAATACAATAATTAAGACTATACCGATGAATTTTCTTTCACTTATAACATCGCCAAAAATAAAATAATTTATTAGTGATGCCCATATCAATTGCGTGTACTGAAAATTAGTAACATGATTTAAATTAAAATTTTGTAAGGCTACTGCAAATAAATAGTGAGAAATAAAACCAATGAATCCTAAAAATATTAAAATCAACCAAGCCATATTATATTCTATAGGCGTCCAATAAAAGTATGCTAAAATTGAAAACAATGCACCTCCTATAAAACTTGTATAAAAAAGAGCAACAAAAGGTTCTCTGTCTTTTGCAACAATCTTTGTAAAAAGTTGATAAAGCGCAAAAGATACTGCTGTTAAAAAAGGAAATACGATTAAATATGTAGAAAAAGCATCAGACGGGTTTAATGAGTATACTATTGCTGCAAAACTCAAGAAAATAAGTCCAAAACCAATTTTAGTTATTTTTTCTTTTAAAAAAACAAAAGAAAAAAAAGACGCAATTAAAGGAGTTGAAAAAAAAATTATATAAAAATTAATTAACTCGTTATACCTAACGGAAATATAAGTAAGAACAGTACAACATATTAGTAAAATTGATCTATAAAATTGAAACTTTATATTTTTTGTAAAATTAATTTTTTTTTTAATAAAAAAAAATATTAAAAACATAAATAATATGTGAAAAAAATATCTTCCCCACACTATTTGAATTACTGAACAATAATCAGCTAAATATTTTCCAATAGAATCCATAACCACAAATAAAGCAAAGGCTATAAGAGAATATACTATAGCTAATAGTTTATTTTCAGCCATAGGGCTGTTAGTCATTAAAAGGAAGCATTTTTCTTAATCCTATTTTTTTTTCTAGATAAATTTTTTTTGAAATTTTCTTAAGTTTTTTTACTACTCTAATAGGAAAGTCAATTTGATCAATAATATCTTCTTTTAATCTTACGCCTTGAGCAATTTCAATTAGAGTAATTCTGTTTCTTATAAATTGAAATACACCTCTGTCTGTATTAAATAGGATTGTTTGACCCCTTTTTATTCCAAGTTTTGAACTAAATGTGATTTGATTAACTTTTTTAATAAATTTTTTATTCTTGCCCTCGTTTAAAATCTTTAAATTTCCTTTGACTACTTTTGTTTGTAAACCATTTGCTGTTAGTGTTCCTGAAAAAACTACTTTTTTTGCTCCTTCGGCAATATTAATAAAGCCACCAGCACCATCATTTCTTGTTCCAAATTTAGAGACATTAACATTTCCATATTGATCAATTTCTGCGAAAGATAAAAAAGCACAATCTAAACCACCACCATCGTAAAAATCGAATTGATATGGTTGATCAATAATCATTTTAGGATTTATGGCTGTACCAAAATTCAATCCACTACCTGGAATTCCACCTATAACGCCAGCCTCAACAGTTAGAGTAATATCTTTATAAATATCCTCTTCATATGCAATATTTGAAATTCCTACCGATATGCCTACACCGAGATTAACAACATCATCTCTTCTGAGCTCCATAGCCGCTCTTCTAGCTAAAACTTTTCTGACATCTAATACAATTTTATCTAATTTAGGTTTTTTTAGCGACCTTTCTCCAGATCTGAATTTATCGTATTTGGTTACGTATGTTTGTTTTTGCAAAGGATCATGAACATAATAATCTATTAAAAACGCAGGTATCTTTGCTAAATGAGGATTTGTATATTTTTTTTTAGTAAATTTTTTAAATTGGCAAATAACAACTCCACCATTGTTATGTACGGCTTGCGCTATAGATAAATCTTCTCTGGTTGTGGCTTCATGATCCATGTATACATAACCATCATTATCAATTGAAGTGCCTCTAATTATAGCAACATCGGGTTTTTGTGCTTTATAAAATAAATACTCTTGTCCTCCAATCTTAATTAATTCTATTAAATTTTTTTTCGTTTTTTTGTTCATCTTCCCCCCTTCAATTCTAGGGTCCATATAAGTATTAAGACCAACTTTAGTAATTATACCTGGTTGCTTAGATGCCATAGTTCTGCACATTTGCGATAGAATACCTTGTGGAAAATTGTAAGCCTCTATTTTATTGCCCACAATTAAATTTTTCATGAATGGTATTTGAAGTCCATAATTACCTCCAATAACTCTATTTACAAGTCCGTTGTGGTTTAAATGATTTAAGCCGTACTTATCAACTGCCCCTAGTCCTGTAACATGAAAAATTGTTAAATTTTTTGGTTTGTTTTTTTTAATAAAACTTTTTTCTATTTCAATTAATATTTTTTCCGGAGCACCAGTTCCACCATTTCCACCAATAATAACAAAGCTTTTATTTTTAATTAAACTAGGAACTTTTTTTGCTAAGATAATTTTTTTAAGTAGGTTCATTTAATTTTATCCATGAAAAATATCTGCTTTTGTTTTGTCGAAAAAATAAACAGCGATATTATGTGGGTTTTTAACTTTCACTAATTTAAGTAAATTTTTTATTATTTGTAAGGCTAGTTTTTTTTTTAATTTTTTGCTTCTTTTAAGGCCAGATATTTTAATAAAAATTCTTTTTTCTTTATTGCCAAAAATTGAATTATGATAGAAGTTGTTTTTTTTAATTATATTATTGTAAATTGTTATTGTATTTTTTTTAATTTTAAAAACTTGTAATAAATCTTGAGTTATTGAAGATCCAATTTCTTTAAATTTTTTATTATCTTCTTTTAATAAAATTGTTTCGACAAATGGCATCTTACTTTAACAAATTATTCATCGTCATAATGTGGTTCTCTTTTTTCAATAAATGAATTTATACCTTCGTCATGATCTTTGCTTTGCCACAGTAATAACTTTCTTTCTAAACTTAAACTTTCGTTTAATGGAAAAATATCGTTCATTTTAACTTCTTCTTTAATCATCTTAGCTGCTTGCGGTGACCATTTTGAAATAATTTTTGCTATATCTGTTGTTTTTGATAGTAACTCAGACTCATCGACAACATCAATAACTAGACCCCAGTTTTTTGCGAGTTCTGCACTAATAGTTTCACCTGTTAACTGCATATATAGAGCTCTATTTTTTCCAATAAGCCGAGGTATCCGTTGGGTGCCACCGTCTCCAGCGAAAGCTCCAACTTTAATTTCAGGAGTTCCAAATTTAGCTTTATCTCCAGCAATAATAAAATCACACAACAAAGCTAATTCTAAACCTCCGCCAAGAGCCCATCCATTGACAGCGGCAATTATAGGTTTTTTAAAGTTTTCTATATTTTTCCAACTAAGTAATCTTTTTTTTTCTGCCCAAAAAGGCATGTCACTTTCAGGGGCTTCTTTCATGTCCGCACCCGAGGAGAAAGATTTATTGCTACCAGTCAGTATAAGACATCTTACTTTTTTATTTTTATCTGCTTCTATCAAGCAATCAGATAATTCTATTAATAGATCTTTACTTAATGCATTTAAACTTTTAGGACGGTTAAGTTTAATTATTTGAATTTTATCTAAATTTTCAACAATAATGTTATTATACATATTTTATAATAGAATATTTATTACTAAATTAAATCTTAATTTAACCTACTAGAATCAAATAAATCCAGGTCTTTTTTATCGAATAAAATTTGGTCAGAAACCAAATCGCCTAATATAGGTCCTAATGTATAGCCATTTTGAGACACAACAACATAAAAATTTTTCATATTTGGATGCTCTCCCAACAAAGGATACCCACCAACATCTACACTCATTGCTGCCCACGTTCTTAGTATATTTGCATTAGATAGTTTGGGAATTACTTTCTTAGCTATCCAAGCATTTCCTTCAAAACTTTCTTTTTTAGAGTGAATGTGTTTTGTTAAATCAGAATACCCAGCTGTCCAACCACCACCAATAATATAGTTTCCGTTTTGTGCTTGCTTTAATGTTAAATGTCTTCCTATATGAGCAATCAAAAGTTTTAATTCATAATTAGTAGGTTCGGTAACAATCATTTGTTGAGGAACGCTTTTAACATTTAGAGGTAAATCCAAAAAATTACTGATATTGTTTGCCCAAGATCCAGCACAATTTACTACCACATCAGCAGTTATTTCTCTGTCATTTGTTGTGATTAGAAACTTTCCATTATTTTTTTTAATATCTAATATTAAATCATCACAATAAGCTGCTAGACCATTATTTACAGAGTAGTTAAATATTTCAGTTGTAGCTTTTAAGGGATTAATTTTACCTTCTTCTGCACAATAACCGGCATTAATCATTTTATTAGATATAGAATTATTTAAATTATAGATTTCATTTTGATCAATTAATTTAGTTTCTATTCCAGCTGATTTTTCTAATTCTATTTTCATATTTAATTTTTCTAAATCCATTTTATTTTCTGCTAACATTAAACCTCCATCATTTGAAATTTCAAAATTAGAATTAATTTCTTTCTCGATTTTTTTCCATATAATAATTCCTTCTTTTTGTAATTTTAGTGAATTTTTTAAATTCTCTACTTGTTGAAGATTCTTAGGATCAAAATCGTAAGATAAAAGTTGCACATGTAATGATCCTGCATTTGAGCCAGAAGCTTGAGAGTTGGGTTGTCGTCTATCAATTATGCATACATCTTTTTCTTCTTTCATTAAGCTATAACAGGTTGAAACTCCCATAATACCTGCTCCTATAACCGCAATTTTATGCTTGTGCTTCTCTTTAATTTTTTTATTTATAGATTGAAATTCTGGCAACTTATCTTTTACGTAGCCGTACCACTCATCTTTTTCGTAACCAACATTCTTTAATTGTACTGTTTTTATTGGATTTTGGGGGGCAAATGAAAACTGTTTATAATTATTATTTGTTATCTTTTTATTAAATATTTCTGAAAGACCAATCCCACAGTAACGTCCTTGACATCTTCCCATGCCAGTTCTTGTCATTCTTTTAATTAATCCCGCATCTACGTTTGGTAAATCTTTATATTTTAGTACATCGCTATATCTAACATCCTCACAACGACATAATATAGTTTCATCTTTAATTGCCACAATATTTAAATGATCTCTATTAAATATTGTCCATAAGAATTTCTGAAATAAATTACTTCTTAATAGGTTGAAAAATAAAAATGGTAGCTTAAATATTCCGAATATACTTTTAAAATTTTTATTAAGGTAAAGACCAGTTAGTTCCCCTTCATAAAAAGATATTTTGGCGCCAACATTTCTTGCGGCCTCACCTATAAAAAAGATATTTTTATCACTCGTTTGATTGAATATATTTTTTTTGATTTCAAAATAATTTTTTTTTTTATTAAATTGCCCGTCTAATCCCAGTAATTTTCCAATATCATTATTTGGATAAAATCCATAATTTAATGAAACTACATCAATATCGTTAAATTTTATTTTTTTACTATCTTTTTTTTCTATAGTTATAATCTTTTTACCATTAAATTCTTTTATTTCATTTATAAAAGATTCATGAATTATTTTAGTACTAGAGAAAAAAATATTTAAATAACTTTTAATACCTTTTAAAAAAATTATAGGTGATAAAAAAAAACAAAAAATTGAAAAAAAGAAATTGATAAAAGGATTTTTGGAGCTTTCAACAACAGCTTCAACTGTAGCGCCTCCTCTCTTCAACTCATCTGCTAATTGAAAATTAAGAGGACCATTTCCACAAATTATTATTTTAGTGCCGGGTAAAATTTTTTGAGAGTTAACTAAAATTTGCGTACCACCTGTAGTAAATACATTAGGTAAATGCCATCCATTTACAAAGAAAGGTTTTTCAAAAGAACCTGATGCAACTATTAATTTTTTACTTAGAATTCTTAAATCTATGTTATCTTTAGAGCAACAAATTTCATATTCTGAATTTTTATTTTTATAAGCTCCCCAAACATTATAGCCTAGAAATAAATTTATACTTGTGTCTAAAATTTTTTTTTCATATCGTATACCTTCTTTCATTTGATCGTCTAATTTATCAAAAGATATAATATTAAAAATTTTACTTATCTTTTTATAATATTGACCGCCAATTGAATTTTTTTCGTCTATTAAAGCAATTTTTTTATTTGAATTTTTTAAAGATAAAGATGCACCAATTCCTCCTGGGCCTGCTCCAATTATTAAAATATCAAAATTTATTATTTTTTTTACAAGCTGAACTTCCTCTTTAATATCTGGTAAATCTGCATTATATTTTTGAATTAAAATATTGTCATTACTGCTAATTTTTTTTGTGCATGCTTTTATTGATTGACTGCCATTAACTTCAACAATGCATTCGTTGCAAATACCCATATTACAATAAACGCCACGGTGATTTTTATGCTTATCTTCTCTAAAATTTTTTATTCCATTACGGATTAATGCAGTGGATATTGTATCACCTTCATACGCGCAATATTTTATTTTTTCAAAAGTAAATTTAATTTTCTTAGCTGAAATTTCAACATTTTTATCTTTAATTTGCATGTGTAATTTAATTTTTTTTCTTAAATCTTAATAGTTTAAAAATTTTTTGACATTCTTTTTTCTTTTTTAAGTTCAAATCAAGTCTTGGCAATAAAGGTTTACCCACATCAAAACCCATTAGGTTCAACATATATTTTGTTGCGGCAACATAGTAATGACCGCCAACAAGCTTTATTATTGGAGTAATTTGATCGTACATTTTTTTTGCTTTAGTAAAATTTTTTTTTATTTTGATGTTCTTGTAAATTTCAGAACACTCATAAGGCACTAAATTAGAAGGTACTGATACCCATCCATCGGCACCGTTTAAATAAGATTCATAACCCATTATACCTCCAAAAACTTTAATCTTATTTTTTGATAACCTAACAATATCTTTAACTCTAGTAACGTCCATTGTTGACTCTTTGCAATATTGAACATTTCTTATCTTGGAAAGTTCAGCAAAAGTTTCAGGAAGTATATCAATATTTGATGTAGCTGGGTTATTGTACACCATCATAGGGATATCAATTTCTTTACTGATTAAATTAAAATGATTGAATAACTCCTCAGTGGTAGGTGTTGAATAAAATGGAGAAATAATCATAACCCCATCAGCTCCTAATTTTTGAGCTTCTACTGAAAGTTTTATCGCATCATTTGTATTTTCAGCAGCTGTACCTACAAACAAAGGAACTCTTTTGTTGGTTGTAACGACTGATTCTTTAATCATAATTAAACGATTTTTTTTATTAATTGATAAAAATTCCCCAGTACTTCCTAGAATTATTAAACCACCTATTTTTTTTTTAATTTGCCAATTAAAATAATTTTGAAGAGATTTAACATTAACATCCCCATTGTGTTTGGTTGGAGTGATAGTGACTGAAAAAGTTCCTTTGAAGCTCATATTATTTATATCCCAATAAAGTTGTTGGTAAATATAAAGCAATTTTTGGGAAATATGTAGCTAGAATTAAAACTAATAACATCATTGAAAGTGGTAATATTAATTTTTTAGAAACATCTATAATTGATCTTTCGGCTATAGAACTAGCGACAAATAAAGTTATCCCGTATGGAGGAGTAATCATTCCTATAGACAAATTTAATATTATGATTAAACCAAAATGTAGAGGATCAACGCCAAATGCAATTGCGACGGGCATTAGTACTGGTACTAGTATAAGGATTGCAGAAATACTTTCCATAAACATTCCTATTAACAATAGTAATAGATTAACGTTTACTAAGAACCAAATTTTACTATCTGAAAACCCTAGCATAAAATCTGAAATTTTTTGAGGTATTTGCTGGCTAGCAATAAACCATGAAAAAATATTTGCTGTTGCTATTATTAACATTACAGTCGACGCAATAGTAGCAGCCTTAAGTATAATGTCTGGCAAGTCTTTGATTTTTATTTCTCTGTATATAAATAATGAAATTAATAAACCTGCAATTACCGCAACAGAAGCAGCTTCTGTTGGTGTAAATATTCCTCCAACAATACCTCCAACAATTATTACAGGTAATGTCAAGGCTGGGATTGCTTTGATAAAAGTCTTAATAAGATAAATAAATGAAAAATGATGTATGTCTTTAGATTCAGAGATATTAGTTTTTGCTCTTATAAAGCCACTCATTAATAAAAATAAAGTGCATAATAAACCTGGAACAATACCTGCTAAAAATAAAGCACCCACAGACTGATTTGAAATAGTTGCAAGCACTACCATCATTATGCTGGGTGGTATAATTGTTCCTAAAGATCCACTGCAAGCCATAATTGCTGCTGCAAAATCAATATTATAATTTCTTTTTTTCATCTCTGGCAACATCATAGAAGACATGGCTGCTGTATCTGCTGAACCTGATCCTGATATTGCAGCTAATCCAGTTCCTGCCACTACTGCTACTAAATATAATGAGCCAGTAATCCAGCCAACTAAAGCTGTAGCTAAATCAATTATTCTTTTAGCTATCCCGCCTTTTTCCATAATTATTCCGGTTAAAATAAAGAAAGGAATTGCCATAATTGTAAATTTATCTAAACCTCCATAAATTCTTTGGGCTACAAGTGCTAAAGGAATATCGTAAGCTACTAATGTAAATGAAGCAGCAATTCCAAGAGAGAAGACAATAGGTGTTCCAAAAATTAATAATAAAATAAATAAAATTGAGATGAGAGCCATTTATTATTTTTGTTTAAGTCTGTTAAAAGTTAAAATTATTAATTCTAGCATTATATAAGTGATACCAAGCGGAATTGATAAATATGGTATCCACATTGGTATCGATATAGCAGGGGAAGTTGACTGAGCACCAACTACAATTAATTGTACAGATCCTTTTAGAACCATTAATAAGAATATTAGTATTACTACAGTGCTAACGGTAACTACAATTTTTTGAATTTTTGTGTTTAGTTTTCTTAATAAAATGTCCACACCGACATGCATATTTTTTTTCATAGCAATACCAGAAGCTAATAAGATCATCCAAATCTGAGCCATGGTAGCTGTTTCTGCTGCCGCGCCAAGTTTGTAGTTAAATACATAGCGACCTAAAACT
>Ga0209502_10004783_pt1 | contig 10040 bp, 5 predicted proteins | sample ArcticOcean_MG_C_10_FD_187442 | JGI IMG/M metagenome (GOLD analysis project Ga0209502, IMG submission 187442) | Marine microbial communities from western Arctic Ocean - ArcticOcean_MG_CB11_90 (SPAdes) (version 2) | ecosystem: Environmental > Aquatic > Marine > Oceanic | place: Arctic Ocean...
TTATTCCATTTATGATTAAGAGGGTAATTTTTTTCAGCATATAATTTTCTTCCCATTGATGGTGTGGAATAGGAAACTATACTTTTAAAATTATCTTCTTTTCTTCCTAAGTTCATGTACTGTGCGACAGGTCCAAGTCCGTGGGTAGGATATAAATTTCCTTTACCATCTGCATAATGATGTGTTCGCCAAGATCCAGTTCCTCTATCTTCTTGATTCATTTGAAATCTAAGTTCGTGAATATAAGCAGCTTCAGCATGGAGCAAATCTCCTATTACCCCTTTTCTACACATATTAAGGTACATTAATTCGTCTCTGCCATAATTAACATTTTCCATCATCATGCAATGCTTTTGGGTTTCCTCAGAAGTATTGATAATTTTCCACATGTCTTTCATGGTTACAGCAATTGGTACCTCAACAAAAGCGTGAGATCCATTCTCCATAGAATGAATAGCCATTGGAGCATGATTATCCCAATTTGTAGAAATAAATACTGCATCAGGCCTAACATCTTTAAGCATTAATTTCCACTTATCATCCTCTCCCCAATATTGAGCAATGTTATTGTGTCTCTCGCCATTACCTATTTCCTTTGCCAGAGCGGAACTAGCCAATACATTATCTTGAAATAAGTCACTAATTGCTACAACTTCTACACCATCTAATTTTGCAATTGAACTTAAATGTCCGCTTCCTCTTGCACCAACTCCAATAAATGCTATTCTAACAGTTTCTAGTTTTGGAGCAGAAAAACCTCCCATATATTTACCATTCGAATCTGGAATCGATATTGAACTGTCACAATTTGTTAAACTAGAAGCAGCCGTAAATGCTGCAGCAGAAATTGCTGTTGTTTTTAGAAATTTTCTTCTATTATAATTTTTCATAAAATATCTTTGTAATTCTTTTTTATCTTTTCTAAAAAATAAATTTCTGAAAAAAATTGCCAATCAAAATTTATTGTTTGATTAGCAGGATGGTTGTGTTTGTCTTGATCTAAAATATAATTTTCTGGCTTATTTAAAATTCTAGTTTTAGAGTAAACTTCTTCAAAATTAATCCTTAGAGAATTAAAGTTGTTTTCAAATTTTCTAACTTCATTAAGTGCTGTTTTTTCATAATCTAAATCAGATGAAACATCTAGTTTTTCTAAAGCAATTATAATATTTGAAGAAAATTTTACCAATTCATTAACTTGTTTATAAATTTCTAAAGTGTATGTATTTTTTGGATCATTTTGCATTAGCTTTTCAATAGTTTCATCAACTTCTTTACTAATTAAAAGTGAAGCTCTTGCATTTTCAATTTTATTAAAATATTTTTTAGACCACATTCCTTTATTTTCTAAATCAGGCAAATCAATAATAAATGTTTCCAATGGATTTTCTTCTTTTGATATCGCAGCTCTTCTTACTTTTTCTTCCAATAACATATTGAGCCATAAACTTACAGGCTTTTCAAGTTTGTCAATAAATGCAAATTCATTATTTGAAAATTCAGGGCCAAATCCCCTGTGCCTATAAATAGTTTTAAATTCTTCAATAGTTGTTTTGTTTCCCGACCAAGTGTATTGTGCAAAAGCAGCAATACCTCTTTTATATAATTCAAAGTGCGGAGAATCATCATCCCAAAGAGTCAAAAGCAATCCCTCTAAGTTCTTTTCTATTGATGATATAGCAAAAGATTTAATTTGAGGAATATTACTCTGATTTTGAGGCATTAGGGTCCATCTAGTTTGACCAGCTGTGGCCCCCATTACTTTAAGATTATTTTTTGTGTACCAATCCATGGCTTTTTGATTGCCGTAAGTTTCAGATTTTTGGTAGTTCCACCTCATATAAACTGCATTTTTTGGAAACTTTTCTATAAACTGCATTAAGTTTAATTCATTTTTTTTCCATATTTCATCTACTTTTTCCTCACTTATCTCACTATTAAACATAGGCCTATAAACACCTCCATGTTTTAATGGCATGTCATCCCAAAAAATGGGAATTCTGTTGTGTTTTTTAGCAAACTCACAAACTTTATTTAACCAAATTAGATTTAGTTCTAATTCACTTTTACCATCTCTTTTTAATAAATGAACTTCATCTCCACCTACATGCAAATATTTTCCATAGGGTGTAGCTTTAATAGCATCTAAATATAGATCAAATTGTAAATCATAAGTTTCTGAACTTAATGGGTTAAAAGCCCAATCACTGTCAGGATTGTCTCTTAAATATTTGTTTTTTTCGTGCTTTAAAATAAAGGAAGCATGACCCAAACCCTGCACAAGAGGATTAATCATAATGTTTCTTTTATTTGCATATTCACTTATTTCAATCCACCATTTAATTGGCAGTGCATCTGAAGCTCCAACTTCAGGTCTTAGTTCATATTTTAATTTATCCTCAAATTCAACAATAATTCCATTGATTTTTTGTTTAGCTAAATCATCTATTAAATTGAAATAATAGGATTTTTTCTCCATATGATGCTTAATATCTATATGAATAGGACGAAATTTAAGTGAAGGAAAATCTTTAATGGAAACCAATGGAAGGTTTATGTTTTGATCTTTACTGTCTTCAATCAATAGATCTAGAGTGACAAACGCATAAAACAATCCTTTTTCATCTTTAGCAACAATGGATATTTTATTTTTAGTAATATTTAACTCATATCCCTCGTCAATTAAGTCTAAAGCAGGATTTATTGAATAATTAATTACTGCATCACTAAAATTATTTGTTTGAATATGATTTGTAAAATGGTATCTAATTGGAAGTTGAATGTTGTTTTCAGAATAAGCATAATTAATATTTTTAAAATTCAGATCTGAATATCCATTATCAAACTTTATTTCTTGTAATGAAGGTAATATTTTGAAATATTTTGAAATGTCTTTGTCATTTGAACAACTAACAAAGATTATAGAAATTAAAAGAGCTAGAATATTTCTCATCTCTCTAATTTAACAAAAATATGAATTGACTTACAGCAATTATTAATAAAGCTTTTATTTATATATTTATACATCATGTATAAAAAAATTAAATATCTGAATTTTAAATTTACTTATTTACCATTAATTACCATCATACTTTTTATTTTATTTATATCTGTAAAAAACTCCAATTTAAATAATCCTATTACTAAAAAAAACCTTCCAAATTTTGTCATAATTTTTACAGATGATTTAGGTTATGGAGATTTGGGTAGTTATGGTAATCCTACTATTAAGACACCTCACTTAGATAAAATGGCAAGCGAGGGTCAAAAATGGACTCAATTTTATGTCGCTGACCCTGTATGCACGCCAAGTAGAGCAGGACTTTTAACTGGAAGATATCCTATAAGAAATGGAATGACCTCAAAAAAAAGAGCGGTTCTATTTCCAGATTCTAATAAAGGTTTGCCTAGTTCAGAAATAACAATAGCAGAAGTTTTAAAACAAAAAAACTATAATACTGCTATGATTGGTAAATGGCATTTAGGCCACTTAAAAGATTTCTTGCCTGGTAATCATGGATTTGATTATTATTATGGTATCCCTTATTCAAATGATATGGATAAAGTGAAAGGCTCAAATGATTATAAAAAATTTATTGAAGATCCTAACTGGGTCGCAGACACAAAAGACTACAACGTTCCTTTAATAGAAAATTATAAAGAAATTGAAAGACCTGTTGATCAATTTTCCATTACTAAAAGATATAATGAAAAATCAATTGAGTTTATAAAACAAAACAAAAAAGGACCTTTTTTCTTGTATTTGGCTCATTCTCTTCCTCATATTCCACTTTTTGCTGATCCTAAAAAAATAGGATCTTCTAAAAGAGGGATATATGGAGATGTTATCGAAGAAATAGATTGGAGTGTTGGGAGAATAATTCAAACTCTAAAAGATTTGAAAATTGATGACAATACAATTGTACTATTTACATCTGATAACGGACCTTGGCTTAGTTTCAAAACACATGGGGGATCTGCAGGACCATTAAGATCAGGAAAAGGAACTACTTTTGAGGGTGGACAAAGAGTCCCTGCTATTTTTTGGGGACCTGGATATATAAAACAAAAGGTTGTGTCAGGTTTAGGCTCAACTCTGGATATAATCAACACTTTTGCAGCATTATCAAATACCGAAATTCCTAATGATAGAAAAATGGATGGATATGATTTAAGTAAAGTTCTTACCACAGGTGAAAAAAGTCCTAGAAATGAATTTTACTATTGGACTAGAGCATCTTTAAACGCCGTAAGAGTTGACAAGTGGAAATTACATATCAAACAACTTGATAAAATAAATTATTCTTTACCCTATGTTTTGGAAAGCCCAGAACTGTATGATATTGAGTCTGATGTTTCTGAAGCCTATGATATTTCCTATAAACATTCTGAAACTGTAAGTAAACTCAAAAAAAAATTACAAAATCACCTGTCTGACACTTCGAATAGTTTGCCAGACAACTTAGTTTCTAGAATTCCTAAAAACTCCATTTTTCACCCGGATAACATTAATTAAAATCTTTTTGTAAAACAAAAAAAGCTCCCCATTTTCAGGAAAGCTCTTCATCGGTTTTCTACAAACCTCCTGCATTATGCAGGTAACACAACATTTACAAATATAGGCTATTGTTAATTAAATAAAAAACCCTCCTAATTGGAGGGTTTTTTGCGGTCTGGACGGGACTCGAACCCGCGACCCCCTGCGTGACAGGCAGGTATTCTAACCAGCTGAACTACCAGACCTTGATTAGCGAGTGCAAATATACACTCCATTTTTAATTCCGCAAGCAAATAAGGAACAGAGTTTAAAACTATAGCAATGCGTCTAAACTTTCGCTATATATATTTTTAGGAGATACACCAACTTGCCTGTTCACTAGCTCGCCTTTATTAAAAACTAAAACGGTAGGAATATTTCTAACTCCAAATTTAGCTGCAAATTCTTGATTAGAATCAACATCTAACTTTCCAACAACGGCTTTTCCATCGTAATCTTTACTAACTTCGTCAATAATAGGACCTAACATTCTACATGGACCACACCATTCTGCCCAAAAGTCAACCATTACAGGTTTAGTAGATTTCAATACCAATTCATCAAAGTTTGCGTCTGTTATTTCTAATGCCATAATTTTAATTTTATGTAAAAATACTCATTTTATAAATAAAATTTAATTTAATTTAAAATGTATATTATTTTTTTCTATCGATGAAATCAAGTCTTCATTTATTGATATTTTATGATTTTCACTAGGCATAGTCAATTTTATTTTTTCATTATTTTCAAAAAAAGAAATCTCAAGCTTTTGTTTTCCTTTATGTTTTTTGAAAATCTTTTTTAACTGATCTACTTTTTCATCATCAAAATCATTTATATCTAATTGTAATGTTAATTTTTCAGCATTCTTTGAAAGAGTGTCTTGTAATTGTTGGAATGATAGAAAATTAATTCTTGGATCCCCAGTTTTCCCCGTGTCCCTGTCACGCCATCCTTCTTTTACAATTATTCTTAGATGAATGAAATTGTTTTCAAATAAAAAATGTTTGAATTTTAAGTATTCTTCTCCAAATATTCTAAAATCATATGAATCTTTATAATCTTCTAAGGTGAATCTGGCCCATCCTTTTCCGTTTTTAGAAACTCGGTGTTCTACTTCACCAACAATTCCTCCTATTCTTAATTCTTTATTAATTAATTGATCTAAATTTTGTAATGCTTCTAGGGAAGCATTACAAAAATGTACCATAGGTAATCTAAAATCGTCTAGTGGATGTCCTGAAATATAAATTCCTACCACCTCTTTTTCTTGTCTTAACTGGTCTAAAGTTGTCCAATTTGTGCAATCTGGTATTACAGGTTCATTTAATTGAACCTCAGATGAGTTTTCAAACAAACTTACTTGAGCTGAATTTTTATTTTCTTGAAATTTAGAACCAAACTTTAATGCTTTTTCAATAAAAGTAATTCCATCTCCATTATCATGTAAGTATTGAGCTCGATGAACACCCTTAAAAGAATCAAACCCTCCTGCATAAACCAAACTATCAAATGCTTTTTTATTTGCAGCTCTCAAATCAATATTCTTAGTTAAATCAAAAATTGAATTATACTTTTTTTCTTGTCTTCCCTCAATTATTGAATTCACAGCCCCAGATCCAACACCCTTCACTGCGCCCATTCCAAATCTTATAGCATTCTTGTCATTTACTGTAAACTTGTAATATGATTCATTCACATCTGGACCTAAAACACTAATTGACATTCTTTTACATTCTTCCATGAAAAAACTAACCTGTTTTATATCATTCATATTATTAGATAAAACAGCAGCCATATATTCTGCAGGATAATGTGACTTCAAATAAGCAGTTTGATAAGCAATTAAAGCATAGCAAGTTGAATGTGATTTATTAAAAGCATAGGATGCAAAAGCTTCCCAGTCCTTCCATATTTTTTCAAGAACCTCTCTTGAATGTCCGTTAGATTCCCCACCATCTAAAAACTTTGGCTTGAGTTTATTTAAGATTTCAAAAATCTTTTTACCCATAGCTTTCCTTAACAAATCCGCATCACCTTTTGAAAAATTAGCTAATTTTTGGGATAGTTTCATTACTTGTTCTTGATAAACAGTTATTCCATATGTTTCTTTTAAAAATTCTTCCATTATTGGAATATCATAAGTAATATCTTCTTTGCCGTTTTTTCTTTTGACAAATGAAGGTATGTATTCCAAAGGACCTGGTCTGTATAAAGCATTCATAGCAATAAGATCTTCAAAAACAGTGGGTTTTAAGTCTCTTAAATATTTTTGCATTCCTGCACTTTCGTACTGAAATATTCCCACTGTACTGCCCTTTTGGAACAACTCGTAAGTTTTGGAATCATCTAATGGAATAGAGTCAATATCTAATTCTAAATCATGTTTATACTTTATTAATTTAACAGTATCCTTGATTAGTGTTAAAGTTTTTAATCCCAAAAAATCCATTTTTAACAAACCGGCACTTTCAACTACTGCATTATCGTATTGAGTGACGTAAAGGTTGGAATCTTTTGCAATAGCTATTGGGACAAAATTTGTTATATCATCAGGCGTGATTATAATCCCACAAGCATGGGTGCCTACATTTCTAAGACTTCCTTCTAAAACTCTTGCTTGATTAATGGTTTCAGCTTGTAAATCATCACCCTTAGACAAAGACTTAAGTTCTAAAACATTACTAAAATCTTCGGACCTTAAATCATTGCTTAATTTTTTTTCATCCTTCTCAAAAATATCTTTTAATTTTAAATTAGGAATCAATTTAGCTATTCTATCGGCTTCGCCTAAAGAAAGGTCAAGAACTCTTGCAGTATCTCTAATTGAAGATTTAGCTGCCATTTTTCCGTAGGTAATTATTTGGGCAACTTGGTTTGAACCATATTTATCAATTACATAATCTATTACCTTATTTCTACCTTCATCATCAAAGTCAATATCTATATCTGGCATACTAACCCTGTCAGGATTTAAAAATCTTTCAAAAAGCAAATCGTATTTAATTGGATCTACTTTTGTTATGCCTAAACAATAAGCAACAACAGATCCTGCTGCAGACCCTCTTCCCGGCCCAACTGATACTCCCATCTCCCTTGCTGCTGTTATTAGGTCTTGAACAATTAAAAAATATCCTGGGTAACCTGAGTTTTTAATTACATTCAATTCAAATAAAATTCTTTCATCTAGATCTTCTGAAATAGTTTCATAACATCTCTTTGCTCCTTTATAAGTTAAATGTTTTAAATAATCATTTTCCTTATCATTATTTGATTCATTTTTTTCTTCAAACTCGAGTGGAATACTAAATTTAGGTAGAAGAACCTCTCTGGCTAGATCATATTCATCAATTTTATCAACTATATCCAAAATATTTTCAATAGAACTTGGCATGTCTTTAAATAAGAGTTTCATTTCATTTGGAGACTTGAAATAATATTCTTGATTTGGAAGGCCGTACCTAAAGCCTCTTCCTCTACCAATTGGTGTGGATTGTTTTTCTCCATCTTTTACACAAAGTAAAATATCATGAGCATTAGCATCTTCTTTATTTACATAAAAGCTATTATTGGTAGGTACTATTTGGACATCATGTTTATGTGCAAATTTTTGTAAAATCTCATTTGCTCTGTCCTCATCTTCTTGACCATGACGCATCATTTCTAAATAAAAATCTTCTTTAAATAGTGATTTCCACCACAATAGAGCCTCCTCAGCTTGAGTTTCGCCTACGTTTAAAATCTTCCCCGCAATCTCCCCATACATATTTCCAGAGAGAACGATAAGATCTTCTTTATATTCTTCAACAATTTCTCTATCTATTCTTGGAACATAATAGAACCCTTTAGTATAACCTAAAGAACACATTTTTGACAAGTTCTGATATCCATTTTTATTTTTTGCAAGAAAAATAATTTGATATCCGTCATCACGATGGCTTTTGTCTAAATGATTTGCACATACATTTAATTCACATCCTATTATAGGTTTGATTTTTATATTCTCAGAATCACTTGAAATATTACTATTGTAACTTTTAATAGCCTTAATAAAATGAAAGCAGCCCATCATATTTGCCCTATCAGTAATTGCAATGGCTGGCATTTTAAATTCAGATGCTTTATTAACTAAATTTATTATTCTTGATGTAGATTGTAAAACAGAAAATTGGGAGTTATTGTGTAGATGAACAAATGGTGTGGATTTTAATTGATCTGGTATTTCGTTAATAATTACTTCCTCATTTTTATTTTCTTTTACAAGACTTTTTTTGATCTTTTCAGATTCTTTTTTAAGATTTAAATGTTTTAGTCCCAAAATTGGAATTGGAATATTTTCATCATTTTTTATATTCTCAATTAAATCAGGATACCCTTTAAATACAGATTGATTAAATACACTTTTTCTAACTAACTCAAAGAAAACTCTTGATGTTGCCTCAACATCTGCAGATGCATTGTGGGCTTCATTAAATTTTTCCTGAAATAGAATAGAATATATCTCTATTAATGTGGGGTACTTGTACTTTCCTCCTCTTCCTCCAGGAAGTTTAGTTACTTGAGCAGTCAATTCACTACATGTGTCTAATACGTCTTTTTTGGTAATATCAATTGGATGTCCTACTCTAAATAATTCAGCTCCTATTATATTAATGTCAAACTTTACGTTATGGCCAACTAAAAATCCAGATTTATTATAATCTTTAATAAATAATTCTAAAACTTCAGTTAAATTTTTACCGGTTTCTAAAGCTAAATCTGTAGAAATTCCATGTATTTTTTCAGCTTCAAACGGGATTGTAAAATTTTCTGGTTTAATTAAATAACTATGATTTGAAATTAAATCTCCCTTAGCATCATGTAATTGCCAAGCCAACTGAATACATCGTGGCCAATTATTACTATCACTTACAGGGGCATTCCACTTTTTAGGCAATCCAGTTGTTTCGGTATCAAAAACTAAAAACATTAATTATAAAATTGAAAACTAAATTTAACTAACTTTTAATTAAAAAAAAGAAGAATTCCTCTAAGTTATTAACTCATTCACTTTTAATAAAAATGATTTGTTAGTTTAGAAAAAAAAATTACATTTGCACCTCATTAATAACCAAGGTTTAGGACCTTATAAATTAATTTGATATGGCAGTAAAAATTAGACTTCAAAGACACGGTAAAAAAGGAAAACCTTTTTACTGGATAGTAGCAGCTGATGCAAGAGCTAAAAGAGACGGACGTTACTTGCAAAAATTAGGAACTTACAATCCCAACACTAATCCAGCTTCAATAAATTTAGATATAGATGAATCAGTTAAATGGATTCAGTTTGGTGCACAACCTACTAATACAGCTAAAACCATTTTATCTCATGAAGGTGTTCTACTTAAAAACCATTTATTAAATGGTGTTTTAAAAGGTGCTTTTAACTAAGAAGAAGCTGAAGAAAAATTCCAAGCTTGGGTTTCTAATAAACAAAATTCAGTCGATGGTGAAAAAGCTAAAT
>Ga0209502_10004789_pt1 | contig 10032 bp, 6 predicted proteins | sample ArcticOcean_MG_C_10_FD_187442 | JGI IMG/M metagenome (GOLD analysis project Ga0209502, IMG submission 187442) | Marine microbial communities from western Arctic Ocean - ArcticOcean_MG_CB11_90 (SPAdes) (version 2) | ecosystem: Environmental > Aquatic > Marine > Oceanic | place: Arctic Ocean...
GTTGCTTTGTCGAGGAGGTGCTGCGCGTTACCAGTTCCTCAGCCAATAGCCCCAGGCGAACAACGCGAGAGGTGGAATTGCATGGTGTGATGATTCCAGAGAACGCCATTTGCTTTGCGCGTTTTGCGTCCGCTAACCAAGATGATGCACAGTTCCCGAATGGGATGAAGTTCGATATTACCCGTGACAACTTGAAGGATCATATTGCCTTTGGCAAAGGCGTGCATCACTGCTTGGGCGCAGCCCTGGCGCGCAGGGAGTTGAACATTGGCTTTCAGGTGATCTTCGAGCGCTTGGAAAACTTCCGTTTGCAACCAGACGCCAAGGAGCCGCAATTTTCGCCGAACGCACTGTTACATGGCCTGCCGTCCTTACCAATAGCCTTCGATGGGATCAATTAGGCGATCGAACTGAGCGCCGAACAAACGATTACTGATTACTGATTACTGATTACTGACGAATGACGAATGAAAGAGAGTGGATAATGAAACCAAGAATCGCTATATACGGTGCAGGACGATATGGAACCAACTGCGTTCGAATGGCACATGCTAAGGGTTGGTCGATTGTCGGAGCATTCAATCGAGATGGCCCAAAGATTGGCCAGGATATCGGTCGCCTCGCAGGACTTGATGAGGATCTAGGGGTTGTTGTCGAAAACGCTGACTCCGCCGATTACGGCGCAGTAGATGCGGACATTGCCATTGTTGCTACCTCTGATCGTCTTGCTCACAATATCGAAGGTTACGAGCGTCTGCTCAAGGCGGGTTTGAATGTGCTTTCTCATGGCACCGAATCCTACTTTCCGTCGGCTGCTGACCCGGTTTTGGCGGCCAAAATCCAAAAGTGGGCCGAGGAAGCCAACGTGACGTTTAGTGCGTCAGGTATTTGGGACATGTCCCGTATTTGGTCAGGTATTCTTTGCGCGGCTCCTTGCATAGAAATTCGCTCGTTACACCACGCAAGTCGAACCAATCTCGGCATGCGGAAACACAATGCTGATTTGGCCGGTATAGGTTTTACTCACCAAAAGTTTCAAGCCACAAGGGTGGAACAGCCCGGGCCTATCGGTGAGCTGTATAAACTCATTCCCTGGCAGGTGACAGCGGCGCTTGGTTACACCGTTAAAAACGTCGTGGAACGGCGTGAACCCATGCTGTTCGACCATCCGATGTATGCCCCCGCGCTGGATCGAGATATCCCTGCCGGTGAACCTGCTGGGCTCCGTGTTCTGGTTGATGTCGCCACGTTAGAGGGCGTTTCAACGCATGCTCACATTGAGCTGGGATTGTCAGAAAAAAATCAAATGGACTTCATGAAGTGGACGGTCGACGGGGAACCCAGCTCAAAGGTTCACGTCGATCGTCAAGTTGGCCCGCCCGGGTCGGCTACATCTTTGATCAATCGCGTACACGATGTCATCAACGCTCCCTCAGGTATCCAAGAGGTGCATAAGCTTGGGCCTCCAAAGCATTCGGCGCTTGTATCATGAGTGACTGGCCAACAATCAGGGGCTCAGCCGACGAACTGCTCAACGAAGCGCGTGCGATTACCGGAATCGACATCATTGACGAAGAGGCAATGGTGCCTCTTTCTATTCTTCTTGATTCGTACAACCGAGAGACACGTTTTACTGAAGAAGGGGCCGTGATGAAACGCAGCTATGTGCTGCGAATACTGAAGAATCGATTGCGTATGAAGCGAGATCTAGCGGCCCACCCCGAGATTTTGGATATTGAACTGCTACCGCCGCTCCTCATCAACTCACTACCCCGCACCGGCTCAACAAAAATGCAGAAGACGCTGGCAGCAACGGGTGACTTTAACTATTTGCCCTATTGGATGTGCATGAACTCTGCGTCCGAGACCGGTGTGCCGAGCGAATCTATTGACAATCGCATCGCGGATATTCAGCAGTACGTGAACTGGTTTACTAAGGCGTCGCCCGAAGTTCGTTTTGGACACGATATGTCGCCACTAGAGCCAGAGGAAGAAGCGTATGTCCTGATGCAAAGCCTTTTTGCGGCAACGCTAGCGGGTTTTGCTACCGCCACAGACTATGTAACCTGGCTGAATAATCAGGACCAGGGGATCCAATATCGCTACCTGCGGGACACATTAAAGTACCTGACTTGGCAGGGGCTCGCCGACCCAGGGAAACCCTTTTTGCTAAAGTGTGTCGCTAACCTGGGTTTGGAGGCTGAAATCGTTGACGCCTTCTCAGCATCGGGGGTGAATCTTGCGTATATGCACAGAAACCCGTTGTCAGTTGTTCCCTCCGCCAGTCGATTAGGCAGGGCCTTTCGTCGGGCCTATTCTGATATTGATGCGGACATGAGTGGAAGGCCGGTAAGAATGGCCGGGCAGATCATGCGAAGTCTAAAATACAGGGAAAGTCACCCAGCGGAATCCTTTCACGACATCTGCTACGACAAGGCAAGGACAGACATGCGCTCAGTTATCGATGGCCTATACCAATATTGCGGTTTGACGGCGACCGACCAGACCTATGAAAATGTCGCCCGTTGGGAATCCGATAACCCGAAAAATAAACATGGCGATTGGTCTTATACTGCCGAGGAGTTCGGTTTTACAGAGGAAGATATCCGACGCGAGTTCGCGCCCTACAACGACTGGATTGAGGCCGTGGGAATCTGTAACTGGACATCGTAACGGCTTGTGGAGTGATCTTAGGTGGCGTCGTTAAACGCCACAATCACTAATACTTGATGTACTTCGTGAAGCCTCCATCAATAACGATATTCTCTCCGGTTATCCAAGAAGCTCGAGGACTTGCTAGAAAAGTCACTAAATTAGCCACCTCTTCGGGTTTGCCCAAACGCCCAGATGGTTGTCTGGCGACATTTTCATCGTAGTAATCTGGTAGCGCTCTTTCGATCTTGTCCCAGGAGCCGCCTTTAACGAATATCGGACCCGGTGAAACGCAGTTTGCACGAATCCCCTCGCCCATGTACTCGTAGGCAAGCTGGCACACGTAGTTTATGAGCGCCCCTTTCAAGGCGCCGTAACTCTGGCAGGCTTCTCCGTAGGCATGGTAGTCGACCGCGGTAATTGTGGACGTTTGTATAAAGGCGCTTTCCCCTGATTGCTTCAAAAATGGATAGGCCGTGTCCCAAAGGGTAACTGCTGACAATATGTCTACATCGAATTGGCGTTGCCATCCCTCGCGCGATCTGGGTTGGCTTCCAAGCGCACTGGTATTGGAAATAACCACATCAATGCCGCCCATTGTCTCTGCAGCATCGTTCACCCATTGAGCAAGCTGCTCGTGATCAGCTGCGTCAACAACGGATCCATAAACCTCCCCAATGGCGCTCATCTTCTGTTCCGCCTGCTCTACGCCGTCGGTACGAACTTCGCCCCCCAATCGTGGGTCTTCGTCCTCGGCGGCGATCGAAGCAGTGCGAGAACAAAAAGATACAACAGCGCCCTCAAGTAGAAAATTCTCAGCAATGGCTCTGCCTAACCCCCTTGAGCCGCCTGTAATAATTACTCGCTTGCCTTTGAGTCCGAGATCCACGGTTTTCTCCTTTTGATGAATAATGATGCGGATTGTTTATCATTTAGCTCACCCCATTGCTAGTAAATAGCGCAAGTGTTGCAGCGTAAAGTGCGGCGGTAATTAACATCACAATGTGGTTGAACAAACCGTTATCCAGAAAAAAAACCGCGAAATCGCAGGCTTATAAAAATTCTCGTTGCAAAAAAAAGAAAGCGCTAGTGCGGACTGTGTTGTTTTTGCAGCATTTAGTGCGAGCCAGTACCGCCATGAAATAGAATTCTTTAACAAAATTTTAAATTCCATTGCGGCGCGGTGTGATGGTAAAAAATATAAACGGTGGGCATTTTATTCTTGGCGTTATCAAGCCTGGCTTTACGCGCCAGGATGGGTATAAACGTTTCCTGATATAGATAGAAGCACCACCTAGAAGCACCAGCTAATTGGCGCTTTAAAAGAAAAAATAAGAATGCCAGAAGCGATGGAGTGCAGCGGGCTAGCAGCCAAAGGTGAGTTGGCGCTAAGGCAGTAAGCTGTGGCACTAGCAAAATAGGGTAGGGCTATAAAAACGAGAGATCAAAGACGACCAGCGCTAGAGGTCCAAAAAAATAACCGCGCAGTCGAAGTTAGATTGAGTGGTGAGGTGTAAAGGGCGGAAGCTGGCGTTCAGCTGAGTCAAGACGTGGATACTCACGAGGCTTCGAATCGAGAACCTTAAGATGGGTTTCGCCGCGGCATATTGCGATGAGCTTTGTTGAGCAAATCGGAAAATTAGTTGAGTAAAGTTTTGAACCAACCCTATTTAAACGTAGCCGGAGTCACACCAGAAGTGAAAATTAAAATGCAACAGGAAAAAGTCACTAAGAATACAATTCGATATGCGGCGATAGATGAAGAGAGTCCTGTCCCAACCGTGTATGTCAAGAAGACGGGCTTGCCAGAGCCCTCCCCGCAAGTCATCACGCTAATTATCGAGGTTGGAGATGATGTTTGACCGAAGGCGCAACAAATTCCCTGAAGCGACCTGTTGATTTTATGTGGGCGAGTATGAATTCACGATTTTTTGTAATGGCGCAAAAAGCGCATTGACTTGGAACTTTTATATTGCTCAAGACAGGGTGGCGGGGGGTAACTCAACGAGTTATCAGCAAAATTTGGCTCCCCGACCTGGGCTCGAACCAGGGACCCAATGATTAACAGTCATTTGCTCTACCAACTGAGCTATCGGGGAAGACTTGCAGGCGCGCATTGTAAAGACGGGGCGCTTCGTCGTCAATACTGAGATGCAGTGAGATTGCCATTGTTGGCATCTAAATGCAGACAGGTTGTCAGTAATTAGCAGGACAGTGTCTTCAGAGTGACGCTAGCTGGGTTATCATGTGGCCTCCAAAAAGAGGTGTACGATGAAGTCGGGTGAATTCCAGGTCGTATCAGACTACAAACCAGCTGGCGACCAGCCTGCAGCCATAGAAAAGCTGTTGGATGGTATTGAATCCGGCCTAGCCTACCAGACGCTGCTTGGCGTCACCGGTTCGGGTAAGACTTTTACGATTGCCAATGTGATAGAGCGCCTGCAGCGACCAACGCTAATTATGGCGCCCAACAAAACCCTGGCGGCCCAACTCTACGGTGAGTTCAAAGAATTCTTCCCCAATAACTCCGTGGAATACTTCGTCTCTTATTACGACTACTACCAACCTGAGGCCTATGTCCCGTCTTCTGATACCTATATTGAAAAAGACGCGGCTATTAATGAGCACATCGAGCAGATGCGGTTGTCAGCAACCAAGGCGTTGCTGGAAAAACAGGATGCGATTGTGGTGGCTTCTGTTTCGGCGATATACGGCCTGGGTGACCCTGCCGCTTACCTTAAGATGGTTATGCACCTGGACCGGGGTGACAAGGTAGACCAGCGGTGGTTGCTGCGTCGACTGGCTGAGCTTCAGTACGCGAGAAATGAGACGGAACTCCGCCGCTCTACTTATCGGGTGCGCGGCGATGTTATTGATATCTTTCCTGCCGAGTCGGAAAAAGAAGCGGTTCGCGTAGAGCTGTTTGATGATGAGATTGAGCAGCTGTCTTATTTCGATCCACTGACCGGCGAAGTACTGCGCAAAGTGCCAAGAGTCACAATTTTCCCGAAGTCGCATTATGTAACGCCACGCGAGACCATCGATAACGCACTGGGCAGTATTCGCGAAGAGCTAAATGAACGACTAAAATACCTTAAGGACAATAATAAACTGGTAGAAGCGCAACGACTGGAACAACGCACTCGCTTTGATCTGGAGATGATCAAAGAGCTGGGTTATTGCAACGGTATTGAGAACTATTCCCGGTATTTGTCGGGACGGGCTTCCGGTGAGGCGCCGCCCACACTGTATGACTACCTTCCAGAGAGTGCGTTATTGATTATTGATGAGTCCCATGTCGGCGTGCCGCAGATTGGCGCCATGTATAAGGGGGATCGGTCGCGCAAGCAAACGCTGGTGGATTTTGGTTTCAGGCTGCCGTCTGCGCTGGATAACCGGCCCATGCGGTTTGATGAATGGGAAGAGCGCGCCCCCCAGGCAATATTTGTGTCGGCAACGCCCGGTGTTTATGAGCGCGAAAAATCTGGCCAGATAGTTGACCAGTTGGTTCGACCTACCGGCCTGGTAGATCCGATACTGGAAGTGCGACCCGCCCAGAACCAGGTGGACGACGTATTGTCAGAAATCAGGAAGCGTACCGCGTTAGACGAGCGGGTCCTGATTACCACGCTCACCAAACGAATGGCCGAAGACCTGACGGATTACCTGGATGAAAACGGCATTAAGGTTCGTTACCTTCATTCAGACATTGATACCGTAGAACGGGTTGAAATCATCCGGGATTATCGTGCTGGATTGTTTGATGTAATCGTAGGCATCAACCTGCTGCGAGAGGGCCTGGATATGCCGGAGGTGTCTCTGGTGGCGATCCTGGATGCGGACAAGGAAGGTTTCCTGCGGTCTGACAGGTCGTTGATTCAAACTATTGGCCGCGCGGCAAGGAACCTGAACGGCAAGGCAATCCTGTATGCGGACCGGATAACGGGTTCTATGCGGCGTGCCATCGATGAAACCGATCGAAGGCGCGATAAACAGCTGGCGCATAATAAGGCAAACAACATTATCCCGGTCAGCATCAAAAGGAATGTCATGGACATTCTTGAAGGCGCTCGCCATGTCCCCGGACGTTCGAAAGTTGCAGAGGGTAAAGGCACATACCGTGGTGGCGCTGTCCTTAGTCAGCGTGATCTGGAAAAGCAGATTGTCGTGTTGGAAAAGCAGATGTTCAATTACGCCAAGGAGCTTCAGTTTGAAGACGCGGCTCAGACCCGGGACCAGATTGAGGAATTGCGCCAGCAGTTTGTTCGAGGTTGAGTGTATGTCCCTTAAAAATGAACTTGGTGTGGTTTTTTTGTCAGTGCTTAACTTTTTTCGGTGTTCAACAAAGATGAGTGAATTGTGACCATATTGATATTAACGGCATTTTTGGGCGTTATTAGTGCTATCTATTTGCTTGACCGCATCGCGCACCATATAGCGCTTCACGACGCCCCGGGGGGGCGAAAGCAACACCATGCGCCTACTTCTCTAGTCGGAGGCATAGCCATGGTGGCAGGTATTTTGACGCTTGCCTTCACCAATACCGGTCTGTTCGTCGACGAAAAAATTGTTCTGGCATCAATGGTCGTTCTGATGTGCGTCGGTGTGCTTGATGACATTCGCGACATTAGTGTGTACCCGCGGTTGATCGTTCAATTGGGGAGTGCCTGTGCGATCTTTTATTTTCAAGACCTGAGGTTTCTAAATGTTGGCGACTTGCTGGGTTTTGGCGATATTGGGCTTGGTCAAATGGCTGTGGTTTTTACCTGTATTGCTGTGGTCGGCGGCATCAACGCCATCAATATGATCGATGGCTTGGATGGTCTCAGCGGTGGACTAGCGTCGCTAGCCTTCGGTGGTGTCGCAATCCTTTCTTATAGCGCGGGACAAACTGATATCTTACTGCTGTCGAGTCTTATGCTGGTCTGTACGCTAGGGTACCTGGTGTACAATTTTCGTTTTCCCTGGAATAAGCAGGCCAGGGTGTTTATGGGCGACAGCGGCGCATACGTTTTAGGGTTCATGATCGTTGTACTGTTTCTAAAGGTCACGCAGACAGAAAATGCGGTTGTTGCACCGGTGACGGTCCTTTGGTTGCTGGCCTTGCCATTACTGGATTGTGCTCGATTACTGCTGTTTCGAGCCGGGCGGGGACGATCACCTTTCTCATATGATCGCGAACATATTCACCATTTGCTGGTGGACGGGGGAATGTCGGTTGGCAGGGCTGTCAATTTGCTCTGCTTGTCCGGCGCGGTCTTAGGCTTAGTGGGTCTTGCGCTGCACTTTCTGCAAGTCAGTGAAAAAGTATCTTTTTTCTTGTTTCTATTACTGATGCTAGGCTATTTTTACTTGGGGCATCGTATTCGCTCAGCCCGGTTGAAGAATAACCCGCCTGTTTAACGTCCTGGCAGAGGTATTTAGCCTCCCCAGCAAGTTTGTTTTGCGGTTATCGAAGCTGCGACTTGATACAAACAGGTCATATTGTTAAATTACGCGCCCTTCTACTTAGGAAGAAGGCGTCGTATCGAAGGTTCATTCGTTGGAACACCGGTGCGGGTGGTGTAAAGCAGCAGGAATGTAGCTCAGTTGGTTAGAGCATCGCCTCGACAAGGCGAGGGTCGTCGGTTCGAATCCGACCATTCCTACCAACCACACAAAATTTGCGCAGCAAATGACGTGTGGGCCGGCAGCGCTAGAATTTTTGTGAGATTCATCACAAAAAATCTATCGCGAGAGGCAAAGTGACCGATTCTCGAGAACAACCACACAAAATTTGCGCAGCAAATGACGTGTGGGCCGGCAGCGCTAGAATTTTTGTGAGATTCATCACAAAAAATCTATCGCGAGAGGCAAAGTGACCGATTCCCAAGACACGGTTTGATGACGCTTTGAAAAACCGTAGTTCCCAATTTGGAAAAACAATTGTCAGTCTGCTAACGCCCTGACAAGCAGCTAAATACATGTGGCCCCTGGTACAGGTCACCACTGAAAGCGAGGACGATATGCCAGTTATTACTTTGCCCGATGGCTCTGAAAAGTCATTTAATTCCCCTGTTTCCGTTCACCAGGTTGCCGAATCTATCGGTACCGGTCTGGCCAAAGCCGCGCTAGCCGGTCGAGTCGACGGCGAACTTGTTGACACATCACACGTTATTGAAGCGGATGCTCAGCTAGCGATCATCACCAATAGGGATGATGACGGGCTTGAGGTTATACGGCATTCCTGCGCTCATTTGATGGCTCAGGCGGTGCAGCAGCTCTTTCCATCTGCGCAGGTGACGATTGGCCCTGTGATTGATGATGGATTCTTCTACGACTTTGCCTACGAACGTCCGTTTACGCCGGAAGACCTTGAGGCGATCGAGAAAAAAATGAACGACATCGCCAAGCAGGACCTCACGGTAGAACGCTCTGTGATGTCACGAAACGATGCCGTCACCCTGTTTGAAGGTATGGGTGAAAAGTACAAGGCAGAGATTCTGGAAAGTATTCCGTCCGATGAAGACTTGTCGTTTTACAAGCAGGGCGACTTCATGGACCTTTGCCGAGGCCCGCATATTCCGAGCACCTCCAAGACCGGCGCGTTCAAGCTAACCAAAGTGGCCGGTGCCTACTGGCGCGGCGATTCAAATAATGAAATGCTCCAGCGGATTTACGGTACCGCGTGGGCAGACAAAAAGGCGCTTAAAAACCATCTGCGGCTGTTAGAAGAGGCGGAAAAGCGGGACCATCGCAAGCTAGGCAAGAAACACGACCTGTTTCATACGCAAGAAGAAGCGCCCGGCATGGTGTTTTGGCACCCTAAAGGCTGGCAGGTGTGGCAGATCATCGAGCAATACATCCGCGATGTTCAAAATGGCAATGGATACCAGGAAATAAAAACGCCCCAGTTGGTCGACATGTCTCTGTGGGAGAAATCAGGTCACGCTGACAAGTTTGGCGACGATATGTTTAGTGTTCAGACAGACAACCGGCTCTATGCGATCAAGCCGATGAATTGTCCCTGTCACGTGCAGGTTTTTAATCAGGGGCTCAAGAGCTACCGCGAACTGCCCATTAGACTGGCTGAATTTGGCTCCTGTCACCGTAACGAACCTTCAGGCACCTTGCAGGGCATCATGCGAGTTCGGGGTTTCGTGCAGGATGACGCGCATATTTTTTGTGCCGAACACCAGATCCAGGAAGAAGTTGCAACCTTCATAAAAGTCCTGACCGCTGTTTACCACGACTTCGGTTTTGACGAGATGATTATCAAGCTTTCAACCCGGCCTGAAAAGCGAGTTGGCAATGACCAGATCTGGGACAAATCAGAGGCTGCCCTGGCTCTGGCGCTCGATGCTGCGAGCCTGGACTGGGAATACCAGCCGGGAGAGGGCG
>Ga0209502_10004792_pt1 | contig 10025 bp, 11 predicted proteins | sample ArcticOcean_MG_C_10_FD_187442 | JGI IMG/M metagenome (GOLD analysis project Ga0209502, IMG submission 187442) | Marine microbial communities from western Arctic Ocean - ArcticOcean_MG_CB11_90 (SPAdes) (version 2) | ecosystem: Environmental > Aquatic > Marine > Oceanic | place: Arctic Ocean...
TTTTTAATATTTTTTTTTATCTTTTTTTTTATTTTTTTCATTTTGTATAGCTAATTAGTAGCAGCAACCTATCTATAAATATAGTCTCTAGTAGCGTTTTAAGCAGTAATATTTTTAAGATGTAAAGTCTATTTCTTTTAATTTATTTAAGAGTTCTTCTTTTAGATTAGAGTTTAGTAAAGTTAATGGAGGCAAGACATATGAATAATTTTTGTTTTCAACTGACATAAAAGAGTGCAAAGCTGAAATTAAAGGATATTTATCAAATGTTTGTCTAACATTTACAAGTTTTTCATTAACGCTTTGTTTCTTTTTATTTTCAAAATCATCAAAAACTTTCCTTGCTAATGAGTGAGTGACATTTGCGACAGCTGATATACATCCACCGCATCCTAATTCTAGTCCTTTTAATAGCTTTGCTTCAGAACCCGGAAAAATTTTAAAATTAGGAATTTTAAGATTTTCAAAAAGATTGTAGCTGGAATCTTTACAACCAATAATTTGTTTTGGAAAGCTTTCAACTAATTTTTTTACTATTTCTACATTAAATAAGTAGCCACTTAGCTTTTCAAAATTATATAAAATAATTTTTATTTTCGGAACTCTAGATATAATTTTTGAGTAAAAGTTATATATACCTTCATCTGTATTTCCCTTGTAATAAGCTGGTGGCATAATCAAAAAAGTTTGAAAGTTATATTCCATAGAATATCGTATAAGGTCTAAATTATCGTTAAGTGAGTTCACACCAGTGCCAATATAAAATTGATCTCGAAACTTACTAGTTGCAGTTTTAGAAATAAGATCTTTTTTTTCTGAGATTGATATTAATTGACTTTGGCCGGTTGACCCAAAAAAGAAAACTCCATGTAAACCATTTTTTATAGCTGATTCTGCGTGAGCTATTGTAGCTTGCGTATTAAGCGACATATTTTCCTTTATTACACTTAATCCAGCTGCATATATGCCGTTTTTAATCATATTTTTTCGTAATATTTATAACTAAGTTATATTAACAAATTAATAAATATGAAAGTTTTAGTTGTTCAGCAAAGAATGGGGATAGGAGATATGGTTATTTTCTTACCATACGTTCATGCTATTTCTAAAAAATTTCAATCACAAGTTTTACTTTTAGTAAAAAAGAATTCTAAAGCAGAACAGCTTTGTAAGTATGATCAACATATAAAAGAAATAATATATTTAGATAGAAATAAAAATAATACGGGAAGGCATGATGGATGGATAGGTTTTTTTAATTTACTGAAAGAAATTAAAGAAAAAAAAATTGATAAAATATTTATTTTTAATGGGTCGTTAAGATTTTTATTACTAGCAAAATTATGTGGAATTAAATCTATTTTCCAATACCCATTATTTACGAGAAAAAATAATATTGTATTAACAGCAAAAAATTTCACTGAAAAATTTACAGATAATACTATCTCAACTCAGCCTATAATTTATTTAGAAGAAGAGGCTGTAAAAAAAGCAAAAGAAAAATATAATTTTAACAAAAACTTTAAGCATATCTGTGTCGGTTTCTCTGCAAGTGGGCCAACAAAACGTTGGCATGTCGAAAATTATATTAAACTTGCTGCAGAAATAGATAAGAAAATACCGTGTAAGTTTTATCTTGCTGGTGGTAAAAATGATCGTGAGTTATTTTCTAAATTTTTAAATTCATCTATAGCTAACAAATGTATCTCTTTTGAAAATTTATCAATTAGGGAAACCCTACCTATTATTAAAAACTGTAATATTTATATCGGCAATGATACAGGATGGTTGCACATCTCTTCAGCTTTAAATAAAAAATGTTTGGCTTTATTTATGGATAGTCCAGTTCAGGCATATGGCACATATTCTAGAAATATTTACCTTGTTGTTCCTGATGGAGAAACAGAAAAAACCACAACACATAATACTCTAGGTAAAGAAAAAATAATTTTTGAAAATGTTTTAAGCAAATCTTTAGGGCTGTTAAATTAATTAAAATCTTCCTTTAAGATTCTATCCTTTGCTTCATTAACTAATTGACTAAGTCTTTCGGTGTTTATATCTCTGTTCATGTCGGGGTGAATTTTTTTTTGTAATTTAGTTGCTGCTTTCATTACCTCTTCTTTTTTACATCCCTTTTTTAATCCTAAAACTTTATAAGACTCTTCAATTGTAATACTGCCTGTCTTCGTTCCAGAATTAGAACCAAAAGAAAATCGGCCAGAATTTCTCAGATATTGAATTAATCTCCATAATTGAAATATTTGGAAGGTCGAAAGTCCCTTTATCTTTAATACGCTTAAAAAAATTAGAGTTAAAGGAAGGGATAGTAAAAATTTACCCCCATATGCCAATAAAATAGCCAGGGCTATGGACAGGAATAAGATAATCTTTCTTGTGCCTTGAGCAATTGCTTTACTACTAGTTTTTACGAACCAATTTAGTATTAAGTAAACTAGGACAAAGATGATGGTTCCAACTAAAAATAAATTCATATAATAATTTTCTCTCTAATGAATATACCAAAATTACGTAAAGAACCGACTGTAAAATCTTGTCACAACATAGACTGGGGAGATGACTATTCTTGGGTTCATCAAGAAAATATTCTGGAAGTTTTAAAAGATGGTTCTAAACTTCTTCCGGAAGTAAAAAAATATCTAGAAGAAGAGAACGAATATGCCCAAATGCAGCTCACGAAAACTAAACCAATGCAAAAGAAGCTATTTGATGAAATCAAAGCAAGGATCAAGCTTGATGATGAGAGTTTACCCTTCAAAGATAAAAATTATGAATATTGGACTAAAGTAACTAAAGAAGGAAACTATTCAAAAAAATTAAGAAGAAAAATTGGAGATAATAAAGTCGAGACTTACTGGGACGGTAATATTGAAGCTAAAGGGAAAAAATTTTTTAGTGCTGGAGATATAGCAGTTTCTCATAATGATGAATTACTAGCTTATTCAACAGATGATAAAGGTAGTGAATATTTTACAATTTTTGTCAGAAGAATATCTGATAACAAAATAATTGAAGAAACTATTCCTGATACAGCTGGTGGCATAACTTGGTCTTACAATGATAAGTGTTTTTTCTACTCTAAACTAGATAAATTCCACCGACCAAGAAAAATATTTATACACAAATTAGGTACCAGCATAAAAGAAGATCAACTAGTTTTTGAAGAAAAAGATGATCGCTTTACATGCGGAATAGGTACTAGTTCCGATGAACAGTTTTTCTTTATTTCAACATCGGAACACACGACCTCTGAAGTTTATTATTTTAATAGAAATGAAACAAAACCTGAGCCTAAAATTATTTTAAAAAGAAAAGAGGGGGTTCAGTATTCTCTTGATAGTTGGGATGGATATTTTTGGATGCACACAAATCAAGATGCAAAGGATTTTAAAATTTCAAGATGCAAGCATGATAATATCAATAAGTGGGAAGATTATATCCCTGCTAAAGAAGAAGTTTTAATTGGTGGATTTATTTTCTTAAATAATTGGATGGTTAGATCAGAAAGAGCCGACGCCAAGCCAAAACTATTAATTAGAAATTTGAAGACAAACAAAGAAGAAGAGTTAAAAATTTCTGATGAAGAAATTATAAGCCCAGGTATGAGTTTAATGCAAAAAGATAGAAATACAAATGTGATAAGAGTTAGCTACGAGTCTCCTAAAACTCCTGATAGGACTTATGAATATAATGTTGCAACAAAAGAAAAAAAACTTGTTAAAGAATTAGAAATTCCTTCTGGATATAATAGAGATGAATATATCGTTAAACGGGTAAACTGTGAGGCTCACGATGGAAGAAAAATACCTATTACTATTACTTACCATAAAGACACAAAGTTAGATGGATCAGCTAATCTTTTGCTTTATGGATATGGAAGTTACGGACATACTATTTCCCCAAGTTTTTCAACTACTCGACTAAGTTTAATCAATAGAAATATTATCTGGGCTACTGCTCACATAAGAGGTGGCATGGATCGGGGTATGAAATTTTGGGAAGAAGGAAAAATGCTCAATAAAAAAAATACTTTTAAAGATTATATATCCTGCGCAAAGCATTTGATTGATCAAAAATATACTAGCAAGGGTAAGGTTATAGGCTACGGTGGTAGTGCTGGTGGATTACTAATGGGAGCTGTTATTAATGAGGTGCCAGAGTTATTTTTGGGTATGATTATGGCTGTACCTTTTGTAGATTGTTTAACAACTAATTTAGACCACTCATTACCTTTAACTGCAGGAGAATTTAATGAATTTGGTAATGCAAAAGAAAATGTTGAGCATTTTAAATATATAAAGTCCTATTCTCCTTATCATAATATAAAAAAAATGGACTACCCTCATATTCTTATTACAACAAGTTTATCAGATAATAGGGTTCTCTTTGATGAACCAACTAAATTTACTGCAAAACTTAGGGATGTAAAGACAGATAATAATTTATTGCTTTTCAAATGTGAAATGGATGCGGGTCATGGTGGTAAATCCGGTAGAGATGCTGCTATAGAAGAGGTGGCATTTGATTACGCGTTTGCTCTAAAAATAACAGATAAATTAAATACTTAAAATTTAAAATTTTAAAGATGAAACCTGCGAAGACTATATATCTCCGCAAGTATCTTAATTTTTATTGTCCTGGCGCTTTATAATTACCAGTTAATTCACCTGCTTTTTTAGCAGCGCTAGTTAAATCCATTGCTTCAAATACTGTAAGATCTCTAACCGCACCTGATGACTCAACAGCCAATTTAATAGCAGCAAAAGTATCGAAATTTGGTACTTCAGCTACAACTATAAAATCATAAGTTCCTCTAACAATATCCATAGAAAGCATTTTCCCACCGGCTGCAGCTGTTAACTTTTCTACTGCTGCTCTTCTGTCGGTAGTTGGTTCTTTAAGAAAACCAAGATATGCTTTTTCAGTATATTTTCCCATGATATACATTTTTGTCATTCTATTTACCTCCCTTCTTAATTTTAATTATTAAACGTAAATTTTATCAGCCAGGCCATAACAAAGTATTGCGCTCATAATCGTAAAAGCTAATGGCCCATATATTGGCTCCATGCCAGTTTTTTTACTCACTCCAGTTTTGTCAACTTTAATTGAATAATAATTACACAAAAGTATACATAGATTATTAATAAAAACTATATTGAAAAAAGCCCAAGTTGCATTTAATCCATTAGGTCTAATAAATCCCACGTAAACTGACATTAGGAATACAGCAAGCAGAAAAGCACCTGCAAATCTAATCGCTACTGCTCCAGATTTATCAATTCCAAATTTTTTCATAAACCTTTTTGTGTTTATAAGTGTTTGAAATGCGTACATCCCTGTTCCAGCAAAATGAACTAAGTAAATTGTTAAATAAAAAATATTATTAAATTTTTCTATCATCGTTAAACTCCTTTTATTATAATTCCATTGGCTTCTGAGTTTGCCAATCGAATAGGTTTAATAGGTTTATATTCTTCAGAATTATACCACTCTAAAGCTCTTTCGTAAGTCGGAAATTTAATCACGACAGTTCTAGGATGTTTCCACTCTCCTTCCATCACTTTATATTCACCACCTCTCACTAAATACTCTCCATCAAATTTTTTAATAAGATCAACTATCTTAGAAACATATTCTTTGTATGCTTTAGGATTAGTAATATTAATATTAAAGATAACGTATCCATTCATTTGTTGTTCCTTTTTATATTATTCTTAATTATCTAAATAACTTGTAAATATTGCAGTTAACAAATTGTCTACAACTTGAAGTCGTGATTAAATATTATCCCAAAAAAACTTAGCTAAATTAATACCTGTTAAGTTGTAATGAGTTGCAAGACCTGTAGGACTTGTAACATTAATATCTCCAATTAATTGACCTTGCACAAAGTCAACTCCTGCAAAATATATATTATTTTTTTTTAATAAAATTGCGACTTTTTTGCTAATTTTTATCTCTTTGTCTGTAAGTTTATTAATTGTAGCAATAGCTCCTTTGCTCATATTAGATAAAATACTTTTTTTTTTTGGAACTCTTGAAATAGATCCTTTAATTTTTCCATTAATTATAAATACTCTTCGATCTCCTTCAGAAATTTTAGGTAAAAATTTTTGAAATATTATATGATTATGTTTTTTTAAATATTTACTAATTATTTTACTATTAAAACTTTTTAATAAAATTACTTCATTACCACTGTAACCATTAATAGGTTTTATAATTACTTTTTTATGTCTTTTAAAAAAAATTTTAATTTCATCTATATTTTCACTAATTAGTGTTGAAGGCATATATTTGATGAGCTGTATAGAAAAAAGCTTTTCAGGAACTTCTCGAATAGCTTTTGGATGATTAATAATTTTAACTTTTTTAGCAATATGCTCTAGAATAAAAGTAGTATTAATATATTGCTGATTAAACGGTGGTTCATTTCTTATTAATAAAACTTTTGCTTTAGAAAGATCAAAATTTAATCTCTTAGTAATTTTATAAAACTTATTAGTTCCTTCAAAAAAAGTTAATTGAAAACATTTTATGGTAACCCTTCCATCTATGAAACTTAAGTTTTGTGGTTCGTAATAATAAATTTGATAGCCCCTATTTTGAGCCTCTAAAGCTAAAAATAAAGTCGTATCAGTTTCTATGTTTACTTTCTTTAAACTAGAGCCCTGAATAGCTAAAATCTTCTTTGGCATTATTAAAAAAATCTAAGTTCCCTTGTTTGTTAAATTGTTCTAATAGTAGCTGAGCTCTATTAGTTTTTCTATCAATGATATCCTCTAAGTGTTTTAGGTATATCGTTTCATCTTTACCGTTTGAATTTAATTCTTTTCTTTTTATTAAACCAGATTTTGCAATATCTAAAAATATTTTTCCCCATTGGTGTAATTTTTTTCCTCCAAGTTCAGTCTCTAGGCCTTTTTTAGGAGACTGCAAATAAGCCTCCATAATATTTTCTTTTTTCCAAGATTTAATAACATCATAACTTTCATTTAATGCTCCATAAAGAAGTCCTGTAAAAAAAGCAGGTCCATTACAAATACAGCCCCAGTCACATGTATCTATCGATCTAACTTCTATGAATTGCTTTAATCTAACTTCAGTAAAAATAGTTGCTAGATGTGTTTCAAAATCTTTTATAGTAGCTTTAATTCCTTTCAGGGGTAAAAAGTTTCCTTCCATAAAATCTTTAAATGTTTGGCCGTTGGGTTTTATGTATCTTCCATCGTGTATAACAAAAAGTAATGAATAGTTTATTGCATAATCTAAATATTTTTCAAAATTTAACTCTTCAAAAGTAATTGGCATAATTCCACCTCGTGCTGTGTCCTGCCAAACTTTATTTCGATATGAAAGATATCCGGTAAATTTTTTATCAGCAAAAGGAGAATTAGCAAACAAAGCGATCGTCAGTGGAACTAGATAATTTCCTACTTTAAATTTTTTTTCAAAATCTTTTTCTGAAATATAGTCGTAATTAATTTGAATTCCTGATGTTTGATACATCATTTGTAAACTTAGTTCTCCGCCCTTTGGCATTTCATTGGTCATGATTTGATAGCGCTCTTTTGGATTTTGAGGTATTTCATTTAAGTTGTTAAATGGATCAAATCCTATAGAAGCTGTACTAATATCTAAATCTTTTGATGCCTCTTTGATTTCATTAAAATGTGTGGAACTTTCACTGCATACCGCATGAATATTTTTTAGTGGTGCTCCTGAAAGTTCATATTGTAATCCAGGCTCTGTAGTTATTTGTTGTTTGTCTCTTTTAAGTCCAACAATATTTTCATTTTCATAAACAGGTTTCCAACCAAAAGTTTCTAAATTTTTAAATATTTTTTTAATTTGGTCGTAGTTAGCTCGTTTTTTTTCTTTTCCAGAAAACAAGAATTTTTCATGCTCTACACCAATGAGTAATTGATCTTCTTTTTTTATGCCCTTTATAAAATAATCTATTAATTGACTTTTAGACTCAATAATTGTCATGCTTTAAAAGCAGTTTTTACTACTAAAGCCTAATACCATATTCTTTTGGTTTATTTCAAATTTTCTTTCACACTTAATTTTTAATTTTTTACTAACATATACATAGTATCTGTTTCTTGAATTTTCAAATTCAATCTGGTCGGGTTTACCCAGAGAAGCGGTTAGCTCTGCTTCAGTTTTTCCAATCCATTTGCTGAGTTCTAGTTCTTCTTTTTTAGTAACTTCATCAACTTTTGTACTAATTGTCTCGCAACCTAAAAAGCTTAATGAAAAAAATGTTAAAAGGAATATTTTGTAGAATTTTTTCATTTTCAACTGGCTATAGAATATAACTTAATCTTATAAACAGGTATATTACTTTTAGGTTGTAATTTTAAATTATTACCAGAGATTTCTTATCTAATCTACGGTATTTATACTCAACAAGGAGATTCTTATGTTTGAAAAATATTTCGACTATAAAAAAAATAAAACGACTTATAAAACTGAAGTATTAGCCGGTGTTACTACCTTTTTAACAATGGCTTATATAATGTTTTTAAATCCTTTTATACTTTCTGGCGAATTCGCTGGACCTGAAAAGGGATTTTTTGATTTTGGTGCGGTATTTACCGCAACAATAGTAGCGACCGCAGTAGCTTGTTTTATTATGGGCTTTTACGGCAAGACTTGGCCAATAGGCCTGGCGCCTGGTATGGGCATCAATGCCTTTGTAGCTTTTGGAGTTGTTGGTGGAATGGGTTACACACCTCAAGAGGCTTTAGGTGGAGTATTAGTAGCAGGTGTACTATTTTTAATAATATCTTTAACACCAATTAGAGCTTGGCTAATCAACTCAATTCCCAGAAGTTTAAAGCTAGGTATAGGAGCGGGCATTGGTTTGTTTTTAGCGATCATTGGACTAGAAATTATGGGAGTTGTAGCAGACCATCCCGTAACGTTAGTTACAATAGGTGATATGAAAAACCCTTTGGTTCTTTTAGCCTGTCTTGCTTTTGTAAGTATGGTTGTTTTAGAAGTGTTAAAAGTTAAAGGTAATATCATTATTGGAATACTGTTTTTTAGTGTTATTGCTTGGGGTGCTGGATTGGCTAAATTCAATGGTGTAGTGAGCGCACCTCCGTCAATGACTTATCTATTTGATTTTGATCTTGGTGCTGCTTTTACGGCTGGTATGTCCACAGTGATTTTTACTTTATTGTTCATCGATTTTTTTGATACAACAGGTACGTTGACATCTGTAGCTAATGTAGCTGGAAAAGTTGGAAAAGATGGAAAAATAAAAGACATACATAAAGCTATGATGGCCGACAGTGTTGGAACAGTTGCAGGCGCTTTAATGGGTACTACTACTGTAACAAGTTATGTTGAGTCAGCTGCTGGAGTAAAAGAGGGTGGTAGAACAGGGATGACATCAGTTGTTATTGGAGTTTTGTTCTTAGCGTGTTTATTCTTGTCTCCTCTTGCAACTAGCTTACCAAAAGAAATTGATGGTGCCGCTTTACTTTTTGTATCAGTTTTATTTGTAAGGAATATTACAGATATTAAATGGGACGATATATCCGAGTCAGCTCCTGCAGTATTAGCAATGATAGCTATGCCACTTACTTATAGTATTAGCAATGGTATTGCTTTATCTTTTATTGCATATGCGTTAATTAAAATTTTTACAGGAAAATTTAGTTCTACTTCTCCTGCAATATGGGTCATTGCTGCGTTGAGTGTTGCTAGTTTTTATGTTGCATAAAAATTAAATCTTAAGGGCTGGTGAAGACTAGCCCTTTTTTTCTAGTCCATTTTATTTTAAAGTAACAAACTCCTCTGCAGAAGTTGGATGAATAGCTGTTGTTTCATCAAAGTGCCTCTTGGTCGCCCCCGCTGTTATAGAAATAGCTAAACTTTGAATAATTTCAGGACTATCCTGACCCAGCATATGAATTCCTAAAACTTTATCTGTTTTTTCATCAACTAATAGTTTCATTAAAATTTTAGGCTTTTTATCAGCAAGT
>Ga0209502_10004794_pt1 | contig 10024 bp, 10 predicted proteins | sample ArcticOcean_MG_C_10_FD_187442 | JGI IMG/M metagenome (GOLD analysis project Ga0209502, IMG submission 187442) | Marine microbial communities from western Arctic Ocean - ArcticOcean_MG_CB11_90 (SPAdes) (version 2) | ecosystem: Environmental > Aquatic > Marine > Oceanic | place: Arctic Ocean...
TCGACAGTCGACGGGTCAGCCGTCGGCATCGTCAACTCGTAGACGGTTTCGTCATAGCTCGTGTACGCATTGATGTCGGCGCCAAAGCCCGCACCGAAGCTACGTAGTACAGCAATCAGCTCGTTTTCCGGGAACTGTTCGGTGCCGTTGAACAGCATGTGTTCGAGAAAGTGCGCACCGCCGCCCTGGTCCTCAGTTTGAAATGCTGCGCCAGCATTGATTGTCAACCGCATCTCAACGCGCGAGCCCGGATTGTCGTTCTCGCGAATGAAGTACTGCAGGCCGTTGTCGAGCGTGCCCGTGACAATCGCCGGGTCGATCTCGAGCAAGAGGAGTGCACCCCCATCAGGCTCAACAATCTCGGTTCGGGGTCGCCCCTCGGTGCCGCTCTGCTCGGTGCCACTCTGCTCGGTCCCGGGCGCTGAGTCGCGATCGGTGGTCGGCGTTGTGTTGGACGAGCCGGTGCACGCGGCAGCGGCCAGTGCAGCAACGATGGTGATGCCCAGGGGGCGGGAGCGAACGGAGCGACGAGACACACCAAGCATGGGGCGAGGCTAGGCCCGCTGTACCCACGAGGCAGGAACGTGGAAGTTCATCGATTCGCCACGCCCGTGGGCACATCAGCATGTTTGGCGAACAACTCGTCGAGGCGCGGACGCCAGTCGATGTCTTCGGTTGAACCACCGGCGACTTGCACTGCTGCACGTTCGGTCGCGAGCGTGTCGGCAATCTCGGCCACACCGGCCTCGAGGATCTCAGCCACCCTGTCGCGAACGAAACCAGCGAGTGCCGGGCTGGCGCCGTCGGTACTGATCGCTGCTGTGACTCGACCCGCCCGGGTGATCGCCGGGAGGATGAACTCACAATCGACCGGCTGATCGGCGGCGTTGGTCCAAATACTCCGAGCACGCGCCGCGTCGGAGATTGCGGCATCAGTCTCGAGGTCGCCGGTGGCAGTCACGACGAGCCGTTGGTGCTCGAGATGACGGTCGTCGAACGTGGCGGTGATCACCTCGCCACCGGCGGCAGTGATCCTTTCGACATCGACATGCGCACTGATGTCAGCACCGACGAGGCGAACGATTGCACCAGCGTCAAGGAGGCCTTCGGCCTTACGCCATCCGATGCGGCCACCTCCAACGACGAGCACGGGGACCTCGTCAAGATCCAGGAACACCGGATACGAAAACCGGCTGCGGTGGGCCTTCATGCCGTGATCTTAGAACCAACTTTCGAGCAATTCTTGATAAACCCGATCATTTTAGTCGGGTATTGATTAACTTGTCGCTGTGACCACCTCACTCAAGACTGCGCCGCCCGAGTCGGGCCGACCCTTCGACGACGCTTGCGCTGCCATCTGTTGGGCCAACGAACGCTTCGCCGGAGGCGTGTGCGTCACCGCCAGCTTCGGCGATGCAACGGTTGCGCACGTCGCTCACAGCGCGGTGCCAGGCATCCAGATCACGCTGCTCGACACCGGCTACCTTTTCGCCGAAACCGAGTGGTTCGCCAACCATCTGACCGACCGCTTTGGCCTGAACGTCCGAGTGGTCCGCCCCGTCCCTGACCTCGACCGAGACATCTGGGCTACCGACACCGACGCGTGCTGCGCGGCCCGCAAAGTCGAACCACTACAGCGCGCCCTGTGCGGCGCAACCGCCTGGGTGACCGGGCTCCGTCGCTCCGACTCCCCAAGCCGCCGGACGACTCCGCTCGTGCACAACGACCTCATGCGATCGGTTGTCAAGATCAATCCGCTCGCCGGGTGGACCGATAACGACGTCGCTGGCTACGCAGCGGAGCACGATCTCCCCGAACATCCGCTGGCTAATCGCGGCTACAGCTCGATCGGCTGCTGGCCGTGCACGAGGCCGGCAACCGACCGCTCGGGGCGCTGGGCCAACAGCTCCAAGACCGAATGCGGCCTCCACCTCTGATGGCTACACGATCCGCCCCACCCGCGCTCCACGACCGTCACCACACTTCGACAGGACCGACCATGACCGACATCACGGCAGCCGAACTGATCAAGATCGACAGCGACTATCTCGCCGGCACGATCGGGGCTGAACTCGCCAACGACGAAGCGAAGTTCGACGCCGACGCCGAGACACTGCTCAAGTTTCACGGCATCTACCAGCAGGACGACCGAGACATCCGCCGCGAGCGAGCCCAGCAAAAGCTGCCACTCGACTATTCCTGCATGGTGCGTGCGTCGGTGCCCGGCGGCGTCATCACCGGCAACCAATGGCTCGCACTCGACCGGGTGGCATCGCTCGCCGACAACAAGCTGCGCCTCACAACCCGCCAGGGGGTGCAATTCCACGTGGTGCACAAAGGCGAGTTGGCCCAACTGGTGAGCGGCATCAACTCGTCGCTCCTCACCACACTCGGCGCATGCGGCGATGTGGTCCGCAACGTCATGGCATGCCCGCTCCCCCACGCCGAACGCTCCGCAGTGATCGAGCCGATCGTCGCCGAGATGGTTGCTCGATTCCGGCCGCAGACCGAGTCGTACTGGGAACTATGGGTCGACGGCGAGAAGGCCGTCTCGTCCGAGAAGCCGTCGGCGCAAGCCTTGGCAGCTCTCGATTCGATCGACCCGGTCGAGCCGATTTATGGCGCCGCTTATCTGCCGCGCAAGTTCAAAATCGGTATTGCTTGGCCAGGCGACAACTGCGTCGACATTTACACCCACGACGTCGGCATCGTGCCAACACTGGACGGCCCCAACGGGCTGAGCGGCAAGGTGACAGGATTCGTGATTCTCGCCGGCGGCGGGATGGGCATGTCGCATGCCCGCCCGGACGACACCTACCCAGTGCTCGCGCAGCCGGTTGGCTGGGTCGCAGCGGCGGGCCGCGGCGGTGCCGAATCGCTCGGCGATGTGGTCGAAGCAATCGTCACGACCCAGCGTGACCACGGCAACCGCGACGATCGGGCCCGGGCCCGCCTTAAATACCTCGTCGAGGCCAAAGGCATCCCGTGGCTACGTGACCAAATCGAACAGCGCACCGGCCAGCCCCTTGCCGACCCAGTCAACTTGCCCCCATGGGAGGTTCACGCACACCACGGATGGGACGACACTGAGCGACACAGCGCAGCACCACACAATGCAGGGCCGTACGGCGAGTCGTGCGTGCTCGGCCTGCCGGTGTCGTCGGGCAAGGTTGCGCATGGCCTGCGGTACGCGCTGAGGCGTTTGATTGCCGACGGCGCTGTGTCCGCGTTACGCGTGACTCCACGACAAGATCTGCTGCTGCTTGGCATTACCGACCGGGCAGCGGTGGAAAGCACGCTGCGCTCGAATGGCGTGCCGCTCGCAAGCGACCAGAGTCCGACACGCAACCTCGCAATCGCCTGCCCGGCTCTGCCGACCTGCTCAAAGGCACTCGGCGAGGCCGAACGTGTGCTGCCGCAAGTGGTCGATCGCCTCGAGAAGGTGTTGGCCGATACGGGCAACACCGGATTACCACTTCGGCTCAACATGACCGGGTGCCCCAATGGCTGCTCGCGGCCGTATGCCGCCGAACTCGGCATCGTCGGTCGCACCAAAAAGGGCTACGACGTCTACGTCGGCGGTTCAGCAGCAGGTGACCGGCTGGCCAAACGCGTCCGTGAGGACGTGCCCCTCGAAGAGATCCCCGACATGTTGCGTCCGCTGCTCGAACGGTTCAGCCGCGACGTCGGCGCCAACGACACCACGTCGTTCGGAGATTGGGCGATGCAGCAGAAGTGGACATCGCTCCTGGCACTGCTGCCGACCACGACCACCCGACGGGTACGTGCCCAGTGAGCGTCGCATTGGTCGGAGCTGGCCCGGGGGACCCTGACCTCCTCACCCTGAAGGCAGCACGTTTACTTGCCGCCGCCGACGTCGTCGTGCACGATGCACTCGTCGGCGATGGCGTGCTCGCCCTCATCGCTGAGTCGGCCGAGCGGATCGACGTGGGCAAGCGTCCCGGTCGAGGGGCCTCGCAGGAGCTGATCTCGGCGCTGCTCGTCGAACTCGGTCGGCAAGGCAAACGTGTTGTTCGGTTGAAGGGCGGCGATCCGTTCGTGTTTGGTCGTGGCGGAGAGGAAGCACTCGCGCTGCGCGAGGCTGGCCTCGAGTTCGAGGCCGTGCCGGGCATCACCTCGTCAATCGCTGCACCTGCGGCTGCTGGTATCCCGGTCACACACCGCAGCGTCTCACCTGCGTTCACCGTGGTCACCGGACATCGCCGCCCAGGCGAGCCCAACATCGACTGGCGGTCGCTCGCCAAGGTTGGTGGGACCATCATCATCCTGATGGGCGTCGCACATCGCGCAGCGATCGCCGCGGAGTTAATCACCGGCGGCCTCGCCCCCGACACGCCGGTCGCCGCAATCCAACGCGCCACCACTGACAAGCAGGAGGTCGTGCGGTGCGATCTCGCCGACCTCGGTCACGCTGCAGTCGAATCGCCCGCCACGATTGTTGTCGGCGCCGTCGCCGCGTTCGACCTCACCGCCGTAGGAACACTCAGGGCGAATCAAGCGCAGCAGGTGATCGCTGCAACCTGAGCGCCAAGACTCACGAATCAGGCGAGGTTCGCTGCGTCGTATTCGAAGCTGCCGCCGACCATCGTGGCAAGGACTCGAGCTTCTCCAATGCCGTCACGTTCGATCGCAGTGAGGTCATGGTCGAGCACGACAAGGTCGGCGAGCTTGCCAGCAGTGATCGACCCCTTGCGCTGCTCGTCGAACGATGCAGTTGCTGACCCGACCGTGTATGCGTGGATTGCCTGCTCGATCGTGAGGGCCTCGCTCGGGTTAAAGGCAGCGCCCGATGCCGTGCGCTGATTGACGAGGTCGTGGATGCCGAGCAACGGTGCGCCGTTGACCACCGGTCGGTCAGAGCTGCCGGGCAACGTGATGCCTGCGTCGAGGAACGAGCGCTGCCGGTAGCAGTCGCCGACACGGTCTGGCCCGATTGCACGGAGCATGCCGTCACCGATCTCGGAAACGAAGCGAGCCTGCGGGACCGGGATCACCCCGAGCCGTGCAATGCGTGCAACATCGACAGCACGGGTCATACCGGCATGTTCAATGCGGTGACGGTGATCCGGTCTGGGGTGCTGCTGGAGCACAGATTCGTATGCGTCGAGCACCGAAGCAACGGCGCGATCACCAATTGCATGCGTGGCGACCTGCCACCCCGATCGGTGTGCGGCAAGGATCAATTCGTGCAGCCGCGCTTCGGGCATCTGGAAGTAACCGTTGTTTCCGGGTTGACCATCAAAGTCTTCGAACATTGCCGCGGTGCATCCCATGAGTGAACCGTCGGCGAAAATCTTTGTGGCGCCATAACGAAGCCAGTCGTCACCGAACCCGGTGTGCATGCCGAGGTCGAGTGAGAAAGGCTCGTTGTCATCGGCGTGATGGGCGCAGCCGTGCAGCGCGTCGACCGACGCCATCATCGTGACGCGTACCCGCAAACGATTCGCTCGTCGGGCCTGTTGGTAGGCAGCAACTTCGACCGGTTCAGACGTGCCCAGAATGCCACCGACGCCGGCCTCCTGGCAGCTCGTGATGCCCTCAGACAGATAACGATCACTGGCGAGACCGAGGTTGGTGGCCATCTCGGCGACCGACCGCGGATGAACGAGCGAACGGACGAGCTGTTGTGCCTGCTCTTCGAGCAATCCGTTCGGACGGCCTTCGGCATCAACGGCGACTACTCCCCCATCCGGCACGTCGACCTCGCCGATGCGGGCGAGACGCATTGCCGCGCTATTCAGCGTTGCGAAGTGACCGGAGGTGTGATTGAGCAGGACGGGGTTATCAGGGCTGACGCGATCGAGTTCGTGGCAGGTCGGATGGCGCCGTTCGGCCAACTTGTTGTGGTCATAGCCCGCTCCAACAATCCACGCGCCTGCTGGTGTCGAGGAGGCACGCTCGGCAATTGCGGCAACCAATTCCTCGACCGAATGCACCGCATCACCGTTGAGTGGAACCTCGTTGAGTGTCGCGCCATACGCCTGCATGTGGTTGTGGGCGTCGTTGAATCCTGGTGCCACAAAATGGCCGCCGAGATCGATCGTTCGGCCAGTATCGAATCGCGCCAACTCGCCGCGCTGAGCGACGGCAACAATCCGATCGCCAATGATCCCAATCGATCCCGCACGTCGCAGCGCTGGATCAACGGTGAAAATATTCGCGTTGTCGAGAACGAGGTCGAAGCGCACGCTCCGACCCTAGACAGATGCTCGGAATTTCGACGGTCTCAGCCCCCGCTCATGCCAGAACCGAACAACCCACCAGGTACGTTTTGAGTTCATGGGTGATCGGCTGATCGGTAAGCGAGTTCTCGTGACAAGTTGCGGCACGTACATGGGGCCACCCATTGTCGAGTTGTTCCGTGAGGAAGGCGCCGAGGTCATTGCTGACGCGGGCGCACTCATCGGAGCAACCGAACCAGCCGACGTATTGGGCAAAGCTGGCAACATCGACGTACTCGTCGCCAACCTCGACCTTGCTGCTTACGCCGCTCGTGTGCGCGACATCGATGACGAGCAGTGGATGGCGGGCTTTGATGCAATGGTCCACCCACTGATGCGACTCGTGCGAGCGGCGGCTCAGCCGATGATCGACCGTGGCGGCGGCTCGATCGTCGCGCTGACATCATCGTCGCCGCTGCGGCGCATGCGTCCGCAAGCAACCAGCTACGTCACCGCGCGAGCAGCCCAGAACGCCTTCGTCCGCTCTGCTGGTCATGAATTGGCGGCGCACAACGTGCGAGTCAACGCGATCGCTCAGAACTTCGTCGAGAACGAGACGTACTACCCGCCGTCGATCATGGAGAACGAGAAGTTTCGTGATCGCTTGAAGTCGGAGGTTCCTGCGCAGCGCCTTGGCACCCCCCGCGAAACTGCCGAGCTCGCATTGTTCCTGGCAAGCGACGCGTCGACCTTCACCTTCGGCCAAGTCATCAGTGCCGACGGCGGCTGGTCCTAGTTCCCTCAGTGGATGAAGTTCGGGTGACCGACAGGTCCGTCGCGAATTGGGAGGCCAACGCGACTGCGACTGCATCGCAGTCGGACAAGCGCTGACCAATGAGCGTTCTTGCCGAGGCGGTCAAGGATCCTGTGGGATCTAGTCGTCCTGGCGCGATGACACGGGCGGCATCGTTGGATCGTTCGAGGTGACACTCGAACAGATCGGCGCCTGTGCCGACATCTATGGAGCCGATGAAATTTCCGACGCGGTCATCTCAGCCCCTTGACCGGATTCAGTTGTCGGCGGGGAGCAGCGTGACGTCGTCGCCGATGGCCACACTCCCGGGCGTGGCAACCAGCGATCCGATCGACAGGAACGTGGCACGGTCACGATTGATCGTCTTCAGGAGTTCGATGTCACGTTCGAGACCCGGCTGCGGACGGGCGACCATCACGCAGCGATCGATCTGTTTCGACACGGCGAGTTCGGCGCCAGAACCCGCAGGACCAATCTGCAGGTGGTGACCAACGAACTCATCCTCGCCCGCACCACTGACAACAATATTAGTGCGGAAACGACGCAGGTCCCAGTCGCCGAGCGTCCCGGTCGACACCAACGACACGCGGCTCGACTTGGAGTCGTGCCACGCACCCGCGGGGCCGGTCCACGACACCCAGTTGGCGTCGTGCTCGAAGTCGAGCGGCACCTCGTACGTTCCCCCAACATCGCCTGCGGCGCGAAGTTCGACCTCCTGGCCGAGCCAGCGAGACAGCGCCACCGAAGCTTCGCCCGACGCAGTTTCACCGATCTCCGGGACGTCGATCACAACGTCGCCATCGACCAGTCGGGCCGAAGCGAAAAGCAGCTGTGGCGATCTCCGTGCCGTGAGCACAGTTCCGGTCGCGACATCAAAGACGCCCCATCCGCGGTCCCCCGCAATGCCGAGTACGCCGACCTGGGTGTTCTCAAGTTGCTCCCCACCCATCGACTTGACCGGATAACGCCACAGTTCAGTCACGTGCATGGGCCCCAGCCTGGCATAGCCCAGACCGACTGATCCGGCCGTGTCGCACCACGCGTTCGCTCCACGCCTGCCTGATCGGTAAAGTAGCGAAATGAACGAACCCACGACGACCGTCGCCGAGAACGCCTCAACCGCCGATGCTCCGGCCGTCGAGCTCGTCGAAGAAGAACTGCTCGTCGAGGAGATCTCCATCGACGGCATGTGCGGCGTGTACTGAATCGCGTAGCGAACTCGACCCACATGACCGACTCCCTGCTCGAGCAGCGACTGATGCTGCATCCGCAGGTAGCACTCCGCCCGGAACCATTCGGTGCGCTCGCCTACCACTACGGCAACCGGAAGCTGGTCTTCCTGAAACATCCTGACGTTGTGCGGCTTGTCCGAGCACTCGACGGCACCGGCACCACCGCCGAGAAACTCTCCGAGTGCGAAATCGACGCAGCCCGCTGGCCGTCGTTCGAGCGTGCACTCGCCAACCTCCACGCATCGGAGATGCTCCAATGAGCAAAACCCAACTCGTCGAACAACTCAAGAGTGGCCTCGACGCCCCCATCTGCCTGACCTGGGAGTTGACCTACGCCTGCAACCTCGAATGCGTGCACTGTCTCTCATCGTCGGGTCGCCGCGACCCACGCGAGTTGACAACCGACGAGGCCAAAGCGGTCCTCGACGAACTGCATGATCTGCAGGTCTTTTACATCAACATGGGTGGCGGCGAGCCAATGATCCGCCGCGACTTCTTCGAGTTGCTTGAGTACTCGATCGGGCGCGGTATCGGCGTCAAGTTCTCGACCAACGGAGCATTCATCGACGCAGAGAAGGCCAAGCGCCTCACGGCAATGGACTACCTCGATATCCAGATCAGCCTCGACGGTACCGATGCGGTCACCAACGACGCCGTCCGCGGCGATGGCTCGTACGACACTGCGATTCAGGCGATGAACCATCTGCGCGACGCAGGCTTCGGTGAGTTCAAGATCTCCGTCGTCGTCACTCGCTACAACGTCGACCAGCTCGACGAGTTCAAGGCGTTGGCCGACGAATACGGGGCCCAGCTCCGCATCACCCGCCTGCGCCCGTCAGGCCGCGGCGCCGACAGCTGGCACGACCTGCACCCCACGCAAGCGCAGCAGCGTCAGATCTACGACTGGTTGGTCCTCAACGGCGAGAACGTCCTGACCGGCGACTCGTTCTTCCACCTCAATGCACTCGGGGAAGAGCCCCTTCCGGGCCTCAACATGTGCGGCGCCGGGCGCGTGGTTTGCCTGATCGATCCAATCGGTGACGTGTACGCCTGCCCGTTCGTCATTCACGACGAGTTCAAGGCTGGCTCGGTCCGCGACGACGGCGGCTTCAGCCAGGTGTGGAAACAGAGCGACCTGTTCACCGAACTTCGTGAGCCGCAGTCGGCTGGCGCCTGTTCCGCATGCGGAGAGTTCGACGCCTGCCAAGGTGGTTGCATGGCCGCCAAGTTCTTCACAGGCCTCCCACTCGACGGCCCCGACCCCGAGTGCGTCAAGGGCCACGGCGAAGCTGCGCTACTCGCAGCATCGTCGGTCCAGGTTCCGAAGCCGATGATGGACCACTCCAAGCCGAGCCGCGTTCCAGTCACCATTGGGCGCCGCTAGCTCGTAAGCGGGTCAGTCGGCAGCAAGGTCGGCGACGTAGCTCGGCTCGAGTACTTCGCGAATTTCACCGCTCTCCATGTTGAACTGGGTGCCGATAATTTCGGCCAGGTCAGGAGTTTCGGCGAGGTCAGCCCACGACTCTGGCTGCCATACCTTGCCTCGTCGGAACGACTTGGCACAATGGCTGTACAGCTCGGCGACTTCGACCACGATGGCTGCCTTCGGTCGCCGCAGTTCAACGGTGAAGCCATCAAGAATCAATGCATCGGTCGTCACTGTTGCCGGCCCGTTGATCCGGACTGTTTCGTCTTTGCCCGGCATGATCAGCAGCAGTCCGACGAACGGATGAGAAACAATGTTCTCGAGCGTGTCGAGCCGGTTGTTTCCGTTCAGGTCGGGGATGGCGATGTGG
>Ga0209502_10004803_pt1 | contig 10011 bp, 12 predicted proteins | sample ArcticOcean_MG_C_10_FD_187442 | JGI IMG/M metagenome (GOLD analysis project Ga0209502, IMG submission 187442) | Marine microbial communities from western Arctic Ocean - ArcticOcean_MG_CB11_90 (SPAdes) (version 2) | ecosystem: Environmental > Aquatic > Marine > Oceanic | place: Arctic Ocean...
TGTAACTTCAGCTGCAAAATAAACAAACATGTACATTATTGTTAATAATAAAACTAAACGAAACATAGCTTTACCAAATCTAATTAAAACAAATTGAGTAAGAGTATTACCACTAGGCATAATTTTTCTCATTCTCTGACCGATTGTAATAAAGGCTAAGAAGGGTAGAGCTTGACCTAAGCCATAACCAATTATAGCACCTAAACCACCCCATGTTGCAGCTTCTGATGGACCAATTAAAATCCACACACCAAAACATGATGCAACTAATGATGCGGTTAAAGATCTTTTACCAATTGATCTATCTGCATTTAAATATGAGTTAATTGAAAGTTTACCTTTTGAATAAACTATTCCAATAGCAGCAAAAGCTAATGAAGTTAAAAGTAAAATAATTATAGTGGTACTTTGATCTAAGTATACTGTGTTCATTTTTTCCCTTCGTTGTGATTATACAACAGGTTCTTTGGGTATATTCTCAGCTTTTTACAGCACCCCAGAAACTGATATTCTTAAAAAAAGAATATAAAAGTTAATTAAAGAAATAATTAAATTTAGTCAAATAATAACCTCAGGATACGAACATTTAGTAATGAAATAATGCATTAAATTACCAGGTTTATTGAATTAACTTTATTAATAACTATATACACCTTAATAAATGTCTGAAATCCAAATATCCATTAACAACTTATCCAAAGTTTATGACAATGGTTTTAAAGCCCTTAAAAATGTTAGTCTTAAAGTTAAACAAGGTGAAATCCTTGCAATGCTTGGACCAAATGGTGCTGGAAAAACCAGTTTAATTAGTATTATTTGTGGAATTGTTAAGCCTTCTTCAGGGACAGTAAATATTGATGGTTTTGATATTATAAAAGATTATAGAGAGACAAGATCAAGAATAGGAATGGTCCCTCAAGAGCTAAATTTAGAATCTTTTGAAACAGTCTTTGATACAGTATCTTATTCTAGAGGATTATATGGAAAGTCACCTAAACCAGAACACATTGAAAAAATTTTAAAAGATTTAAGTCTCTGGGATAAAAAAAATACAAGATTAAAAGAATTATCAGGAGGCATGAGGAGAAGAGTTTTAATTGCAAAAGCTTTGTCTCATGAACCTAAAATACTATTCCTTGATGAACCAACAGCTGGTGTAGATGTTGAACTTAGAAGAGACATGTGGCTAGTAGTTGATGAACTTAGAAAAACAGGGGTCACAATTATTTTAACTACTCATTATATTGAAGAGGCTGAGGCTATTGCTGACCGTGTAGCTGTTATAAATCAAGGTGAAATCATTGTTGTTGAAGATAAAAAAGAATTAATTAAAAAAATGGGTCATAAAAAATTAACCATTGAATTGCAAGAAAAAATTACAAAAATTCCTGAAGATTTACTTAAATATAGTCTTGAAATAGGCGATGAACACATGTCTTTAATTTATACTTATAATGTTCAAGCTGAAAAAACTGGTATTACGGATTTATTACAAGACTTAAAAGATACTGGCTTAAAGTTAAAGGATTTAAAAACAGAACAAAGTACTTTGGAAAAGATATTTGTAGATTTAGTAAAGGAGAATAATGAAATATAATTATTATGGGTTTAAAGCTATTTATGTTCATGAGATGAATAGATTTATAAGAACCGTAGGTCAGTCTATTCTTTCACCAGTTATATCTACATCATTATATTTTGTTGTTTTTGGTTCAGTTATTGGAGGTTATATTGAAAAAATTGATGGTGTTAGTTATGGGTCGTACATTGTACCGGGTTTATTAATGTTAACTCTATTAACTCAATCAATAAGTAACACTTCGTTTGGAATATTTTTTCCAAAATTTAATGGAACTATTAACGAGATTTTAGCAGCACCTATTTCAACGCTTGAAACAGTTCTTGCTTTTGTTGGAGCGGGAGCTACCAAAACATTATTAGTTGGTACTGTAATTTTTGCTACTGCATCATTTTTTGCTGATGTTACAGTTAAGCATCCAATGTTAATGATATTTTTATTAGTTTTAGTTTCCTTTACTTTTGCTTTATTTGGTTTTTTAATTGGTGTTGTGAGTAAAAACTTTGAACAAATGTCTATCATCCCATCATTAGTGATAACACCTATGGTGTTTTTAGGAGGAAGTTTATACTCCCTTGATATGCTACCACCATTTTGGCAAACAATTTCTTATTTTAATCCTGTAGTTTATCTTATTGATGGCTTAAGATTTTCTTTTTATGGTGTATCTGATTTTAATATTTGGATAAGTATAAGCTCAATGGTATTTTTTTTAGTGGTTTGCGTAATCTTGGTCTCGATACTAGTTAAAAAAGGCTATAATATTAAAAGTTAAAACATAAAATTTTAGAAATACAGGCGATACATAAAATTTACTGAAACTACTGTCAAAATTATAACTAGTAGATATAAAGAAATATAATCTCGTGGTGTCATCATACTTACTTAAATACCTTTAATACTAACTACAAGCGAGCTTCTTTTTATGATCATATAAAGATTTTTAGTTACTGTTACATTAGTTAATTTTGATAATAAAACCAATATCAACAATTGTCATTAGTTAACTATTCCACTTGAAGTAAAAATTTGCTTTATAAAGTAAATATTACATGAGTAAAACTAAATTTCTCTATTTAAAATTTTGTTAATTATGATAATAAATGTAAAATATATATATGAAAAAATTATTTATTATCATTTTTACTTTAATATCATTTAACGCTTTTGCCGTTGATAAAAGCACTACATTCACCAATGACTTATTTAAACAAGCTCAATTAGAAGGAAAGACTGTTGTTATAAACTCTTGGAATGAAACTTGCACAACATGTAAGAGACAAATCAAAATTTTAGACCAAGCTCAAAAAGAGTTTAGTGACATCCTTTTTTTAAGTTTTGAACAAACAGTAGACAAAGATATAGCCAAACAATTTGGTATTGATTATTGGACAACTATTGTTGTCTATAAAAACAACAAAGAAGTACATAGAAGTATTGGCCAAACCAATAAAGCAAAAATCTACGAACTAATAAAATCTTAAGATTTAGTTAATTTATCTGTTTACAATAAAGGTAAAAAATTAAATTTTACTATCAAAAAATACATCTGCAGAAACAAAAATTAAATCAGAATGTAACCATTGTACAAAATAATAGTTATTATCCTTCATAAATTTGTAGACATCAGAGTTCAAAATATTAGCTATATTTTGATGATAAAATTCCTCTTTTTTCATAGTGGGGTCTATATACTCTACCGTTAACATTTTAGGCTTATATTTTTTAATATTAAAGCCTTTTAAAACATTTAGCTCATAACCCTCTACATCGATACTTACAAAGTCAATTTCTTGATCAAAAAATTTAGAATTTTCAATAATATTATCTAAGGTTGTTATTTTGATCTTTCTAGTTTCTTTAGCTCTATGTCCCCTAGTTTTCTCAAGGGTATTAATTGATGATCTTTCATGGTGAAAATACATTTCCTGTGTGCCAATTTTATCTGAAACTCCTATTTGAATATTACAATCTTTTGGTCTGTAAAAATTAAAAGAATCAATAAAAGTAAAGTCCAAATCAATATTAATTCCCTTCCATCCCTTTTTGTAAAGTTTATAGGTATTGTTACTAATAAAAGGGTGTCTACATCCCACATCTATATAAATTCCTTTTTTTTTATTTTTAAATAGCTCTTCAGCTATTAAGTCAACATGATTGCCAGAATATGAGTTTTTAACTTTACTTAGTGATTTAATTTTTAGGCTTATGTAGTAAAATAATTTAAATAAATTAAATTTTTCAGATAATAAATATTTATTTTTTATTTTTTCATCTAATTTCATTTTTTTACAATATCTTTATATATTCTTGAATGATGGTGCTCCAATAAAATTTTTTAGAATTTTCTTTTGCAGCTTGACCATATTCTATAAATTTATTATTTTCTAACATTGAGTTTATAGATGAATAAACTTCATCTAGGCTATTACCATCACAAATTAGTCCATTTTTTTTATGATTAATTGCGTCTGATGCGCCACCATCTACGCCACCAATTGAAGGAACCCCATGTTGAGCAGCCTCAATATAAGCAATACCAAAACCTTCAATAGATTTTTTATATTCAATACTAGGCATAACAAAAATATTTGATTTAGCTACAAGTGAATTTTTAAGTTCATTTGAAATATCTTTAAAAAACATCACTTGAGCTTGTAAGCCTAATTCTTCAACAAGTTGTTTTATATTTTTTTCCTCCTCACCACTACCAATACAAATATAAACAATATTAGGATAAATTTGTTTTAAATTTCTTAAGGACATTACAATTTTTTCATGATTTTTTCTTTTATCAAATCTTGAAACGGTAATTAGTCTTGGTGATTTATGTTTTAATAAATCTTCAACTTTTTCTAACATTTTTTTATCTAATTCTTTAGCTTTGTCTACACCGGGATTGATCACTATAATTTTATCCTGTTGAACACCCAATCTAATAGCTAGATCTTTTGTGGAATGAGAATTTGCAACTACTGTTTCAACATTATTTAAAACTTCCAAAACTCTTTTATTGAGAGAAGTATCTTTTTTATGATTTATTTCTTTGCCATGAATTAAGCATATCTTTTTTTTACTGGTTTTAAGGTGTTCTAAACTTTTCCAGTGATCCGCGATTATTCCCACAACTTTATTTTCTTTCATAAATTCATTGATTAGCTGAGCTTTTCTATATTTTCTGAGAAGTTTTATTCCACCAACTCGCTCTATAGAAAATGATACCCGTTCATCAAAAGTTTTATGATCTTCGTGGTAGTCAGCAAAAATTTTTATCATGAAGTTTTTTGAGAGTTCATTAGCTAACCCCCACATTAAATTCTGCATCCCACCAATTTCTGGTGGAAAGGTTTTTGTAACAATTAAATACATCAATTATCTAGCCATTTTATCCCACACCCCATACTTGGTGATTGTTCTTTAGGGCCATTTCCAGTTTCTGATATTTTTTTCATAGCTTTAAATAAATCACTTTCACCAGATTTGACAGGTTTTAAATTTTTTAATTCTCTAATTCTTCCTCTATACTGAAGTTCTAAATTTTTATTATAACCAAAAAAATCTGGTGTACACACAGCACCATAATTTTTTGCAACCACCTGTGTTTCATCTAGTAAATAAGGAAAGTTAAAATTATGATCTTTATGAAATTTGATCATTTTATTAAAAGAGTCTTCGGGATAATTAATTGAGTCGTTGGAACATATGGCTACCATTTTAATGCCTAGTTCTTTTAAATTTTTACAATCTTCAACGATATCTTCAATAATCGCTATAACGTAAGGACAATGGTTACAAATAAACATTACCAGTGTTCCATTTTCACCTTTAATATCATTTAATTGGATAATTTCATTGTCAGTTGATTTTAATTCAAAGCTTTTAGCTTCTTGTCCAAAATCACATATTGGAGTTTTTAACGGCATGTTATAATAATATATAAGTTATGTTTTATAATTTGGAAGATAAAAAAGTAAAAAATTTAGGTGAAAATTGGTCTGCTTCTAACGCATCTATTATTGGGGATGTTACCTTAGAAAAAAATACCAGTATTTGGTTTAATGTCACCTTAAGAGGTGATGTTGAAAATATTTACGTTGGTGAAGGTTCAAACATTCAAGATGGAAGTGTTTTGCATACAGACCCTGGGTATCCTTTAAAAATTGGTAAAGATGTAACTATTGGTCACTTGGTAATGTTACATGGATGCATTATTGGTGATAATTCTTTAATTGGAATTGGTGCTGTAATTTTAAATGGTGCTAAGATAGGTAAAAATTGTATCATTGGAGCTAATGCATTAGTGACAGAGAATAAAGAAATACCAGACAATTCATTAGTTGTAGGATCACCTGGTAAAATTGTCCGTCAAGTTTCAGATGAAGAAGCAAAATCAATTACTGAAAATGCTATACATTATCAAGAAAATTGGAAAAAATATTCAAAATCTGTATTTTAAAAAATATGAAGTTTAAATACTATTTTAGAAAATCAAGTTTTAAAAAAGATATTGATTCTGCTAATATTCTATTAGAACAAATTGAAATACATAAACCACAAAACTTTTTAGAAGTTGGTGTTTTTCAAGGGGTAACATCTAAAAATGTATGTGAAAAACTTTATGAAATTAATAAAGAAAATTTTTTATTTCATGGGATAGATGTATTTGAAAACACAGACAGTAACTTTGACAGTCGTGAGAAAACAACAAAACATAACAGACTGTCAAATCCTCTAAAACATTTAATATTTAATATTATTTTGAAAAAAAACTTATTTTCAATAGAAAATATTTATGATTTTTTAAAAAAATTTAAAGATAATGTAAATTTATATAAAGGATTTAGCGACACAGAATTATTAAAGATAGACATGTCAAAAATTGATATGATCTTTCTTGATGGGGGCCACTCTTATGAGACAGTTAAAAATGATTTATTTCTAATTCTCAAAAGTATTAAAAAGAATAAGATCATTATTTGTGATGATTACGACCAAGAAAGCTATGGTGTTAAAAAAGCTGTAGATGAGCTCTCAAGTCAAGTCTCCAAAATAAGAATGTTAAATAATAGACTCGTTAAAATAACAGTTTAAGGAACTAACCAATGTTCTTTATTATTTTCTAAATCAAACTTAGCTCTTCGGTGACCTTTGGCTGCTAAATATAGCCATTCCATATTTTGAATTTTACACTGGATAACAGTAAAGTTTTTATATCCAGCTTCACTTTGCTCCATAGTAAATTCAAAATTATCTAATTCAGGCTTTAACCCAGAAGTTGGGTAAGAGGACTCTGTTCCAGGTCCATTATCAACTAGATAACATTTCCTACTCATATGACCTGTTTTTAACCATGATTCTTTTGTTATTTCATTGTCATGATTAACAGTGCATTCTACTTTTAATCTTACTTGGATTTTTTCATCTTTGTCATAAAATAACATTGAAGCATTCTTATTATTTTTTAATTTAGCAATTTTATTTGACCTAATGTCACTATGGTATTGAATAAGATTGTTTGATTGATCTGACTTTCTAAGAACTACAATCCTTCCATCAAAATCATCTTGACTACCACATATAAACACAGGAATTCTAAATTGAGAACCTCTGTCTTTAATAGCGTTATCTAGCATAGACCAGATTTTAGTTTTGATCCCATTCAAGTCTTCATAGAATGATGGTTGCATTTGAATTTATTTACTTAATCTTCTGATTAGACTAGAAGTATCCCAACGGTTTCCACCTATTTCCTGAACTTCACTGTAATATTTATCAACAATTTCAGTTACAGGTAGTAGAGAGCCATTATTTTTTGCCTCATCCATTGCAATTTTTAAATCTTTTCTCATCCAATCAACAGCAAAACCATGTTCAAACTTATCTTCAAGCATTGTTTTATATCTGTTTTCCATTTGCCAAGATTGTGCAGCACCTTTAGATATTACTTCAATAACATCTTCCATATTCAATCCAGATTTTACTCCAAAATTGATAGCTTCAGACAGACCTTGAACTAAACCTGCAATGCAAATTTGATTAACCATTTTTGCTAATTGACCATTTCCTGCAGCACCTAATAGCTTCATTTTCTTGCTATAACAATCAATTATGTCTTTTGCTTTATCAAAATTTACTTGGTCTCCACCAATCATTACTGTTAGAGCGCCATTTTCAGCACCAGCTTGACCACCGGATACAGGTGCATCTAGAAAACCAAATTCATTTTTTAAAGAGTAATCATAAATTTCTCTAGCAATCGTTGCAGAAGCAGTAGTGTTATCAACATAGATAGCACCTTTTTTGATTGTTTTAAAAATACCGTTATCTCCAAAAGTAACTTCTCTTAAGTCGTTATCATTACCCACACATGTGAATACAAAATCAGCACTTTCAGCAGCTTTTGCGGGTGTATCTGCTTTTGAACCTTTAAATTCAACAATCCATTTATCAGCTTTTGCACCCGTACGATTATAAACAGTTACATCGTGTCCTGCTTTTGATATATATCCTGCCATCGGATAACCCATGACACCTAAACCTATAAATGCAACATTGCTCATAAATTATATTTCCTATGTTTAAAAGTTTGAACTTTAAAGTAATTTTATTTGGATTTATATTTACATTTTTTTCAAGTTTTGGACAGAGTTTTTTTCTAGGTTTATTTAACTCTAGTATAAGAGATGCTCTTTCTATTACACATGGACAATTTGGATCAATTTATGCGTCAGCAACTTTATTAAGTAGTTTTATTCTCGTTTGGATTGGAAAAAAAATAGATGATATTAATATTTTAAAATTTGCATCTTATGTAGTTGCTTTGTTGGCTATCTCTTGTTTTTTATTTTCTAAAATTTCATCAGTATTTTTCTTATTTTTTTCTATTTTTTTAATGAGGCTTTCAGGACAGGGACTAATGTCTCATACGGCAACCACTACAATAGCAAGGTTTTTTGAGAAAAGTAGAGGCAGAGCACTAAGTGCTACTTGGCTAGGTTTGTCTTTAGCTGAATTCATTTTACCATTATTAATTGTTTTCTTACTAACCTTTTTAGATTGGAGGAATATTTGGATAATAATTTCTATTTTTGTTATTGTTGTATTACCTATAATTTCTTTTTCATTAGTAAAAAATATTAAACTAGATTCAAGAGAGGCTTTAAATTTTAAAGAGGTAGAAAAAAAAAAGATAAAACAATGGAAAAGAAGGGAGGTATTAAAAGATTATAGGTTTTATATTATCTGTTTGAGCATGTTAGCTATGCCTTCAATTGCAACTGGTACATTTGTTTATCAATCCTTTATAGTGTCCTCTAAAAATTGGGGACCATACATAATTGCACAATCTTTTATGGTATATTCAATTTTGTCAGTGATTACTTTGTTTCTATCTGGTTTTTTAATTGATAAATTCAGTAGTACGAAATTATTAATTTATATGAACATTCCTTTATTATTTGCTACATTTGTTCTTTATTATTTTAATTCACCAATTTCATCTTTTTGTTTCCTTGGTTTAATTGGTATTTCAAATGGACTTGCTAATGTTTTAGGTTCTGCTACATGGGCGGAAATTTATGGAGTTAAATATATTGGTTCCATCAAAGCTTTAACAACAGCCTTTATGGTATTTTCAACTGCCTTTGGTACAGCTTTATTTGGAATTCTTATAGACAATGGCTTTTCAATTGAGCAAATAGCATTAGTTTCAGGATCCTACGTATTAATTGCGATATCGTTATTATTCATAATAAAAAATAAACTAAATCCTCAATATTTGTAAAATTAACCTTGATTTTGTTTTAAGCACTGTATAGATACTGCGCATGGCTAGAGTAACTGTAGAAGATTGCATTGATAAAGTAGAAAGTCCTTACGAATTAGTATTAGTTGCTAAAGAACGAGCTGTTCAACTAAACTCAGGTATAGAGCCAACCCTTGATAGAGATAACGATAAAAATACAGTTATAGCATTAAGAGAAATTGCTGAAGAAACTATTAAAGTTCCAGATTTAACAGAGAGTGCAATTCACAAACTTAGAAAACACGTTGAACAAGTTGATGACGGCACTGACGATGATGAAGTTATCGGTGATGATTTTGATAGTATGTATAAAGGAGAAATTTCTAAAAGTGGAACCCCTATTTTACCATCTAAAAGAGCCAGAAAAATTCCAGAAAAAATTCAAGTTGCCCCCGAAGACTTAGAAGAGTTAACTGCTAAAGCAGAACCTGAAGTAGAGGTTGATCCAGAACTTGAAGTAGCTACTGAAGAAACGGAAGTTGCTAGTGAAGAGACAGCGGTTTCTTTAGATCAAATAGCTGAAGCTGAAACTGCTAAAGAAGATACAGAAGAAACTGAACCTAACAGTTAATTATTAAATTCCTTTAAGATTTTTTCCCTGTGATCATCTAAGTCTGGAATATCTCCA
>Ga0209502_10004805_pt1 | contig 10009 bp, 8 predicted proteins | sample ArcticOcean_MG_C_10_FD_187442 | JGI IMG/M metagenome (GOLD analysis project Ga0209502, IMG submission 187442) | Marine microbial communities from western Arctic Ocean - ArcticOcean_MG_CB11_90 (SPAdes) (version 2) | ecosystem: Environmental > Aquatic > Marine > Oceanic | place: Arctic Ocean...
CTAGTTCTTCCTATAGAGCCGTGGTAGACCACCACGTTGATAGGCTGGATGTGGAAGCGCAGTAATGCGTGTAGCTGACCAGTACTAATAGCTCAATTGGCTTGATTTATGCACTGAAAAAAATTTTAGAGTGATTAAATGATAATTGATATTTATTTTATAACCCCAGCAGAAATGTTGGGGGTTTTTTTACTTATTTTAATTTTGAATATGAGAATAAAAATAATTAAATCAAATAGTCTATTTTAAATCTTTTAAGTATATTTGTGAACTAATTGAGTAATTTTTTTTGTTACATAAATAGATCTTTGAAATTTTACATTTTTAAGTTCATTTCCAGTTCTAAAAAACTCTTTTTTACCCATTAAAGTCCATGCTTTAAGCATTTCTTCTATAAATTTTTTTATTTTCTTGCCCTTAATAGAAAATTCAATATCAAGATTATCATTTTGACCTTCTAAAGCTATATTTTTTACCATAATCTTGGATCTATTAACCTAATATCATTACAAGCAATTGTTGTATAACTTTTTCTATCATTCTCAAAATAACTAATAATATTTTTAACTTGCTTAATGTTCTCAAAACCAATTATTACAAATGAAATTTTTTTGAATGATTTAATAAAATTAATACAACCTTGTATTTTTGAAATATTTTCTTTTTTACAGTAATTATTCCATTTTTTAAAAATATTTTTCCATTTTTTAAATTTTCTGGGCATTGATTTTTCATTTTGTAAAAGTAAGCCCTGTAAGAAAATTGATCTGACATGAATTTCAGTTTTATTTTTTTTTAATTTTTTTAACCATCCACTTTCATATATTCTTCTATCTAAGATATTAAAGGGGCACTGCACAATATCTGGTTTCCAAAAGGGCCAAATAAAATTAAGCTCTTTTGGATTATAAATTGAAATTCCGATCTTAGAAACAAGGTTTCTCTTCTTTAATTTTTTTAGCACTTTTATCAATTTATGTCTTTTATTACTTTTTAAATCATTACTTTCGTGGAGTAAAATAGCGTAAAGTTTTTTAATATTTAATTTAAGGAGAGACTCCTCAACTTTATTAAAAACAATATTTTCTAAATTATTACTTTTTTTTTCATCATTCGAAATTTTTAACTTGGTTATTATTTTAAAATTTTTTAGATTATTATTTCCAAGTAAAGTTTCGGAAGAACCATAATTATTAGAAGTGTCTATTAATTTTATTTTTGAATTATTTGCAAATTGTATAATTTTTTTTATTTTTTTATCTGATTTTATAATTTTTCCAGCTAAACCATATTTTTGACCAAAGTTTGCAGTACCCAACGCAATTTTCATAAATAATTAAAATTAATAATCTATTGTTTTTATTAATTTCTTTAATTTTTCAACAGACAAAAAGTCATTGTTTGTATTTGATCTATAGCTATATTCTTTTTGAAATACTTTGCCCTTATGAAGGTTTATATAATTTTTTAGTAGTTTTTGTTGATCAACATAAAAACTATTGTTAGGTTTTTTTATTAAAAAAGTAAGTATTACATAGTATTTTTTTAATATGATAGCGTAGTTACTTTCATTGTCAGTGATTAGCTCTTCATGAATTTTTTCACCAGGTCTTAGTCCTACAATATTAATTTTAGCCTCTGGTGCTACAGCTTTTGCAAGATCTAAAATTTTATAAGATGGAATTTTAGGTACAAAAATTTCACCACCTATTGAATTTTTTAGTGCCCATAAAACCAAATCAATACTCTCTTGCATTGTGATATTAAATCTAGTCATATTTTTGTCTGTTATGTTTATGGAGCCACTCTTTTTTTGTTTAAAAAATTCTGGAATTACGGAGCCTCTGCTACCCATAACATTTCCATATCTAACAACACTAAATGACAGGTTTCTTTTTCCAGTTATATTATTTGCTGAAATGAATAATTTATCTGAGCACAATTTAGTTGCCCCATAAAGATTAATTGGAGCACAAGCTTTGTCTGTAGATAATGCAATAACTTTTTTAACATTTGAATTTAGACAAGCCTCAATAATGTTTTGAGCACCAATTACATTTGTTTTTATTACTTCAAATGGATTATACTCTGCTGCTGGAACCTGTTTGAGTGCCGCTGTGTGTATTACATAGTCAACCTCTTCCATTGCTCTACTGAGTCTGTTTAAATCTCTGATATCACCTAAAAAAAATCTTATATTAGGATATTTTTTTTCACTGAATTGTACTGACATTTCAAATTGTTTTAACTCATCTCTACTAAATATGATTATTTTTTTTATATCTTTATGGTTAATTAACAAATATTTTAGAAATGCCTTTCCAAAAGAGCCAGTACCACCAGTTATTAAAATTGTTTTATTCTTAAACATTAAACCTTATATTTGAGCTATATTATTTGTAATATTGTTCAATTATTGAACAATATGATAAATTAAAATGTATGTCTATTTAATAAATCCTCATACTTTCCCTTGTCAATGATTCTGCCTTTATCTATCAAATAAACAATATCACAGTTAAAAACTGAAGTATGTCGATGTGTTATTATAAAAAGGGTGCAATCTTTACTTGCGGTGTAAACTTCCTCCATAATTTTTCTTTCATTTTCAAAATCTAGGGAACTAGTAGCCTCATCAAGCACTAAAACTTTAGGGTTGTTGTATAAGGCTCTCGCAAGACCTATTCTTTGTTTTTGTCCACCTGAAACTTTAACACCTCTATTTCCAACTATGGTGTGTTCTTTTTCAGGTAAAGAATTTATAAAGTCATTTAATTTAGCAAGTTTTATGCTTTTCAATAAATTTTCTTGATTGATGTCTTTGCTATCCAATCCAAAACCAATATTATTCTTTATAGTATCGTCTAATAAATATATATCTTGAGGCACATAACCTATTAATTTTTGCCAGCTTTGTATATTATTTTCAAGCTCCTCGCTGTCGATATAAATTTTTCCAGTTACAGGTTTAATCAATCCTAATATTAAATCTATTAAAGTGCTTTTGCCTGCACCAGATTTTCCAATAATGCCAACACTTTGTCCTTGTTTAACCTCTAAAGATACCTGCTCCAGGATTTTAGTATTTGAATTCTCATGAACAAAGGTAACATTATCTAAAATTATTTTATCTATAAAAAAATTTTTCTTAATGTTTTTTTTCAGAGCATTATTTTTTTGAAACTTTTTTTCAATTGGAGTATTTTTAAGTGCATTTGAAATAATTTTTAGAGAGGCCGTTGCAAATCTTCTAGTAGAAAGTGAGGAAATTATTAAATTAAATGCAGGAATTAACCTTATGCTGCAAACCGCTAAAAGAGAAATAATAGGCAATATTTGTTCACTGGTTAAATCTATTAAAACAAAAATTATTGCAATTATAGCAATAGCAAAAATTGCAATAAATTCTAAAAAAAGTCTAGGGGTTTGACTTAAAAAATACATGAAAAAACTATGTTTTTCCATTTCATTTATTTGAAATTTAAATATATTTGTTAAATATTTTTCTCGGTTAAGTATTTTAGTTTCTCTAATTGAACCAAGCGCATGATTGATTGTCTTAAGTTGGTCTTTTCTTACTTCTTCAATTTTACCCCCCCTACTTATTAGTTCTTTTCTGGTAAGGAATAAGAAAACACCAGTAATAAAAATCAAGCAAAAGAATACAGAAAATGAAACTAGCGGTTCATTTAAAGATAGCAAAACAAAGATGACGATTAGTACTAATATTTCTTTTGTTACATTTAATGTGCTTAAAATAGTATTTACTGAGCCAGCAACACTGCTTGTTATTGATCTTGTAAGTACAGAAGGATTATTGCTTATGTGAAAGCTATAGTTTGCGTTTATATATCTATTAAAAACTTTATTGGTTATGTTGGTTCTCATATTTTTAATTATTTTACCCTGACAAAAATAAAAAAAGGTTAAATATAAGTTTTTAAAAAAAAATACAGCTACTAATAATAATCCACCATAAATTGTTATAGTATTTTGGGATAAATTATTTATGTAATCAATTGCAAAGAAATTTGGAAATTTTTCTATTAATGTATTAATATCAACTACAATCAATATAAATACTGGAATTGAGCTTAACCCGACCATTTCTATTAATGCTGAAATTAACATTCCAAAAAATAAAAAAATTAAATATCTAAAATCCTCTCTGGATAGAATATTTTTAAAATCTTCAATCATTATATTCGTTAATTAAATTATTATCAGTTAAAATATTTTATAAAGTGTTTAAGTAATAATTGAGTTTTTATAATAACTTTAATTAATACTGTTCAATAATTGAACGTTATATCAATATAATAATTGTGATGTAAAGTATTATTTAATGTTAGGGCTGATGATTACACCACATCCACTTTCTAAACGTAAATTAGGCACACAATTAATGAATTTCAGACTTTACTAATTCTATTAATAAATATTATTAATTTTAGAATCGAGTCTAAGAAACATGTGAGATTTATATAAACTAAAAAAGATAAAAGTAATTAATCTAATTTAAAATTATCAAAAATACTAAAAAGATTAAAAGAGATTATAAAAATTTTATAAAGAAATATTTATCTGCAGGGGACAAAAATACTTTTGGAGTTGAAATAATCAAAAAAACGATTAAATTAATATACAAATTAAACTAGGAAAAAAAGCTGCCAACTGAAAAAACTTTAGTGTCCATATCTTTAACATAAAGCTTTCCTTGTTTAGACTTTATTCTTGAAATTCTTAAGACACCTCCATTTACACCAATACTAATTTCATTTTTATTAATTGAAATAATTTGACCTGGAAAATGTTCTAAAGTTTCATTAACTTCAAAAGATGTATCATAAAAAAAATATTCATTTTCTTGAAAGTATGTCCAAGCTCCTGGTTGGGGATTACAACCTCTAATAAGATTATAAATTTCTAGTCCAGATTTATTCCAATTAATTTTAGCATTTGATTTTTTACACCAGGTTTCATATGTAGCTTTTGATTCATCTTGGGCTATTCTAGTGGCATTACCTGAGGCTATTAAATTTACTGCTTCAACACATGCACTTACTCCTAAAGGAAATATTTTAGAAAAATACACATCTCCCAATGTATCCTCAGGGTTTATTGCAACTTCTTTTTGTAAAAGTATATCCCCTTTATCTAAATGGTCATTTGGATAAAAAATAGTTAAACCAGTTACTCTAGAACCAAGAATAATAGACCAGTTAATAGCACTTGGACCTCTATGCAAAGGAAGTAATGATGGATGAAAACAAATAGTCCCATTTTTGGGAATATCCCTAAAAGCTTTTGGTAAAAAAGAAGTTACATATGCCATAACACACAAATCAGATTTTAATGATTTTATCTTATCAAGCAATTTTTTATCGTGATAATTTTGTGATTGAAATAAAGGTATTTTATGACTTTCAGCATATTCTTTGATTGGATCCACTGATTTACTAATTACATCTGGTTCACATAAAACAGCAACTATTTTATGTTCTGTTTTTTCATGAAATTTTTTTAGAACACTTTCACCAAACTTTTGTTGACCTACAATTATAATTTTCATTCTTAGATTTAAATATAATGAATTTATATTACTTATGATATAATATATAAAATACAATGTTTAATTTAGAAAAAACTTTTAATGAATTGTTTCCTATTTGTAGAAGTATTACTGGAGATGGATATAGACAATCTTTTAATATAATAAAAAAGTTTATTCCTTTTAAAAAATATAAATATCAAACTGGAAAAAAAGTTTTTGACTGGAAAGTTCCAAGTGAATGGAACATTAAAGACGCTTATGTTCAAAATTTGAATGGGAAGAAAATTATTGATTTTAATCATAACAACCTTCATTTAATGAGTTATTCAACACCAATTAATAAGGTAATGCCATTATCTGAATTAGATAAAAACTTACATAGCATACCCAATCAACCTAAATATATACCTTATGTAACGAGTTATTATAAAAAAAATTGGGGATTTTGTTTAACTAACAATCAAAGACTTAAGCTTAAAAATGAAAATTATAGAGTATTAATTGATAGCTCTTTAAAAAAAGGATTTATAGAATGGGGAGAATATTTATTAAAAAAAACAGTTCAAGATAATTCAGTTAAAAAAGATACAATATTAATATCTAGTTATTTATGCCATCCTTCAATGGCTAACAATGAATTGAGTGGACCTTTAATTCAAATTCTAATTTATTTGAAATTAAAAAAGTTAAAAAAAAGAAAATTCAATTATCTATTTGTAATTAATCCAGAAACAATAGGGGCAATTTGCTTCATTCATAAGAATCTTAAATTTTTAAAAAAAAATATTCTTTCTGGGTTGATTCTAACATGTTTAGGAGGGCCAGAAAAAAAACTCTCATACAAACTCTCAAGAGAGGGTAATTCTGTATTTGATAAATATTTTAAAAAATTAGCTAAAAATAAAAAAATAAAAATTAGAAAATTTGATACTAGTGGTAGTGATGAAAGACAATATTGTTCATCTGAATGTAATTTCCCAGTTGGACAATTAGCACGAACTGTTTATGGTGATAATAAAGAGTACCATACATCAGCAGATGATAAAAAATTTGTTAGATTGCAAAAGTTTGAGAAAACAGCTAACGAAATATTTGATTTTATTAGAAATAATGAGAAACAGATTTTTTTGAGAAGAAAACAGCCTTATTGTGAGATTCAACTAGGAAAGAGAGATCTTTATCCAAATATTAACTCTCCTAATACGTGGAAAGACTCTTCTGATCAGTCTCTAAATTCAAAACAACAACTTGAAATAATAACAGAAATTTTATCATCTGCTGATGGTCAAACATCATTATCAGATTTAGATATAGTAAGTAAATATAAATTTGAAAATATAAAAAATTACTATCAAAATTTAAAAAAGAGAGGTTTGCTTTATTAAATGAATGTTAAATATAATTCTGATGAATTTAAAAAAACACTAATTGAAATTGGTCTAGCTAGAGGTGACAATGTTTTTATTCACTCTTCTTTAAAAACAATTGGTAAGTATGAAGATTTGAGTCAGCCTGATTTATTAAATATGATTAAAAACACAGTTATTGATATTATAGGTGAAAATGGTTTTTTTGCTGTTCCAACTTTTACCTTAAATTTTGCTAAAGGTGATGATTTTGATGTAGAAAATACTTCTTCAGAAGGAGTGGGGATATTTTCTGAATTTATAAGAAAGTCTGATAAAAGCAGAAGAACCTCTCACCCAATGCACTCAATTTCTATTATGGGAAAAAATTCTGATTATATAGCTAATTTAAGTGGAGAGACTGAATTCAGTAAAGGAAGTGCTTTTGATTATATGTTACAAAAAAATTGTAAAATTTTATTTTTAGGTGATAGTTTTACAGAGACTTTTTTTCATATAGCAGAAGAAAAAGCAAAAGTTCCATATAGATTTTGGAAAACATTTAAGGGTAATTTAATAAAAAACTCTGTTAAAAATAAAATTGAAATTCAATATTATGCTAGGAGTCTAGAAATAAAACCTAAACCATATATAGATGTACCAAAGATTTTTAAATTTTTAGATAATAAAAATATTTTTACTAAATCAAATAATAATAAAATTAATTTAATGATTTGTTCATTAAATTCTTATGTAGAAAACTGTTTGGCTAAACTGAAAAAAGATTCTAAATATTTTCTTTTAGGCAGTAATATTTCTTAATTAATATAACCTTATAAAGCTTGCTTTTGAAAATTTCATTATTTTTTCAGAACCAATCATTGCTGTAATTGCGTGTCTATTACCCTAGCATTTCTAAAAACTGCTATATCTGGATTCACTTTGTATAATTTGTGCAAACTACCATAGGTTTGTCTAAATCCAGAGGTGCATTCATCAAATATTAAAACTATATTTTTTTATTCAGTAATTTTTCTAATTTTCTTCAAAAAATATTACTATTAATGTAAAAAATCGTAAAGATGAATCTAGAGTAAAAAATAACCCTATAGTAAATTTAAAAATATTAAAATTAATCAAATGTCTAATCTAGGAAAATATAATTATAAAAATAATTTATCTCAGTTCTGTGAGGAGCCATATGACTTACAGAATGAAAAAATTGCTAATTAACTATAATCATTATAATTTCTATTTTTACTACTGTATAAATCAAAATTTATTGTATGTCTTAATTTAAAGTCTAATTGTTTCTTAAACATTACTTTAAATGTATCATTTTTTTGATTAAACTTTTTTATATAGCTTGGAAATATTTTCCAGAACTTATCCTCATCAAAACTTTCTCTATTATGAGCATGAGGAGGGACAAAGTTTTTATTTTTCATTAATAATTCATAAATAAATAAAAAGACTTTTGCTTTTTCTATTTTTTTCTTAGTGATTTTTGTCATTTTATGAGCCTTACTTAATAATAGCTTGTAATGTTTCAGGCTTTTGGCTTGTGTAGAACAACCAACATGCGTCATGAAGCAGTCTTCTACATTAATTGATGGTGTTCCATAAGCTGGATATTCAACGCCAGTAGTTCCATGGGAGGTAATTGCAATATCAGTATATTTCTTAAGTGTGGCATCATTTAGATCAACTGGGCACAATCTTATATGTTTATAATTTTTTTCTATCCCTTTAACATGTGTTGAAAAATTAAATTTGGATGCATAATAGTACTCAGAGGGGTGTTGCTTTATAATCCAATTTGTTTTTTTATATTTTTTAATCATATTTATTGTTTGATATGTCCATGTATAATTATCTTGAAATATATTCCTTGGCCCACTTCTATAATTTCCATCAATTAAATGGTGTAAAAATATGGTTGCGATTTTTTTTTTATTATCCCATCCAAAGAGCTCATAAAATTTGTTTTTTTCCATTACTTTCATTTGATCTTTTTGGTTTTTTTTAAATTTCTCTGGATTCCAAGTCGGTAAATGTCCAAATGTAGTTCTTGAAGACATATCTTTAGTAATCATTTTAATACTTTGATTTTTAAAATTTTTTAATACTTCATTAAAAAGTTTTTTTGATGAAGTTTTTTTCTCTGTATTTCTTTGATCAAAATTTGTATATTTACGAACTGTAAAATCATTAGGACCGTATTTAGAATAAACACTAACTTTATTAAGAAGAAATTTTTGAAAAAAAATTCCCATTGGAACAAAATTTCTTTCTGCTTGGACAAAATGAGAAATTTGTGAATTATCAAAATTTTTTTTATGAAAATCCATTGCCTTTAATGCTTCAGCAAATGCCAAAATAATTCTAAAATTAATTTTTGTAGCAGTATGAAATCCCGTATAACGCATAAAGGAGTCATATACTAAAAATCCAATTTCTATTTTATTAATTCTTAGATTAATTAAATTTCTGATGTGCTTGATATCTTTTAGTAATAAAATTGATTTAATTATATATTTACATCTTTGATAAATTCCACCAAATGAATAATAATAAAATTTATCTATACCAAAGCTTCTAAAAAAAACCTCTCCTTTGATATCTCCTTTTCTCAAAAACCCATGTGCCCTATAACCACCAAATAACTGAAGATATTTTGTAATTAAAATATTACCTGCCCCATAACCTGAGTGGCTTATGAAATTTTCAAACAAAACAATATCTTTTTTATTATTTTTAATTTTTTTTGAACTTTTCCACTGTTTTGTATTAATCTCTATAAACTTTTTGAATTCCTTTGATTTAAAAGGATTGGTATTTCTATTAAAAATAAAAGTAATAAATTTAATTAAATCTATTTTTTGAAAAAAGTCAGCTAAATATCTTATACGCGCATCTAAAATTCTTTTTTCACTTAGAATTAAACAGGCAAAGAAATTGTATAAAAAAAACATATTTGCGTTTAATTATACTAAATATACTTTGAATTCTATTAGTTTTTGAATAATCCATGCAGCATTATTCAATTATTTAAAATTGAAAGATTCAATAAGCATTTACAAGGTAAATTAAATCTACATATATTTTG
>Ga0209502_10004806_pt1 | contig 10008 bp, 13 predicted proteins | sample ArcticOcean_MG_C_10_FD_187442 | JGI IMG/M metagenome (GOLD analysis project Ga0209502, IMG submission 187442) | Marine microbial communities from western Arctic Ocean - ArcticOcean_MG_CB11_90 (SPAdes) (version 2) | ecosystem: Environmental > Aquatic > Marine > Oceanic | place: Arctic Ocean...
ATTGTTGGAGTACAGGTCTATTTTTACATTTTCTTTACTTAAAATTATTGCAGTAGTTAATCCAGCTAATCCATCTCCTATAATGCAAATTTTTTGATAGTTCATATTTTAAAAATTTTATCAGTTTAATAAAAATGATACAAAGTAAACTAATTGATTCGTTAAATAAATAATGATTTATAGCAATTTTACTAATTTTTTAAAAAACCGAGCCATTGAATTAATTGGCCTAATTCTTATTTTTATTGCACTTTTATTAGCTGTCTCCTTTTTTTCATATTCACCAAATGACGCTACGCTTATATATGGAGTAAATGGAACAAAGATTAACAACTTATTAGGTTCGTATGGAAGTATAATTGCAGATTTCCTATTGCAGAGCTTTGGTTTGACTGCATTTCTTATTTTAATAACTCTAACATTGTGGGGGATAGGTCTAATAGTTAAAAAAGAAATTAAAAAAATAAAACTTAAAATTTTTTATTTATTTCTATACATTTTTCTTATCTGTACTTTAATTTATACTACTCATAATAATTCATTTTGGTTGATTGATAATGGTAATTCGGGATTTGTTGGGGAAATTTTATATAACAAAATTATAAATACTTTTCCTTTTATTAATCACGACTACACTATTTTTGTTCTTGTTGTTTTAAGTATTTTTTTCTTTGTAATGGCTTCTAATATAAATTTCAAATACATTTGGTTGGTTTTACATAATATTTTCAAAAAAAATAATCATATTGAAAGCCAATTAGAAATAAATAGTATGCCATCCGAAGATTTAATGGATCGAGATTTAATTGTAGAAAAAACACAGCAAACTTTCCCTTTTGAAAAAGCATCTGATATTAAAGAGCCACCTATAAAACAGGATAATTTAAAAAACTTTAAACTACCTTCTTTAGATCTATTAGAAAAAAACCCTTCTAAAGTTAATTTATTAGATCTGTCTAAAAATAGACCTGAGGGATCATTCATAGAAAAAATACTATTAGATTTCGGTATTGATGGAAAAATTAAAAAAATTAACAATGGTCCTGTTGTTAGTTTATATGAATTTGAACCTGCTCCTGGAGTAAAAGTTTCTAAAATTATTAACTTATCTGATGATCTTGCTCGAAATACAAGTTCTACATCTGCACGTGTTTCGATTATACCTGGCAAAAATACAGTTGGCATAGAAATACCAAATGAATCTCGAGAAAGTGTCTACTTGAGAGAAATAGTCGGAAATGAAAAATTTCTTAGAAAAGAAATTAAACTACCTATCGCTATAGGTAAAAGTATATCAGGTATGGCAATCATTGGAGATCTAACATCTATGCCTCATCTTTTAATAGCAGGTACCACCGGTTCAGGTAAATCGGTTTGCATTAACACAATTATTGTATCTCTTCTTTATAGGTTGAGCCCTGATTTATGTAAATTTATTTTAATTGATCCAAAAATGTTAGAGCTTTCTGCTTATGAAGGAATTCCTCATTTACTAAGTCCTGTTATTACTGATTCTAAAAAAGCCGCATCTGCTTTAGGTTGGACCGTAAGAGAAATGAATAATCGTTATAAATTAATGAGCAAAGACGGTGTAAGGAATATAGATGGGTATAATGCAAAGCATAAACTTAAAATGCCTTATATCGTTGTTGTAGTTGATGAGATGTCAGACTTAATGCTTGTAGCTGGTAAAGAAATAGAAAATTATATTCAAAAACTTTCACAAATGGCAAGAGCTGCTGGTATTCACATTATAATGGCTACCCAAAGACCTAGTGTAGATGTTATTACAGGAACTATTAAAGCAAACTTTCCTACACGAATATCTTTTAGGGTGAGCTCAAAAATAGATAGTCGCACGATTCTAGGTGAGCAGGGTGCAGAACAGCTTTTAGGCAATGGAGATATGCTGTTTATGTCTTCGGCAAATCGGATAGTTAGAATTCATGGTCCTTATGTTTCTGAAAAAGAAATTGAAAAAATTACCAATGTTTTAAGGGCACAGGCGGTACCTGACTACATTGATGAAATTACAGCTCACGAAAGAGATGAAAGCATGGCAGATTATTCTTCCGAAAATAATACTGATGAACTCTATAATCAAGCACTAGATATCATAAAGAAGGAAGGAAAAGCCTCTACAAGTTTTTTACAAAGAAAATTACAGATTGGTTACAATAGAGCAGCTAGAATTATTGATATGATGGAAGAAAAAGGCATTGTTAGCAAAGCAAATCACGTAGGTAAAAGAGAGGTTTTGTAAGTTTTGTCTTCAAAAACTCTTGCAGTCTTCATTATTTTTTTTAATTTTTTTTCAAATATAAATGCTGATGAAAAACAATCAATTATTAATAATTTAATAAAAACTAATAATATGACTTTCAGCTTTAAACAAATTACGAGAGAAAAAGTGGAAACAGGATATTGTGTTCTTGTATTCGATAACAAGCTTAGATGCAGTTATGAGGATAAACTACAAAAAGAAATTATAATCAACGATAAGACATTAGTAGTTATGCAAAAAAGGTATAATAAAAAATTTTTTTATCCGATTTCAAAATCTATATTTTTGAATATTTTAAATAAAAACAACTTAATTAATTTAATCCATAAATCAAATTTAATAGTAAATGACAATATTGAACTAATTTATTTAGATGAAAATGGGAAAAAAATGAAAATTTTTTTTCAAGGTAAAAATTATGAACTTATAGGATGGTGGGTAGAAGATAAATTTCAAAATGAAATTTTTTTTTCATTAAAGATTGACAAGATAAATACTAAAATTGCCGATAAAAATTTTAAAATTCCTTCAGTAAATTAAGGAAAGAAATCTATTTCTTCTTCTTTAAATATTTTCAACCCCTTTGATATGTAGTTATTTAAAGCATATTTGTGGTCTAAACTGCAGGTATGCACCCATAATCTTTCAATATCTCGACTAAGGTTGTTCTGGATGATATATTTTAAAAGATAAGAGCCAAATTTCTTTCCTTGGTGCTCTTTTAGAATTCCCATTTGTATTAATTCTATTTCATTTTTATCTTTATGAAACTCTTGTTCATAGAAACCTATCATATCATTGTTTATTTTTATGATACCTGTTTCTAGATTTTTGTTATTAATATATTTTTTCCATTCTTTATCAGACCACAAAAGTCTATCTCGCCAAAAATGATCTTTGCCTATATTACGATAAAAAAACTTATTTATATTAATATCTTTTTTAGTCATCAAAAATATTTGGGTATTTTTTGGAAAAATTATTTCTTCTCTTGGTTTTTTGGTTTTTTTTAACTCTAAAAAGAATCTCTTAACTTTAATCATTTGATGAAATTAAATAACCATTTTACCAATTTCTTCACCACCAAAAATGTGATGATGAAGATGAGGGACTTCTTGTCCTCCATTTTGTCCAATATTGGTGAGCATACGATAACCTTTTTCAGTGTTAGAGGTTTTCAACATCTTAACGATATGAGTAATAGATTTATTGAATTCTACTATTTCTTTCTCTGAAGCTTCTAAGTTAAAATGATCCAGATCAATATATTCTCCTTTTGGTATTACTAAAATATGTATCTTTTTTTGTGGATTTATGTCGTGAAAAGATAAAACGTAATCATTCTCATAAACTTTGTCACAAGGTATTTCTCCTCTTAATATTTTAGCAAAAATGTTATTTTTATCATATTTCATTTTAATCTATTCTTTTTTTCTTCATGTCCAGATTGATTTTTTCTTCTTTCTAGTTCCTGTATAATATCAATAAAATTAATATTTCTTGATTCAAGTGTAACTAAAAAATGATAAATTACATCTGCAGATTCATGGACAATATTGGTATTATTTTTTATTGCGTCGGAAAACTCTTCACTTTCTTCTTTATACTTTTTCAAGCATTCACTAAAACCTTTTGACAACAAAAAAGAAGTGTATGATTTTTCTGTATCTTCATCTTTTCTAGATTTGATTATTTTTGCTAATTCTAATAAAAAATTACTCATTTCTTAATTCTAACTGGAACATCTTTAGATGCCAAATATTCTTTTGCCTCTTGAATAGTATGGTCGCCATAATGAAATATGGAAGCTGCTAAAACTGCACTTGCTCCGCCTTTTTTTATTCCTTCATGTAGGTGTTCTAAACTTCCTACTCCTCCTGATGCTATAACCGGAATACTTACTTTGCTTGTAACATTTTTTAATAGTTCTATATCATAGCCACTTTTCGTACCATCTTTATCCATTGATGTTAAAAGGATTTCTCCTGCACCATTTTCTTCAGCTTTAATTGCAAAATCAATTGCGTTTATTCCAGTTTTGTTTCTTCCGCCGTGAGTAAATATTTCCCATTTGTTTTGTGAAATTTTTTTTGCATCGACAGCGACAACCATACACTGTGTTCCAAATTTTCTTGACGCCTCTTTCACAAATCTAATATCATTAACGGCAGCAGAATTTATTGACACCTTATCTGCACCAGCTAAAAGTAAATCTCTTATATTCTGAATTGACTTTATCCCTCCACCAACTGTCAGAGGAACAAAACACTTTTCTGCTGTTTTATTTACTATATCGATAAAAGTATTTCTATTTTCATAAGTTGCTGTGATATCTAAAAAACAAATTTCATCAGCTCCACACTTATCGTAGTATTCTGCTTGTTCTACTGGGTTGCCTGCATCTTTTAAATCAATAAAATTTATTCCTTTAACAACTCTCCCATTGTTAACATCTAAGCAAGGTATAATTCTATTTTTTAACATTAATTAATTTTACTTAATTCTTCTAATTTTATTTTATTTTCATAGATTCCTTTACCTACTATTATTCCTTCAATTTTTTTATCATCACTAATAATTTTGTTGATATCATTCATAGAACTAATTCCACCTGATATTAACATTGGGATATCAAAACTTTCAGTTATTTTATAACTATTCTTAAAATTCGGGCCTGCGCTTGTTCCGTCCCTATCAATATCGGTATAAATTAATCTGGAAATACCGAAGTCTTTAACTGTATTTAAAAAGTCAAATATATTAATTTTAGTTTGTTCTTGCCATCCAGAAATAGCAATATTATTTGCTCTCGCGTCTAGCGACAATGCAATATTTTTAGGATATTTATTGCAACAAGTTTCTAGAAAAAATTTGTTTTTAATGGCTGCTGTTCCAAGAATAATTTTATCGCACCCTATGTCTAGTAGCTTAGTAATACTGTCATTTGATCGTATCCCTCCCCCAATTTCTACTCTAAAATTAAATTTTTTAACAATTTCTCCTATGACTGCTAAATTGATTAAGTCTCCGGCTAATGCGCCGTCTAAATCTATAATATGTAAATATTTAAAGCCTGCATTACTAAAAATCTCTGCTTGGTTTATAGGGTTTTCATTATAAATTTTTTCACTTTTAAAATCACCTTTTGTAAGTCTTACGCACTTGCCGTCTTTAATGTCTATCGCTGGAAAAATTTTCATATTTTCAAAAAATTACTAAGTATTTTTATACCCGTTGCTTGACTTTTTTCTGGGTGAAACTGTGAACCATAAATATTTTCATGGCATACAGCGGCTACTATATCTTTTCCGTAATTAGTAGAAAGAAATATTACCTCTTTATCTTTTGGCAAAAATTCATAACTATGAATAAAATAAGCGTGACTTTTATTATTAATATTTTTAAACACTCCCGAATTCTTTTTTATATCTAATTCATTCCACCCCATGTGTGGTATTTTTAAACTAGAAACTCCAGGATTTATTCTAACGATGTCACCTTTGATCCAGTTGAGTCCTGACGTTTCTTCTTCCTCATAGCTAGTAGTCCCAAATAATTGCATTCCTGCACAAATACCATAAATTGGTTTTTTTTTATTTATTACACTTTCGTTTAGCTCCTCGTCTAAACCGCTAATATTTTTAATCCCCTCTCGACATGCTTTGAAAGATCCTTGGCCAGGTAAGACTAATTTATCTGCTTTCTTAATATCTGTAACGTCTGAACTGATTTTGATAGAATAATTGAGATTACTTTCTGAGTTAGCTTTCTCTATTGATTTAGCGATTGACCTTAAGTTACCAACGCCGTAATCAATAATTGTAAGTAACATTCGTTTTAAATTTTACCTTTTGTTGAGGGAATAGATGATTTAATTCTTTTATCTATTTCAAAAGCGTCTTTTAATGATCTAGCTAAACCTTTGAAGCAAGATTCAATTTTGTGGTGACTATTTTCTCCGTAAATATTTTCTATGTGAAGAGTAATTCCAGCTGATTGTGAAAAAGCTTGAAACCATTCCTTAAATAATTCCGTGTCCATTTCTCCTAATTTTTCAACTTTTAAATCAACTCTCCAAATTAAATAAGGCCTGTTAGAAACATCTATAGCAACACGCGTCAGTGTTTCATCCATTGGTATTAATGCATGACCATATCTTTTTATCCCTTTGCGGTTACCAGCTGCTTTACTAATAGCTTCACCAATAGCAATCCCTGTGTCTTCAGTTGTGTGGTGCAAATCGATATGAGTATCTCCTTTAGCTTTTACTGAAATGTCCATTAAGGAATGTTTTGAGAGCTGTTCCAACATATGGTTTAAAAAACCTATGCCTGTATCAATTTTATATTTACCCTTACCGTCAATATTGATTTCAACAACAATACTTGTTTCTTTGGTTTTTCTAGATATTTTAGCTTTTCTAATCATAATTTAATGAGACTTTATTCAATGATATACAGATAATTTTCTATTTTATCAATAAACCCAGTTTATCTATTGAACAATTAAAATTAGTGGCCACATACAACGTATATGAATACCGTTGAAAAATGGCATGGAACTACAATTGTTTTGTTAAGAAAGAATAATGAAACTGTGGTCGCTGGTGATGGTCAAGTTAGTCTTGGCAACACTATATTAAAAAGTAATGCTAAAAAAGTTAGAAAAATTGATAAACGAAGTGTAATTGCAGGTTTTGCAGGATCCACATCTGATGCACTAACTTTGTTTGAAAGATTAGAAGCCAAGCTAGAAAAGCATGCCGGAAACCTACCAAGAGCTGCCGTTGAGCTTGCTAAAGATTGGAGAACAGACAAATACTTAAGAAGATTAGAAGCTCTCATGGCTGTTGCCGATAAAGAAAATAGTTTTATTATATCTGGAACAGGTGACGTTTTGGAACCGGAAGATAATATTATTGCAATAGGTTCAGGTGGCAACTTTGCTTTAGCTGCCGCAAAAGTTTTAATTAAAAATAATTTATCAGCAGAAGAGGTTGCTCGCCAAGCTATTAAGATAGCTTCTGAAATTTGTGTTTTTACAAATAACAATATTACAATAGAAAAGGTCTAAAGATGGCAGATACAACGAAAGTTACAAATTTAAATTTAGTTAAAGAAATAAAAAAAAATGAAAACTCCGCAGTAAGTGCTTTGTCTCCAAGAGAAATTGTTTCTGAGCTTGATAGATATGTTATCGGCCAGACTAACGCGAAGAAAGCAGTTGCTGTTGCTTTGCGAAATAGATGGAGAAGACAAGCCCTTGATGAACAAATGCGTGAAGAAGTTTTGCCAAAAAATATTTTAATGATTGGGCCAACAGGAGTTGGAAAAACTGAAATCTCAAGAAGATTATCAAAATTAGCTGAAGCTCCATTTATCAAGGTAGAAGCAACAAGATTTACAGAAGTTGGGTACGTTGGAAGAGATGTTGAACAAATTATTAGAGACTTAATTGAAATAGCTATAGCTTTAGAAAAAGAAAAAAAGAGGAAAGAAGTTCTTGTTGAGGCTCAACTATTGGCCGAGGAAAAAGTTTTAGATGCTTTAGTTGGAAACAAAGCAAGTATAGCTACTAAAGAAAGTTTTAGAAAAAGACTTAGAAGTGGAGATTTAGATAACAACGAAATAGAAATAGAGGTAAACGAAATTTCCTCTAACATGCAAGGTTTCGAAATTCCAGGTATGTCTGGTGCTAATATTGGAATGATTAATGTCGCTGAAATGCTTGGAAAATCAATGGGACAAAAACAAAAAAAAAAGAAAATGAATGTAAAAGAATCCCACGACATTCTGATTGCACAAGAATCTGATAAATTGATCGAACAGGATAAAATTGTAAGTGAAGCTAAAAAAGCAACTGAAGATAATGGTATAGTCTTTTTAGATGAAATTGATAAAATTTCAGCACGTGGCGATCGTACTGGTGGTGACGTGTCTAGAGAAGGTGTTCAGAGAGATCTGTTACCTTTAATTGAGGGTACAACAGTTAACACTAAACATGGGCCTATTAAAACAGATCATATACTGTTTATTGCTTCAGGTGCTTTTCAACTAGCAAAACCATCAGATTTGTTACCTGAACTGCAAGGACGTTTGCCAATAAGAGTAGAACTAAATGCTTTAACAGAAGATGACTTTAAAAGAATTCTGAAAGAACCAGATAATAGTTTAATCAAACAATATGTTGCTTTGCTAAAAACAGAAAATGTTCATTTGGAATTTACAGATGACGGTATTAATACTCTAGCAAAGGTGTCTGCAGAGGTAAATGCATCTGTGGAAAATATAGGAGCAAGGAGGTTGCACACTTTATTAGAAAAAGTTTTAGATGAAATTAGTTTTACAGCTTCTGATCGTTCAGGAGAAAAAGTTATTATTGATAAAAAATATATTGAAACTAATCTTGGTGATCTAGTAAAAGATACAGATTTAAGTAAATTTATTTTATAATTTTTTTAGTTTAATAATAATGGCACCTTCACCACCATCTTTAATATTTGCTTGCTCAATTTCAATAATTTGATCAGATAATTCTTTTTGTGACCTAATATATTCCGGAACCGCAAATTTTAGTTTACTCAACTCTTTAGATACATATGTATTCTGATCTGTGTTTGAGTGTAGGCCTTTACCAGTAATTAATAAAATTTCTCTAAATTTATTTTCCTTACAGTAGATTATTAGTTCTTTAATTTTTATATTCGCCTCATGTAAAGTACATCCGTGAAGATCGTAACGAAATCTTTTATTTGTATCAAATTTTTTTTTATTTTGTAATTCTTTATCAAAAAGATCTTTTGGATTTTTGACATATTCTGCCCAGAGTTTTTTTTCCGAATCAGAAATATCTTCTTTTTTTTTCACTTACTGATAATTTCAGACAGGAACCAATTGGGATTTTTACTTAAAGTATTTTTTGAGAATTTCCAATAATCAGTTACAGTTTTAATTTTATCTGGATTACCCTCTATAATTACCTCATTTTTATCTTTCTTAACTGATATAATTTCACAAACAATTTTCACTGTAGAAAAAAATTCGTCTTTTATCTTTTCAAATTTTTCAATTTTGGATTCTTTAAAACCAATAAAGGTAAGTTCCGATTTTATATTTTCTTTGTTTCTATAGTCTATTGCTTGTTCAAAATTGATAAAGACTTCTTTTGTTAGAAGTTTTTTTAGTTTTGCTTTTTCGCCTTTAGCAAATGAAGTTAATATGCTCTCGTAGGCAATTTCAGCTCCTTTTAGAAATTGTTCTTTTTCATTATCACCTAAAGTATTTTTTATGATCATTTGAGGTTTTATCTGTGGCTCGTATTGATTGTAATTTTTTTCATCAAAGGCACCTGTGGTTTTGCCGTCATGACCAGTTTTTTTACCTAAAATATTTCTTAACCGCAAAATAATAAATCCAGCTATCATTGCTAGTAAAATTATGTCTATAAATCCAAAATTGTTACTCATTATTTGATAAATATACATTAATAATATATTTTTGTAAGAAGCAAATGAACTCACTTATATTACTAATTGTTGGCTTACCAATTTTAGAAATTACTGTCATGATTAAAATTGGCCAACAAATTGGAACTTTTAATACAATATTAATAATCTTTTTTACAGCAATTGTCGGCGTATCTTATGCAAAGGTGGAAGGATTGAACACTATTAAATCTGGCATGATTAACCTATATAAAAATAAAATTCCTTTTTATGAAATTTT
>Ga0209502_10004814_pt1 | contig 10001 bp, 6 predicted proteins | sample ArcticOcean_MG_C_10_FD_187442 | JGI IMG/M metagenome (GOLD analysis project Ga0209502, IMG submission 187442) | Marine microbial communities from western Arctic Ocean - ArcticOcean_MG_CB11_90 (SPAdes) (version 2) | ecosystem: Environmental > Aquatic > Marine > Oceanic | place: Arctic Ocean...
CGTTCGGGATTGTTCCACCGTAACGGGCTAAACTTTAAATGCTAACGAAAGTTACGCTATTGCTGCATAATTAACTTAGGTTAATTATAGAAGCACGGTCTGGGGCACCGGGTAACAGAACGCCCCTACTAATTTACAAATTTAGTTAGATCAGGTTTAAAATATTTAGGACCCTTCATAACTTTTCCAGATTCGTTATAGAGAGGCTTCCCATCTTCATCTAGCTTACTCATATTTGATTTTTGCACTTCTTGAAAACACTTATCAAGATCAATACCAAATGCATGTCCAGCTCCATAGGTTACATACAATATATCTGTTAAAGCATCCGCAACCTCTAAAAGATCTTTATTTTCCATTGCTTCTTTAAGCTCTTCTAGTTCCTCTTTTATTAAACCATATCTAAGACTATTGATTTTATCAGAGCTAAAAGATGGCTTAGTTTTGACTTCTTGACCAAAGGTTTCCATAAAAGTTTTTACTTTGTTAAAATTTGACATTTAGCTCCTGTAAGTTTTTAAAAATTAATATATAAGTATACTAAATTATTAATTATATATTAATCAATGAAATTAAGAAAAGAGTTTGACAGCATTGGAAGTATCAACGTACCTAGTGATAAATATTGGGGTGCATCAACTCAAAGATCTAATAAATTTTTTAATATAGGTAAAATTTTAGTTAATATTTCCATAATAAAATCCATTGCAATCATTAAAAGGTCTGCCGCTTTAGTTCATTATAAAGAAAAGCAAATAAATAAAAAAATTACTAATTCTATAATAAAAGCTTCAGATGAAGTGATAAAAGGAAAGTTAGATGAAAATTTTCCTTTAAAAGTTTGGCAAACCGGTTCTGGTACACAAACTAATATGAATGTTAATGAAGTAATTGCCAATAGAGCAATTGAAATATTAGGTGGAAAAAAAGGATCAAAAAAACCAGTTCATCCTAATGATCATGTAAATAAATCTCAATCAACAAATGATGTTTTTCCAACAGCTATGCATATATCTATTGCTCAAGAGACTATATCAAAACTATTGCCTAGTTTAAAAATTTTAGAAGAAGAGTTAGCAAAAAAATCTAAAGAATTTAAAAATATTATTAAAATTGGCCGAACACACTTGCAAGATGCAACGCCTTTATCACTTGGACAAGAATTTTCAGGCTACCAGGTACAGCTAAAAAAATGTATTGAGAGAATAGAAATTGCACTTAAAGAAATATATTTTTTAGCGCAAGGTGGAACTGCTGTTGGAACAGGAATTAACTCTAAAAAAGGTTTTGATAAAAAAATTGTCAAAGAGATTGCCAAATATACTAAAATCTCTTTTAAGCCAGCCTCTAATAAATTTGCAGAACTTGCGGCTCACGATTCAATTGTAAATTTTTCAGGCACACTAAATACTTGTGCTGTTGCATTAATGAAAATATCAAATGATGTAAGATTTTTAGGTTCAGGACCTCGTGCTGGATATGGTGAATTGATACTCCCAGAAAATGAGCCTGGTTCATCTATTATGCCAGGAAAAGTTAATCCTACGCAATGTGAGGCGGTAACAATGGTTTGTGCCAAAGTAATAGGCAATCATACTGGAATTACGGTTGCTGGATCGCACGGGCATTTTGAATTGAACGTATTTAAGCCAATGATTGCTCATAATATACTTCAGTCGATAGATCTTATTGCAGATAGTACTAAAAATTTTTCAATATTTTGTGTTAAAGGAATAAAAGCCAATAAAAAAAGAATTAAAGAACATCTTGATAATTCTTTAATGCTAGTCACTGCCTTAGCTCCACATATTGGATATGACAATGCTGCAAAAATTGCAAAAACAGCATTAAAAAAGGGAACTACTTTAAAAGAAGAAACTCTTAAAACAGGTCTCATTAAAGAAAAAGATTATGAAAGAATAGTAGATCCTAGAAAAATGATCTATCCCTCGTAAGCACTAAATAATTCATTCAGCAAGCGCTTAGTTTTAACTAAATTGTTTGTATTGTTGTCATATAAACCTTCAAGTATATTCATCGATTGTTCACTTAATTTATTATTATCAATCATAATATTATTAAATTTAATTGTATTATCGATAAAATAATAATCAATATTAGCGAGAATATTTTTCATCTCTTTTCTTCCTGTCCTACTAGTGTTGAGAAAAGAAAATAGATTATTGGAGTTATTGATATTAAAGAGTAAATTCGTCTTTAAAACTAGCTTATCATCATCAAAGAATAGGCTGCTATCACTTATCTCAAATAACCCTATCTTTTTATTAATAAACTGCGTTTTATCAAAATTAATTTTACCATTAAATAAATTAAAATAAATTTTTGCATCATCAAAAAAATCTTGCCCTCCATTTGAATTAACAGTTATAGAAGTGTTTAAACTTATATTATCATTAAATAATAATCCTGATTTAAAAAATTCAATCAACGTCGAATTAAGAATAAATAGTCTGGATATTTTATTACTATTTAACCTAATATTCAAATTTAAATCGAATGGACTAGTGGATATTTCTCCATCATATTCCACTTTATAATTTTTTAATTTCGAATCTTTAGATTTAAAAATAATATTCTTATCTCTTAATTCATACTCTGTATCAACTATGGAATTGAAAAAAGAAATAATATTATTTCCAACAGTGGAATTATTATTTTTTTTTATGTTATTATTTAAAATATTTAAATTAAGAGACTTTGCTTTGAATAAAAAATTTCTCTCTTCGAATAAAAAATTTTTCTTTTTAAATAAATCCTTTTTATTTTTTATCTCAAGGGTAAAAGGTATTGCAAAAATACTACCTTTTGAATTAAATTGATTTTCTAATTTTTTATCATCAAAAAAAAAGTTAACCTTATCAATTTCTATTATTGTGATTATTTCATCTAAATTATTTTTAAAAAATATATTACTTTTATTAATTTTAATTTTTTTATTAGAAAATTTATGATTAATAGAGTGATTTAATTCCTTAAAATCACTTGGTAATAAAAAAAAATTTGCATCATTTATAATTACTTCTTCTATTTTCATTTTTTCTTTATCAAAAAAATTTGATTTGTTTAAAAATATTTTTAATTCTCTAATTTCTGCAATATATCTTTTTTTACTTGAGTTATTTAATAACAGATTAGAATCTTTGATTATAAAATGTGGTGCTGGAAGAATACGATATGAAATATTTTCAACAAAGTTTAAATTTAATTTAAATTCTTTAAACAACTTTGCTTTAATATTGTCTTTTAACCAATTCTTGTCATATAAAGTGGGTATCAACGAATAAAACAAATACAAAAATAATAAACCAATAAATGTTATTATAGCTTTATTAAAGCTGCTAATTTTTAATTTATTATTTGTTTTATTCTTAACTTTGAATATTGTATTTTTAATTAGATTATTAAATTTTTTAACAAATTGTTTCATAAATACAGTTGAAATTTAAATATCTTATAATGAAATTTTAAAAATGATAAACTCTGAATATTTAAACAATCTTAACAATGCTCAAAAAGAGGCAGTTTTACACCTTGATGGACCATTATTAATAGTTGCAGGTGCTGGTTCTGGAAAAACTAAAGTTTTAACCTCTAGAATTGCCCATATTATTAAAGAAAAGAAGGCCTTTCCAAATCAAATATTATCTGTGACTTTTACCAATAAGGCTGCAAAAGAAATGCAAAGTAGAGTAAGCGCAATACTTAACTCGGAGGCAATAGGACTATCTTGGCTTGGAACATTTCACTCTATTTGTGCAAAATTATTGAGAAAACATGCTCCTGCTGCAGGTCTCACTTCTAATTTTACAATTATTGATACTGATGATCAGGTGAGATTAATTAAGAATATATGCAAGTCAGAGAACATAGACATCAAACAACTAGCTCCTAAATATATTTTATCAATTATAGATAGATGGAAAAATAAAGGCTTTTACCCAAATGAAGTCATTATTACTAAAAACGACATATATGAAAAAACTGTACTTCCTCTTTATAAGATCTATCAACAAAAGCTATTAGACCTTAATGCTTGTGACTTTGGCGATTTAATTCTGCATGTTGTAAAAATTTTAGAAAGAAATTTAGATATAAGAGAAATATATTCGAATAATTTTAAATATGTTTTAGTCGATGAATATCAAGATACAAACTATATTCAAAGTAGATGGCTTTATCTGTTGTCTGAAAAACATAAAAATTTATGTTGTGTTGGTGATGATGATCAGTCTATTTATAGCTGGCGTGGTGCTGAAATTAAAAATTTTTTGGAATTTGATAAAGTTTATAAAGATGTAAAAGTTATCAGATTAGAAGAAAATTATCGATCATCTCAAAATATTTTATCCGTAGCTTCAAATTTGATAGCCAACAATCAAAACCGAGTTGGTAAAACTTTAAAAACAACAATGGAAGAAGGTGATCTTGTTAAACTTAATTGTTTTAAAAATGGAAAAGATGAGGCAATAGGAGTTTCAGATGAAATAGAACAAAAACTTAAAAAAAAATATTCATTTAATAGTATAGCAATTTTAGTTAGAGCAATCTTTCAAACTAGAGAGTTTGAGGAACGTTTTTTAAAAATTGGTCTACCTTATAGAATTTTGGGGGGGACAAAATTTTATGAAAGAGCTGAAATTAAAGACTGTGTTGCTTATCTAAGATTAATTCATCAACACAAAGATGATTTAGCTTTTGACAGAATAGTAAATAATCCTAAGAGATCTATCGGCGAAAGTACTATTAAATTAATACATCAGTTTTCAAAAGAAAACTCTGTAAGTTTAGAAATATCCTCAAAACAACTAATTGAAAAAAATTTAATTAAACCAAAAACAAAAATAGGTTTAAGTTCTTTTTTATTCTTAATGGATAAATGGAGAAATGATATTAATATAAAAAAAATCAATCACATTAAGCTTCTACAATTAGTTTTAGATGAGTCTGGTTATTCGTCGATGCTGAAAAATAAAAAAGATTTAGAAAATGAAAATAGACTTGAAAATATTAAAGAACTTTTAAGTGCGATGAAGGAATTTGATAACTTAGAAAGTTTTTTAGAACATGTTGCCTTAGCAACTTCAATTGATCAAGATTGGGATGGTGAAAAAGTTAATATGATGACTATGCATGGCTCAAAAGGACTTGAATTTGATGTTGTATTTTTACCGGGTTGGGAAGAGGGTCTTTTTCCACACCAAAAATCTATTGAAGAAAAAGGTCAAAACGGACTTGAAGAAGAAAGAAGGTTGGCCTACGTAGGTATAACAAGAGCTAAAAAAAAAGCCTTAATTTCATTTGCTATGAATAGGTTTTATCAAGGAAATTGGATAGATAGTTTGGCTTCAAGATTTATTGAAGAGCTACCAGAAGAATTTTTAGAAAAAAACTCATTTTTTGATGAGAGCAAAGAAGATGATTTTGAATTTAACCAAGATTTCGAGGCAAATGAAGAGACAAGAAGTCCTGGTTGGATAAGATATCAAAAAAGAATCAAATGATTAAGAATAAAATAAATATATTAAGAAAAAAATTTCATAAATATAAAATTGATGGATATATTATTCCTAAAAATGACGATTATTTTTCTGAATACGCAAAAAACGATAGATTAAAAACAATTACAAAATTTTCTGGTTCAGCCGGCATTGCAGTCATATTAAAAAAAAAAAATTATTTATTTGTTGATGGTAGATACACTATTCAAGCTTATCAAGAATCTTCAAAAAGTTTTAACATAATTGAAATTCATAAAAAACTTCCACATAAAGTTATTAAGAATTATAATTTAGGTTATGACCCAAGTTTATTTACGAACAAAACTCTTAAAAAATATTTTACACACAACAATCTTGTTTCGATTGGTCAAAATTTGATTGATGAAATATCAATATTCAAAGAAAAAATAACAAAACCCTTTTATTCATTAGAAAAAAAAATAGTGGGTGAAACCCATCAGTCAAAAATTACTAAAGTCGCAAGTTTTTTAAATTCTAAAAAAGCTGATTTTTTATTTGTTAGTGCTCCTGAAAATGTAGCCTGGTTGTTAAATATCAGAGGACATGATAACCCAAACAGCCCAATACCCAACGCGAGATTAATTATAGATAAAAATAAAAAAATACATTTATTTTCCGAAAAAACTAAAACGTTTAATATTATTAAAGAAAAAAAGATTAAAAAAGATCAAGTCATTAATAACAGTGAATTTTTGACTATAATAAATCAATTGCCTGGAAGGAATTTTATAATTGATAATAAAACATGTTCAATTTTTTATGAAAATATTATCAAAACAAAATTTAAAATATTAAAGTTAAATGACCCTATCTATAAATTAAAATCAATAAAAAATATGTGTGAAATAAAACATATGATTGAAGCTCATAAAAAGGATGGATTAGCATTAACAAGATTTATTTATTGGATTAAAAATATTAACAAGAAAACTATAACAGAAGTCGATGCTCAAAATAAATTAGAAAAATTTAGAAAACTTAATAAAAACTATTTGTTTCCAAGTTTTAATACTATAGCTGGCACAGGATCAAATGGAGCCATAGTTCATTATAGAGCTACAAGTAAAAATACTCAAAAAATTTTTAAAAGGGACATTTTTTTAGTCGACTCAGGAGGTCAGTATAAATATGGAACAACCGACGTTACAAGAACAATTTGCTTCACCGAGCAAAAGTTAGCCATTAAAAATGCCTACACTAATGTCTTAAAAGGTCATATCGCCGTTGTTAAAACTAATTTAAATAAAACTAATACTGGGAAAAAAATTGATATTAGAGCAAGAAAATTTTTAAAAAAGGATGGTAAGGATTACGCACATGGGACTGGTCATGGTGTTGGCTTTTTTTTAAATGTGCATGAGGGCCCTCAATCAATTTCTAAATACAATAATATCAAAATTGAGAAAGGAATGATTTTAAGCAATGAACCTGGATATTATAAAGAAAATCATTTTGGGATTAGAATAGAAAACTTAGTTTATGCAAAAAAATTAAAAAAAAAATTATCTTTTGAAAATCTTACTTTGGTACCCATTGAAAAAGATTTAATTAATTACCAATTATTAGACGAATATGAAAAAGACTATTTATTTAGATATCATTTAAAAATTTATTATGAATACTCAGATTCATTAAATAAAAAAGAAAGAATGTGGTTAGCTAGTCTTATTTAACATTTTAAACCATTCTTTTTGGTCAATAATTTTTATATTTAATTTTCTAGCTGTATTAATTTTTTTAGTTGTTGGTTTCTCGCCAACAATCAAATAGTTAAGTTTTTTATTAACGTTGTTAATTATTTTTCCAGAATTTTGTTCAATTAATGATTTTGCTTCTGCTCTACTGACTCCATTTAACTTTCCTGTTAACATAAAAGTCTTATTATTTAATAATCCTTTATTATCTATTAGTACCATGTTTTGAATTTTAAGATTTTTTTCTAATTCTGATAAAACGTTTAAGTTTGTTTTATTTAAAAAAAATTTTGTAATTGATTGAATTTGTGTGTTACCTATTCCATTAATATTATACAAATTATCTATATTTTTGTTGTTAGATAATTTAAAAAAATTACCAGGTGATTTTAAATGTCTGGCTATAAGTTTAGCATTTTCTTGTCCTATATGCCTGATCCCTAATGCAAAGATGAACCTATCTAATGAAATATTTATTTTTTGTTTTATTGAAAACTTTAAATTAGATACTGACAATTGTCCCCAACCTTCTAATTTTTTTATCTTATCATAATCGAGATTAAAAATATCCTGTGGTGATCTAATTAGCTTTAAATTCCAAAAAGTTTCTACAATTTTTTTTCCAAAACCATCTATATTAAATGCTTCTTTTGATACGAAATGTTTAATTTTTTCTATAGCAATTTTTTCACATTCATAACCTTCGCTAACACATCTCCTAACAGCATCTTGTCTTTTAGTTATCTCGTTATAATCTTTTACCGTTTTGTTACCACAAGATGGACAACTTAACGGGAAAATAAATTTTTTTGAATTTTTATTTCTTTTTTTTAAATCCACTGAAACGACATGAGGTATTACATCACCAGCTCTTTCAACTGTGACAGTATCTCCAATTCTTATGTCTTTTCGAATAATCTCATCTTCATTGTGAAGTGTTGCGTTCGAAACTATTACACCACCAATATTAACAGGTTTAATTTTTGCAACAGGTGTTAGAGCGCCTGTTCTTCCTATTTGAATTTCAATATTCATTATTTCAGAAATTGAACTATTTGCAGAAAATTTATGTGCTATTGCCCACCTTGGAGCGTTGGCGGCAAAACCTAATCTTTTTTGTAAGCTAAAATCATTAACTTTGTAAACAACACCATCAATATCAAATGCTATTTCTTTCCTTTTTTCTTCTAGGTCTTTGTGATTTTGAATTAAGTTTTTAATACCAGAAATCTTTTTATTAAATGGATTTGTTTTAAAGCCCCATATCTTTAAACTTTTTAAAAAATTGGTTTGATTATTAATGCTCATTTCTTTAGCGTAACCAAAGGTATATGCAATAAATTTAAGTGGTATTCTTGAAGTAATGCTGGGATCTTTTTGTCTTAATGACCCTGAAGCTGCGTTTCGTGGATTAGCAAATTTTGCACTAATTTTTTTAAAATCACTATTTTCTATAAATACCTCTCCCCTAATATCAATTTCACTTGGAAAACCTTTCTCTCTTATTTCTTGCGGTATATCATTAATAGTTTTTAAATTTCTTGTAATATCCTCTCCTTCTGCACCATCTCCTCTAGAGAGTCCCTTTGTAAATTTTCCATTAACATAAATTAACGAAGCTGATATTCCATCAATTTTAGGTTCTGCACTATAATCAATTTCTGTTATCTCTTTTAAACTTAAAAAGTTTAATATTTTTTTTTCAAAAGTTTTTAAATCTTCCTCATTAAAAGCATTTCCAAGCGACAACATTGGGACTTTATGTTTGATTTTTTGAAAGTTTTTAGATGGTTTAAAGCCTACTGATTTTGTTGGTGATTTTTCACTTTGTAAAAAGTTATATTTATTTTCTAGTTCAATTATTTCTTTTTTTAAAATATCATACGTTTGATCAGTAACAATAGGTTTGTCATCATTATAATATAATCTATTATATTTTTGATATAGTTTTATTTTTTCTAAATACTTTTTTTGGACAGTGTCTTCAGTCACGTTATTCAAATAGTTTTTTAAATTTTTTAATTATTCCCTTTTTTTCTTTTTTATCTAATTTAACTATTTTTTTTTCATAATCTTTATTAAACAATTTATAGGATGCTTGATACCACTGGCTAGATCCATAATTATATCCTAAAAAACTTGCATATTTTTTGGACTCTTCTAGAAGCCCTAAATAATAATAGATTTCAACTAATCTATGGATAGACTCCTCAACATAGATTGTGGTTTCATAATCTTCTATAATCGTCTTAAATCTATTAATTGCTGCTATCCATTTTTCTTTTTTTACATAGTGTCTAGCTATATACATTTCTTTTGATGCCATTATTTCATTTATCAAATCTATTTTAAATTTTGAATCTACTGCAAAGTCTGTATTAGGGTAAGTATCAATAATGAATTGAAATTTATCTCTTGCTTCAATTAATGGTTTTAGGTCATTTTTTTCCCCTACAATTTTTTGGTAGTGAGACATCGCTAATAAAAAATGTCCATAGCTAACCCTAGTATCATTTGGATAAGTGTTCAAATATCTCTCTAAATGAAATATTGATTCCGAATAATAATCTTGAACATAATAAGAATAAGCAGCCATTAAAGCAGACTTAGGAGCCCAATCCGATTGTGGAAATAACATTTCAGTTTCTAAAAACTTTTTTGAGGCATAATACGGGTCTCCTTTGTTTAATGAATCAAGTGCTTCTTTGTAGGTTGTAATTAATTCTTGTTCTTGAGTTGTTTCTTTAATTAGTGAAATATTTTTTTT
>Ga0209502_10004816_pt1 | contig 9999 bp, 12 predicted proteins | sample ArcticOcean_MG_C_10_FD_187442 | JGI IMG/M metagenome (GOLD analysis project Ga0209502, IMG submission 187442) | Marine microbial communities from western Arctic Ocean - ArcticOcean_MG_CB11_90 (SPAdes) (version 2) | ecosystem: Environmental > Aquatic > Marine > Oceanic | place: Arctic Ocean...
ACCACAGATATTCCAGATTATTAAGAGTGCATTGATGGATCCTGAGTTAGAGGAACTTCCAACAGATTACGAGAGAGGTTTAGACTTCCGTATTAGCAAAACTTCTAAAGGTGGTTATGCTGATTACTCAACATCTAAGTGGGCAAGGAAAGAAACTGCATTAACAGCAGAAGAAGCAACGTCAATTGAGTCACAAGGTCTTTATAACTTAGGCGATTTCTTACCAAAGAAACCTACAGAAGAAGATCTCAAGGTGATGAAAGAAATGTTTGAAGCATCAGTTGATGGACAAGCATATGATGCTGATCGTTGGAGTTCATACTTCCGTCCAGCAGGTATGCAAAAGCCAGAAGGCTCACCAGCACCAGTAATGGCATCGGCTGCAGTTACAACTGCACCAGTGGCAGTAAGTGCTCCAGTAATAGAAACTGCTCCAGCACCAGTGGCAACTCCAGAGGAAATGGGAGCAACACCAACTGCTCCAGTTGGAACTCCGGCATCGCCACCGCAGACGCAAAAAGCAGAAGACATACTTGCTATGATTCGTAGCAGACAGTCTGCAACTTAACACGGCAAAGGAGGGCAAGGTTTATTTCCTTTCTCCTTGCCCTCATTTAACATAGGAATATACATGCTAACATTGTTAGATAGTGAACTATACCCAAATAATTGTGAGGTAGTGGAACTATCACTATATAACCAATATGTTTATTTGATACAAAAAAACGGAACCAGTAGTTTACGTAAGGATATACACAATCAGAAGTTAAAAGTTTACAAGAACACTGAAATTTCTCAACTTCCAATAATTGATGTATATATTAGAGATCCTCTCCCAAGATATATTAGTGGAATAAACACTTATTTACAACATCTACAACGAGATTATGACGGATTAGATCCTGATACTTGTTTTTGGTTTGCTACACAGTATAATTTTCTAAATAGACACTATCTACCTCAGTTTTTATGGTTGGTTAATTTAAGTAGATTTATATCACCTGAGTGCCAAATCAATTTAAGAAAGTTTTCTGATATTAGAAAAATTACTAATAATACTAGTAGAGCTGGGATACTACCAGCAACAGTTGAATTTGAAAAAAAGTTAACTCAATCACTAAGTGATGATTTAAAACTTTGGTTGTTTATTGACCAAATGTTAGAAGATATGTGTGGGAGCAGCTTTACCTTTAAAGATATTGTAAGTACTTTACAAAAACACCCAAGTAGATCATATAATATTTTAATACAAAAGTTCATTGAGGTTGCTAACAATGTATTGCCCTAGGTTAGATCACTTTGTAAGGTTTAACAATACTGGAACAATTGGGAAATGTGGTCATATGACAGCAGCACCAGAATTTCCTAATTGGGAAAGTATGCAAAAAAGCAGTTGGTTAGCAGATATAAAAAAACAGATGGATAACAATCAATGGCCATCAGAGTGTCAGAGGTGCCAAACTACTGAACACAGCAGTGATCCTCATAGTATAAGATTGAATAGTATAAAACGAGATACTATTCTTTCAAAAATTAAAACTGATTATTTAATTTTAGGAGGTGTATTAGATAATATTTGTAATAGTGCATGTCAAAGTTGCAATGCCGGGTTAAGTACTAAAATTGGTAGTCTAGAGACAAAAGATTATATTAAAATTAATAATGTCAGCTTATTTAATAAGTTACCAATGGAACAAGTAGTAGAGCTTGATCTAAACGGTGGGGAACCAACAGCTAGTCCTGCATACAAGAAATTGTTAACTGACTTGCCTGTAAATGTCAAAATAATAAGGGTGAATACCAACGGTAGTAGGCTTTTGCCAAACATAAAAAAAATACTAGATAAAAATATTAAACTTATTGTTACACTAAGTTTAGATGGAGTTGGTAATGTTCATGATTACGTCAGATGGCCAATTACTTGGAAAAATTATACCTCTATTGTAGCACAATATGTAGAATTAAAAGAACAATATAGTAACTTAACTCTTGAAGCATGGACTACAGTACATAGTTTAAACGTTGAAAACTTTGATGCAATCGTAGATTATGCAAACCAGATGCACCTTAATCATGATTGGGCTTTTTTAAATACACCACGGCCATTGAATCCTATATATACAAACGCATTCACAGTGAATGCTAAAAATAATTTAAAAGATACAAATGTTGCTTTAAAAATTGCAACACATGAAAATAATCAACAAAAGTTAGATAGTTTTATTGCAAAACAAGACAGTATACGCAATATAAATATCAAGGATTACATATGAAAGTTGCAATTACAGGACATACCAATGGCATTGGCAAAAGTTTTGCACAGTACCTTTCATCTAGAGGACATGAAATTGTTGGGTTGAGCCAAAGAGAGGGCCATAATATAAGAAACATACCAAAGATACTAGAACACATAACACCATGCGATATGTGGATAAACAATGCACAAGCAGGATATGCTCAAACTGAACTATTCCAACATGTTGTTGAACAATGGCATGATAATAGCAATAAGATGATTTGGATAATAAGCACTATAATGGCTGCAACTTATAAGATTCCACAAATACCTGCAATGACTCTTAGGCAACTTGCTGAATACCGGACACAAAAAAGAGCTTTAGAGGATGCAGTAAAAACAGTGCAAGAACAAGGCACTAAATGTAGACTTAGTTTATTACGCCCAGGAGCGGTGGCTACGCAACCTTATAACAAAGCTGGTGAAAATGCCGCTGATGTTAATGCATGGGTAAACGCAGTTTGTGATTTTTATACTAATTGTAGACACAACAGCTTGTTTCCAGAAGAACTTAGCCTTAGTTTTAAAAAACACGCATTGGAAATATAATGGATCCAAAACGTGCATTAACTAAAGGAGTTTTTTGTCCTATGCCATTTAAAGGATTAATGTATAACTTTGATGGCAAAGTCAAGAATTGTATTCGTAGTGCTGGATATATAGGTAACCTAAAAGACAATACTATTGAGGATATACTTAACAGCGATAAAAATCAAAATACACAAGGTTGTATGCTTAACGACAAGCCCGGACCTGATTGTGGACCATGTTATGATTTAGAACAAGGAAAACAATCTTTTGATATTATAAGTGATCGTATTTTTTATATGCGTGAACTAAAAGATGAGTCCTTTACTGACTATAAACAAAGCAATCATAGTTTACGTGCAGTTGATGTTCGTTGGACAAATCTTTGCAACTTTGCTTGTGTATATTGTAGTTCCGAGTTCAGCAGTAAATGGGCGAGTGAACTTAAAAAGTTTACTAAGACACCAAATAAAGAACAATTGCAAAAGTTTAAAGATTATATTTTTTCAAATGCACCACACTTAAAACACGTTTATATGGCTGGCGGAGAACCTTTGCAAATGAAACAAAATGAGGAGTTTCTTGACTTATTAGCTGATGTTAATCCGAATGTCAACTTACGTATAAACACAAATTTAAGTAAGACTGATACAAAAGTATTTGAAAAAATATGCAAGTTCAAAAATGTGCATTGGATAATCAGTGTTGAAACAATTCAAGATGAATTTGAATATATCCGTTACGGCGGAAAGTGGCAGGACTTTGTAGACAATTTAAAAATTATACAAAAACAAAATCATAAGATAAGTTTTAACATGTTGTATTTTCTGCTTAACTATAATAGTTTTTTTGATACTATAGAATACTTTCAGGATATAGGTTTTCACAATAATAGCTTTATTGCTGGACCATTGTTGTCTCCGGTTTACCTAAATGCTAGACATTTACCCAAAAGTGTGTTAGAATTAGTTAAAATAAAGTTGCAGAATAAGATCAATCAAAACCCTGGATACTTATTAGAAGAAAGCTATAAGAACATATTGAATTATATAAACGAGCCGTTTGAAAAAGATTTAAGAAATAGTTTAAGTCAGTTAAAAGTAATGGATCAACGAAGAAATTTAGATAGTAGTAAAGTGTTTAAAGATCTTTACAACATACCAACATAAGGAGAAGATAGTGGCAAAACCATTTGACGTAAGTAAGTTTCGCAAGGATATCACAAAAAGCATTGAAGGATTGTCAATTGGCTTTAACGATCCAACAGATTGGATTTCAACAGGCAATTATGCACTAAACTATTTGATCAGTGGAGACTTTAATAAAGGTGTACCATTGGGTAAGGTTACAGTATTTGCTGGAGAATCCGGAGCAGGTAAAAGTTATTTTGCCGCAGGTAACATTGTAAAACATGCACAAGAACAAGGCATATTTGTTGTATTAGTTGATACTGAAAACGCACTTGACGAAGCATGGTTAAAAGCACTCGGTGTTGATACTAGTGAAAGCAAACTGCTTAAACTAGCAATGTCAATGATTGATGATGTTGCAAAAACAGTTAGCACATTTATGAAAGACTACAAAGCATTACCGGATGGCGAACGCCCTAAGGTATTGTTTGTTATTGATTCATTAGGTATGATGCTTACACCCACTGATGTTAATCAGTTTGAAGCAGGTGATATGAAAGGTGACTTAGGTAGAAAGCCTAAAGCACTAACTGCATTGGTTAGAAACACAGTTAACATGTTTGGCAGTTACAATGTAGGTATGGTATGCACTAACCACACTTATGCATCACAAGATATGTTTGATCCAGATGATAAGATATCAGGTGGACAAGGTTTTATATACGCATCGAGTATTGTTGTTGCTATGCGTAAACTTAAACTTAAAGAAGATGAAGATGGCAACAAAATAACACAAGTAAAAGGCATACGTGCCGCTTGTAAAGTTATGAAAACTAGATATGCAAAGCCGTTTGAAAGTGTACAAGTTAAGATACCTTATGAAACAGGAATGAATCCTTACAGTGGACTAGTTGATCTAGCAGAAGGAACTGGATTGTTAACAAAGCAAGGCAACAGACTGCGTTTCTTAACAAGCGACAAGCAAGAGATACTACAGTTTCGTAAGGCCTGGGAACGCAACGAAGATGGTTGTTTAGATAAGGTAATGCTAGACTTTAATAAAATTGAGGAAGTGCTAAGTATACCTGAAGAGGAAGCAGTCATGATTGTTGACGGTCACGGTGACGTAATAGTAGAAGAAGTACATGAACAACCAACTGAGTAATAATATTCTTGACGATGTTACAAAGCATCTTAAAGAAAACTATGATATATTATATATTCAAAAAGTTAAGTATTTTTTAGAGTTGCCTATAAACCAACTTTATAGAGAACTGGTTAAACTTAAAAGAGATTGGTATGCACCCAATCAACGTATTGTTTTAGTTGATTCACTAAGTGAAGTTGATACAAAACCGTTTTACAACTATTTGAATCGTATACTTTCTCACTTGGATATTGATAGTTGTTTCGTACATATTGAGAAATATGGCAATGAAACAGTTAACACAATTACAAACTTTAACATACCCGAATCAATATGTGTTACTCCGTGGATAAATTTAGAAATTAAAAACCAGGGAAATTTAACTCCCTGTTGCCTTTATAACGTGGATGACTATCCAAATGTTAAAAATGTATCAGTTAAGGATGTAGACTATACTGATCTAAGACAACAGTTATTAGATGGTAAGAAACCAATAGGTTGTAGCCAATGCTGGAATAACGAAAAGAACAACGTAAAAAGTAAGAGACTAAATGATGCTTATGTGTATAGAGATAAAATTTTTGATATAGATTACAACGATACTAAAAACAAGAACTTGATTAGTTTAGATATAAAAATTAACAAGACATGTAACCTAAGTTGTCGAATTTGTAATCCATTTTATAGCAGTAAATGGGCAAGTGAAGTCTCTAATAACAAAAAATCTTATCCACAGTTTGCGTCGATACCAATAGTCAAAAATGAGTGGACTGACGTTAACGGTTCAAAAGTTTGGAAAGATCTCGAAGAAATTACCAGTGATCTGTCATACTTAACCGTTTCAGGAGGCGAACCTTTACTTGACAAAACACACTCTAGTATGTTACAATACTTTATAAACAAACAAAGAAGCAGTCATATATCAATCCATTACAATACCAATGCTACCGTATATGCATCAAATTTAATACCATTATGGAGTCGTTTTAAAGAAGTTGAGTTAAGTTTTAGCATAGATAACACAGGAAAAAAGTTTGAGTATGAGAGATATGGAGTTAGTTGGGAAACAATAGTAGATACAATTGAAAAATATAAAAAAATAACAGATACAAATTTTAATTTGAATGTATGGAGTACAATATCTACACTGAATATACTCGACACTTATACATTATTTCAGTTCTGTAGAGAACACAAACTTCCAGTATCGTTTAACCCACTGAACAATCCTGAACAACTAAACATTTGCTTGTTTAACAAAAAGCAGAAGAAATATATATCTAACAAACTATTGAATATTCAAGACGATGAATTTCAAAAGATAATAGAGCCAATTATTAAATCAATGAATAGCTCAAATATGTCAATGGATACTACAAATATGATTGACTATTTGAGCATTACTGACAAGATCAGAAACCAAGATTACAAACAAACGTACGAAGAACTAACTTATATATTATAAGTACGAACAAACATTTAACGAGGAGAACGTATAGTGTCATTAGACTTAGCCGCACTGGTATGGAAAGAAACACGACAATTTATGCACGACACAGGTGATATTCGCGAAGCAGCAGATCACGTTGTTGAAGCATTAATACAACATCACACTGCAGGAGAATTGAGAGAAGCATTCAAATTTGATGGTGCTATAAAACTTGCAGTTGGAAATTATCTTGGAGAAGCAGAAGAAGATGATTTTGAAGAAGAGGAAGAAGATGAATTGCTAAATCAGTATGATGATGATGGCGAATTCAAATACGACGAGTACTAGTATATGTGGTATAGTCGTGTAACAAATAATCTAGCTAATATTCCGCAGTTCATAACACATTGTGAACAAGAACTAGAAGTTGCTAAGAGTGAATGCAGGATTGGTGGACTTGTTGAAAAGAACATTAAATTGTTACCAGGCATCACTGAACAACGTTTTAATCAGTTACAAGAGATTGAAGCAGTACTAAATTTTCTAAATATAAAACTCAGACAAATAAGACGAAAACATTTTCAAAAGTATTTGGAAGGATATGCCAGAGCACTAACCAGTAGAGATGCTGAAAAGTATGTTGATGGTGAGGATGAAGTTATAGACTTTGAAACACTTATTAATGAAGTTGCACTACTGCGTAACAAGTATCTTGGCATAATGAAAGGCTTGGATACCAAACAGTGGCAACTAGGACACATAGTACGTCTGAGAACTGCTGGCATGGAAGATGTACAGGTATAGATATGCAATTTAGTAGTTTTTCAAGTCCTCAAGAAAAGTTTGATCATTGTTATGAAAATGTAATATCTTACCTATATGAGTATGATAGTTTTATGGAAAGTGTAGGGAAAGTTGCTGGACTAGGATCTAACAAAGAAGCACTGGAGATGCAATGGTGGGCAAATGCCACAACAAGAGATGAGCAAAAGTTACATTTGAATATCAAATGTACAGTAATCAATAATATCAAAAACCTAAATGTAAAACATAAAAACATAAGTTTACAAAGGGAATCATTTGAAAAACCCAGTAAAGTAAAAAAACCTTTTGATATATTGTGGGCATATGATGTTCTACAGTATGTGACTAATCCTTATGAAGTATTAGCAAATTGGTGGAACATTGCAACTACAGATAGTATGTTGGTTATTGCAGTACCTCAAACTACTAATATTGAGTTTCACAATCAAGAATATCATGCAAAAATAAATCACAAACATCATTATACCTTACCTATGCTAATATACATGTTAAGTGTAAATGGATGGGATTGTAAAAGTGGGTTTTTTAAAAAGTCAATTGACGATCCTTGGTTATATGCTATTGTATATCGTAGCGATATCAAACCAATGGATCCTAATGTTACCAATTTATATCACATTGCAGAAGATACAGACTTATTACCGGACTGTGTAGTTAATAGCATAAACAAGTATGCACTACTGAGGCAAAGAGACCTGGTATTGCCGTGGATAGATAAGAATCTAACAGTCATGGAGAATCACTAATGAAATCTGGTAAAATATGGGGCAACACAGAACTCATACATGCTAACGGTGTGTTAGAGTTTCACCGAATAGAATTCAAAGCAGGTTACAAATGCAGTGAGCATGAACACTGTTACAAATGGAACGGCTTCTTTGTAGAGTCTGGAAAAATGATTGTGCGTGTATGGCAAGATGGCGAGCAACAGGGTCTTGTTGACGAAACCATACTCGAAGCTGGTGACTTTACACAAGTAAAGCCTGGTAAAATTCATCAGTTTGAAGGTGTAGAAGATGGTGTTGCTTTTGAACTGTATTGGGCAGAATTCAATCATGATGATATCAAACGCAGGACTATTGGTTCTAGTTCGTAATGCAAAACAGTGATGCATATACCAAAGAACTTGAACGCTTGCATAGTCGTAAGAGTTTTGGTACTGCAAGTGGTGTGCCGGGTATACTACAAAGTTTCTTAGATGATCGGCCTGATGTAAAAAGCATACTGGATTTTGGTTGCGGCAAAGGTACTCCTCTTCAGAGTCTTAGCAATAAAGATATGACAATTTACAATTACGATCCAATAACACATCCTATCAAACTACCAGAACAAGTTGATCTTGTGTATAGTCGCGATGTATTAGAACATATAGAACCAGAACAAATTGATAGTGTGCTTAACAAGTTATTCACGATTAGCAACAAGTACCAACATCACTTGATTGCGTGCCATCCTGCTAAAAAAGGACTGTCAGACGGTCGTAATGCACATCTGATTATTGAACGACCTAAATGGTGGAAACAAAAGATACAAACTATTCCTGGTTGGAAAATTATATACGACCATATCAAAGGACCCAAACGCAAGGTCTTTAAGAACAATACTGTGATTGACATAGTGAAGTACACAGTTGTGCTAGAAAGAATCAAATGATTACTAAAAACGGAAACTGGTGGGCGCCAAAAGATACCATGGGTAGAGCTGCTGATTACATGCGTGATGAAAACTTCAGTTGCATAAAACCTATAGACTTTGCCGTAGAACATTGCACAAAATTTACAAATGCAATTGATGTTGGTACATGGATAGGTGACAGTACAGTACACATGGCTGGTTTGTTTGAAAACGTAATTGGGTTTGAACCGCATCCGATGGTATACATTTGTTGTGAAAAAAATTTAAAACAACGTGACATAACCAATGCTGAGGTGTATAACTATGCACTGAGCAACGAAAACAAACTTATGACATTGTACAACGGAAAAAGCACATTCTCAGGTTGGGTAAGTGATAAGGAAGATCTTCCAACACAAATACGGGTACATGACCAGCAACAAGTACAAACTATTGTACTAGACAGTTATCATTTTACAGATATAGATTTTATTAAAATTGATTGCGATAGTCATGAGGGATTTGTTGTTGCAGGAGCGGAAGAGTTTTTTAAAACCAACATGCCAGTTGTGCTTATAGAAAACAAAAGCAAAATACACAAGGATAGACAACCAGATGATATGCCTGATGCTATTGAGCTATTAAAAAGCTGGGGATATTATATTAAAGCTCGACCAGCCAAAGCAGACTTTTTACTATTACCAGAGGAATACCGCGACGATGATTGAAGATTTTGATCCAACCAATACAAATTATCCAACACGTAAAGTGGCAGATGTTTTTCCTTTTGAACTAAGCGAAAATTTAGGACATACATGGTTCTTTGATATTGATGGAACAATTACCGAAGTGCAACAACCTCCATACGGAGATGATATATTACTACCCGGTGTTAAAGAAATGTGGAAACAAATACCAAAAGATGATATGATTGTTATTGTAACAGCAAGACCTGTAGAAGAACAAGAAAGAACACTGAAATTTATTACAGATAACGGACTAAGATACAATCATGCATTATTTGGAATAC
>Ga0209502_10004817_pt1 | contig 9997 bp, 5 predicted proteins | sample ArcticOcean_MG_C_10_FD_187442 | JGI IMG/M metagenome (GOLD analysis project Ga0209502, IMG submission 187442) | Marine microbial communities from western Arctic Ocean - ArcticOcean_MG_CB11_90 (SPAdes) (version 2) | ecosystem: Environmental > Aquatic > Marine > Oceanic | place: Arctic Ocean...
ATCGTTGCATTCATTGCAGCCCCACCCGTTGACATTGACGGAATTCGTGAGCCCGTAGCTGGCTCTCTTATGTATGGAAACAACATCATCTCAGGGGCAGTCGTCCCAAGCTCCAATGCAATCGGTCTACATTTCTACCCCATCTGGGAGGCCGCATCCTTGGATGAATGGCTTTACAACGGCGGAACATTTCAGCTGGTTGTGTTCCACTTCCTCATCGGTGTCTATTCGTACATGGGTAGGGAGTGGGAACTCTCTTATCGACTTGGAATGAGGCCTTGGATCTTTGTTGCATACTCCGCACCCGTGGCAGCGGCATCCGCTGTATTCCTTGTTTATCCCTTTGGACAAGGTAGCTTTTCAGACGCTATGCCTCTTGGCATTTCCGGTACTTTTAATTATATGTTGGTATTCCAAGCCGAGCACAACATCCTCATGCACCCCTTCCACATGTTGGGAGTTGCTGGTGTTTTTGGTGGCAGCTTGTTCTCAGCTATGCATGGAAGTCTTGTCACATCTTCACTTGTTCGTGAAACAACTGAAACAGAATCCCAGAACTACGGTTATAAATTTGGTCAGGAGGAGGAGACGTATAATATTGTGGCTGCTCATGGTTACTTTGGTCGTCTCATCTTTCAATACGCTTCATTTAACAACAGCCGTAGTCTTCACTTTTTCCTTGCTGCCTGGCCTGTGGTTGGTATCTGGTTTACTGCCTTAGGTGTCAGCACAATGGCATTCAATCTAAATGGATTTAACTTCAACCAATCAATTCAGTCCTCGGACGGACACGTTGTCAGCACCTGGGCCGACATCCTCAACCGAGCCGGTCTCGGAATGGAAGTCATGCACGAAAGAAATGCACATAACTTCCCGCTTGATCTTGCAGCAACTAGCGCCACACCTGTGGCCTTAGTGGCACCTGTGATCGGCTGAGTGAGATAGATCTTTAAGAGGGGTGCAATTCCCCTCATCACTATTGGCATCGGCCCGCACGCGGATACCCTTTGCCGTCTAGACGGTGGGATAGACCACAATACAAATTAAATAACTCAAAGATCTTTGAGAGTCTATATTATTACTCTCTTTTAAAAATGGCTTTTCAATCTTCTGTTAACCCCGCTCAGCTAACTCAGCTGGGCCAGGCTAACATGGCGGGTGATACCCGCGCTCTTTATCTTAAACTCTTCTCTGGAGAGATGTTCAAAGGCTTCCAACGTAACACGATCGCTCGCGATTTGGTTATGAAGCGTACACTTAAGAACGGCAAATCTTTGCAGTTCATCTACACAGGGCGCACCAAAAGTGAATTCCATACTCCTGGAAACAGCATTCTTGGTGATAGCAATCATGCACCTCCTGTAGCTGAGAAGACCATCACGGTTGACGACCTGCTGATCAGTTCAGCTTTCGTATACAATCTTGATGAAGTGCTTTCTCATTACGATCTTCGCTCAGAAATTAGTCGTAAAATCGGCTATGCTCTTGCCGAAAAGTATGACCGCTTGATCTTCCGTGCTATCACTCGTGGCGCACGTGCAGCATCACCGATCACTAAGGCTGGTTATATTGAACCAGGTGGTACTCAGGTCCGCGTAGGTACTACTACAGCTGGATCTGATGCTTATTCTTCTGCTGCTTTGGTAAATGCATTCTATGATGCAGCCGCTGCAATGGACGAAAAGGGAATCAGTCAGGACGGACGTGTGGGTGTTCTTAACCCCCGTCAGTACTATGCACTGATCCAATCCGTTGGTTCTAATGGTTTGATCAACCGCGACGTTCAAGGTGCTGCACTGCAAGGTGGAGAAGGCATCGTGGAAATTGCTGGTATTAATATCTACAAGTCCATGAATATTCCTTTCTTCTCTCAGTATGGTACTAAGTACGGTACTGGTTCTGCTACTAACCCTGGCGTTACCGATCCTGGTAACACTGGTTCGTTCGTATCCGAAGCTGTTGAAGATGCTGCTAACGATGTTACTGGTATCAACAACGAGTACGGTGAAGAAACCGAATTCGCTAACAGCTGTGGTTTGATCTTCCAGCGCGAAGCTGCTGGTTGTGTTGAAGCGATTGCTCCTCAGGTCCAAGTGACTTCAGGTGACGTTTCTGTTATCTATCAGGGTGACGTGATCCTTGGCCGTTTGGCCATGGGCGCAGATTATCTGAACCCAGCTGCTGCTGTTGAACTGTTTGCCGGTACTGCTACCAAGCCTGCCGCATTCTAATTTATATTATATTGGGAGCCTCTTCGGGGGCTCCTTTTTTTTAATTCTTTATTGAGAATAATACTCATTATCAAACTATGCCTTTTCCTACTACTGGCTCCAATACTGAGCTACAAGCTGTTAATCAGATCCTGGCGTCAGTTGGTCAGGCTCCCGTCACTTCATTGACAACTGATGAAACTTTTGTACTAAATGAAGTTTCACGTTTTACTGGTTCTATTTCCGGCACTACTCTAACTACTACTGTAGCTGACATTCCAGTCGGCACCTATGTTGGTGGACCTGGTGTAACTGTTGGTACATCTATTGCCGTTGCAGGTGTAGAAGTATCTCCAGCTACAGACCCTGTTACATATACTTATACTGTTAATATTTCTCAGACTGTATCCAGTCAGATTTTAACACAGTCTATTGCTACAAGTAGAGTTGAATCACAAACCAACCCGGACGTTGCGATTGCACTCAACACCCTAAGAGAAGTGTCTCGTGAAGTACAATCAGAAGGATGGACTTTCAATAAAGAATACGATTATCCTATTGCACCTGATACATCTAATGAAGTGATTATTGCTAATAATATACTTCAAATTGATTTGAATTCATCTTACTCACAAAATTTAGGTAGAGATAGTATTAATCGTGAAGGCAAACTTTACGATAAGATTGCTCATTCATTTATTTGGACTGACGCCACCTTGTACGTAGATGTTATTTGGTACTTTGATTGGCCTAGTATTCCTACTGTTATCCAAGCCTTTATTATTGCAAGGGCATCCACAATTGTGTCTAGTAGAATTATTGGTGATACTAATCAATATCAAATGCTACAGCAAAAAGAAGCTTTTGCTAAATCTACAGCTTTAGAATACGAATGTAGCCAAGGAGATTATACCTTCTTTGGTAGTCCTAAAGGTGGTAATTTCTATCAAAGCTACCAACCGTTCCATACTTTACAACGCTAATGCCAGCAGTAACCCAACTAATACCAAACTTTCTTGGTGGTGTCTCGCGACAAAATGATGACAAAAAATTATTAGGACAAGTAACTGAATGCATTAACGGTTACCCAGATGCTACATATGGTCTCTTAAAAAGACCAGGGATGAAACATACTAATGTATTAAAAAAAGCTAATGGTACTGCATTTACTAAGGCTGAATTAGACAGTGCTTCATGGTTCTTTATTGAACGTGATGCAGCTGGGTCTTACATTGGTGCTATTAAAGGTGCAAACATTTATGTATGGACTGCTGGTGATGGTACGTTCTGTACTGTAACTAATAACGGTGCTTCATATCTAACAGGTACTGCACAAAACGATTATCATTTCCGTAGCATACAAGATACAACAACCATTACAAACAAAACTGTTACTACTGCTATGCAAGCAGCCGGTACGTTTGTTGCTAATTCAGTTGCTACTCTTAAACTACTTACACTTGTAGAAACGTTTGAATATACAGTTACTATTCAAAATGTAGAAGCAAAAGTAATTGCTCAAAACAATACAACATTTGATGACATGTTGTTGTATGATGCAGCAGATGTTGCTCTAAACCATCATTTAATTGATAAAATTAAAAGTGTTATTGAAGCACAACACTCAGCATCTAATGCAGCTTTTGCTGGTAGGTGGTACTTAGAAGGTTACAATAATAGTATTGTTATTAAACGTAGTACTGGTACTAATGCAGTTGTAACTGATTACAGTGCAGTTACTGGTACTCCTGTAGCCTTTGACATTGATGCTAGGGGTGGTCTTAATAACACTGCACTCGAAGTATTTGAAGATGATGTAACTGATGTATCTAAACTACCACTTGAATCTTTTACTAATCATAACGTAAGGGTTTTAAACAGTGATAGTGCTGAAGATGATTACCATGTTAAGTTTGTTGCTTACGATACTACCTTAAATAGAGGGCGTGGTTTTTGGAAAGAGACAGTAGCACGTGATGCATCGCCTGGTTTAGATAATACAACCATGCCACATGAATTGGCTAACACTGGTGCCACTACGTTTACATTTGGACCTATTACTTATAAAGCTAGGTTAGCTGGTGATGATGTAACAAGTCCTGTCCCATCTTTTATTGGTTCAAAGATTAACGCTACCTTTTTCTTCAGTAACCGATTCGGTATATTGTCTGGAGATAATGTAGTCCTTGGTGTTGCTAATGACTCTTATAATTTCTTTGTCAAGTCAGCACTAACACAGATTGATTCTGACCCTGTAGATCTAAACGTATCTAGTGTACGTCCTGTCACATTGTCTGAAGTATTGCCATCGCCACAAGGACTTATCTTGTTTAGCGCACGTCAGCAGTTCCAACTCTATGCAACTGATGGTAATGTTCTTACACCTACTTCTGCTGTAATCCGAGCACTTGCTAACTACGAGATGGCAACTGATATTGCACCTGTAGACGTTGGTACTACCTCTGCATTTATCAGTCGTGTCCCTGGTTATTGTAAACTCTTTACAATGTCTCTACGTGATGTAGAACAGACACCTATTGTTGTAGACATCAGTAAGGCAGCACTAGAGTATATTCCAGACACTGTTGATGGTCTAACTGCAAGCCCTCCTAACTCTGTTGTGATGTTGATAGATAGGGATACATCATTCCTTTATATTTATCGTTACTATAATAATGGTAAGGAAGACTTGTTTCAAGCATGGACTAAATGGCAATTACCAGGTATTATTCAAACTGCAGCTATTATTAATGACTCTGTGATTATTGTATCTCAGCATGAAAATGAATACACAATAGGTAATATCATCCTTGATGAGATCCCCTCAGGAAGCTCTGTAGTGGGCGCTACTAGCATTGATGGTAATACATGCCTAGACATGGCTACAAGGCCCGTAAAGCCGGTCTCATCGGTCAATGCGGTGGTATATGATGCAACCAATAAGGTTACTAAAATCTATACACCCTATACTCCATTCCAACAAAAGGAAGCTATCATGCTTCTTTGTGTACCAGCAGCAGATGTAGGTACAGCTGCAGCCGTTGAAGCTGATGCTGGTTTCTATTTAGCTGCTATTGAACGTACTGAAATTGGTACAGGTTACCGTTACTTTGAAGTTAAAGGTGACTATACAAGCTATGCTGATGGTATAGTTATAGGTTATGGTTATGATTTTGAAACAACCCTACCTAAATTTTATTATAAACGTGATGCTACAACATCAGATTATACAGCTACATTAACTATATCTAGAGTTACATTTTCTGTTGGTAGAACAGGTCCAGTTTTATTTAAAGTAAAAGCTGGTGGTTCTGATGAATGGAAGAATGTAGAATATGTAACTGATGCTAATACTTATTTAGCAGACAGTAGTCCTGTAACATCAGAACATCAATTCACCATACCAATCCATCAACGTAATACTAATTTTGAACTTAAAGTGACAAGTAATTATCCATACCCTGTATCGTTGGTGTCAATGATGTGGGAAGGCAACTATTCCCCACGTTTTTATAGGAGAACTTAATTATGCCAGTATTATGGGCAGCAGGAATAGGAGCAGCAACCTCTATTATTGGCGGCATCTTTGGTTCATCCCAAGCAAGCAGTTCAAACAGACAAGCTGAAAAAAACTATGAAGAGCAGCAGGAAGCAGCGCAAGATGTCGCTGATGCAACCAACGCATATAATAAAATAAAACATGAAGTTGATAAACAAAACTATCAAAATGAAAGAAGATTCGCGCACGAAACTGATTTAGCAAAGTGGAGATATCAAGCTGAAATACAAGATTTTGAGTATAGATCAGTTGTTGAACAGTATGGTAAGTCTGTAGAAAATACTCAAGCCCGACTGTCATATAATAGTATTGCAGCAATGCAAGCTTATGAATCTGAACAGTCTGCTTTAAATGATATTTTTACTGAAGATACTTTTAGTCGTCAAGGTGCACTTGTAGATCAGTTACAAAGTGAAGGACGTGCTGCATTAGGGCAAGCTGGTAATTCACGTACTAAATCACTTCAATCTAGTATTGCAGCTTTAGGTCGTAACTCTGCTATTATGGATGCTAGTTTGTCTAGTTCTGTTGAGCAGTCACAACGCAACATGCGGCAAATTAATTTACAACGTTATTCTGAGGATCTTAATGCTAGAGCACAGATGATGATTAGACCTACAAAAACGCCAACCGCTCCATTACCTACGCAAGCACCTGAACGCATCTTTATTGAACCTATGAAAGCAATACCGGGAGCTATTCAAGCACCGACGCGACAAAGCACTTCAGCGCCTTTGGTTTCTGGATTTATAGGAGCAGCAGGTCAAATTGGAACGGGTATAGCTAATCAAAGCAATTATCAAAGCCCCAATAGTGGTGGCGGTAACTATGGGTCTGGCGGTTTTGGTACTTTTGGAAACTATTCCGGTTTAAGCGGTAACCCCTATTTTAATTAACTATGACAAAACAAGTACAATTTAGGGGTGCTACCAAATCTAAAGGTTTCACCCCGCAACAAGTAAGTGATGCTGCTATCTCACGTATGCGTGAAGAAAGTAATCGTGTCGTACAAGGTATGCGTGAAGCTGCTGAAGCTGACATCTCTCAAAGACGACGCATCAGCGCAGAGGTTAAAGAAAACCAACAGTATGAGAAATCATCCCGTGAACAGAATTTTAGAATTCAAACAAAAAATTTAAATACTGAACTTAGTCAAACTCAGTTAGATTCCCAAACTGCTCAAAAACAATTAGAAACAGATCAAGCAGCACAATCTAAAATATTTCAACAAGTTGCTACATTAAGTAAAACAGCATCTGATAAATTTGTAGAAATAGAAAAAGCAAAGTCTGACGAACGTGCTCAACAAGCAATCAATGAGTTCTTAATTAATCCTAATCAAGACGAAGTAATTAATCAAGTCTTAGGTGAGTATGAATTAGCCGCTACAGAAGAAGTACGTCAAAGTGAACTAGATGTAGCACAAACTAAAAATGCTGATCCACTTGCTGTTTCTAAAGCTAGATCTTTGGATAGTAACGGTCGTTATAAATTAGACCAAGCTAGGGTTAATTATCTTTTAACCAATATCTATCCACAGCAACTAAACAAAGCTTTGTTGGAAGCTGGTAATTTAGACTCATCTCAAACAGCTGCTTTTATTACTAATTTCCAAAGAGAATTCTTTGAAAGGTCTAATGTCTTAGCTTATAAACCTGAAATGTTACGTGACGGTTTAACAGCCCTTCAAGGTGTTAACCAAGGAATTCAGACGAAAGCGCGAGCGCGTGAGATAAAAACAAAAGAAGAGATTAGGTATGCTAATGCTACTACAATCCTAACTCAAAACCCTACTGCATTTGTTCAGAATGCACCTGATCAATTTAACGTTGTCAGAAGACAAAAGGGTGCAACAGCCGCTCTTGATTGGTACGAGTCTTTGGGTACTACAAGGGGTGTTAATGGTGAGTATCTATTTACACTTGAGGCGCTTGCTAGTGTAAGGCTAAATACAGCTGATGGTCAAGTCGGTAAAACATTTGCTGAAAGTAATCCAGGCAGAATGGGTGCTATTAAAATTGCACGTATGCGTGGTGATAATCAGTATCGTACTGCTCAGGTTCAAGCTGATGAGTTAAGCTATAAAGAAGATGCTCAGAAATTCTTAGCAGCTTTAACGGAAGATGGTAGTAAAGCTAATGCTGAAGAAGCACTTAAATTTTTTAGAGAAACTTACGGTAAAATACCACAATCAATCCAACAGTATGCAAGTAGTTATACTCATGAAGCAGTAGCAAAAGCTAAGTCAATTGAAAAATATGAAGCTATTCCCGATGGTTTTATTACAGACGAAGCTGTTGATGCTTTAATGGGTATTGATCCAACTGCCGGAAAAACTTTAGCAGCACGTAAAGCAGCACAAGATCAAAAATACACTAAGGGTGTTTTTAAAGATCAATCTGATTCGTTTAAAACAACTGCTAATGGTGTAACAACTTTTGGTTCAAACAAACCTAATACACCTGCTAGTTTGTTTTTACAAGGTCGTATGCGAGCTGAATATCGTAAACGTGTTGATCAAGCTGTAGCAGGTGGCATGGACTTCAATACTGCAGCTACTACAATTGGTCAGCAATTAGCTGCAGAAGTAAAAGCTGGTGCACGTAAACCAGATAGTTTGTGGTATCGTAAACCTAATCAATCTGGAGGTAGTGCAACCTTTCCTAATCTTAACAAAGGTAACTTACCAGCATTAGAAAAAGCAAACCGTAATTACACTGAACTTAAAAAAGATATTTACGATAGAGGTTTATCTACAGTTTTACAAACACCTGAAAGTATTATTACTAAAGAAGAAGCAGTAGCTATTATGAATAGTTATGGTAAACCTGGTTTTACTATTCCTCGTGATGTTGCAGCTGTAGCTGGCATTAGTAATGGTGCTGATCCTTTTACAATTATTAATGCACAACTTGAAGCTTTAGACCTACCGCCATTAACGCCACCACAAGTAACAACAGATTTAAATGCAAATGTAAGTCCTGAATTTCGTAGTATCATTTATGATGCAAAGACACGGTTAGCAGCTAAGAGACGTGCATTAGAACAAGGTTTGTCCCAAACGTCTGGTGATACCAGTGCTTTCCGTAACTCTGGCTCTATGAGAGCAGGGTCTCCTATGAGAACATTTGCAGGTTCTAGACAGCAAAACGCTTTTATTCAAACTATCCGTACAGTCGAAGGTACGAGTGGGCCACAAGGTTATAACACCGTTTATGGTGGTGCTGTTGTACCACAACTTACTCAAATGACATTAGGTGAATTGTACGACGCAATTAAACTTGGTGGAACAGATGCTATTCCAGCACGACTTGGTGGTGGCAAGATTCCATTTAAGAAAGACAGGTATAATTCTTCAGCATCTGGTGCTATACAATTAATGCCTGAAACATTGCGTGGTTTAATAGAAGGTGGTGGTTATAGCTGGAATGATACATTTACTCCTGAAACACAAAACCAAATGATTCTTGACCTTGCTAAGCAAGCTGGTGTTGATATTGAAAATATGAGTCCTTCAGAAATGTCCAAGGCTGGAAATGTTTGGGCTGGTGCTTCACCTAGATATGGACAAACTAATCGAACAGCTGCTGACTCTTATAGTATTTATAAGAAATTACTTCAACAATAAATTAAACTATGGAATACGATCCTAACGAGATGTTTAGGGAGGATCCAGGTGAGATGGAGTTATCTCCAGAATTCAACGCTGAAATGCAGCTTCAACAAGAGGCTGCACAGCTTGAAGATACTCAACTAGATGAAACCTCTACTCCTACGGGAGAACAGCCTGAACAAGCTCCACAACCCGAGGTAGCTATGGCACCTCAAGAACCAGAAGAAGAACCATTCGACAAAACCAAGGACTTTTCTTATTACGAAGCTCAAGGGATGAGTCGTGGGGAATGGAACCGCAGGCAAATGGCTACAGGTACTGGTGGTGAGCTAGAAGGGTTTGCTGAAGATCCAAGGTCTTCTGCAGAATTTGCTGCAGCTGTACCTACAAGTTTACTTGACTTTGGTGTAGAAGTTCTTAATGTACTTCCTGGTGTTAATATACCTAAGCCTACTAAATTTGAAAATGAAACAGCACAAGCAATAAGACAAATATCTTCTGTTATTACACCTACTATTTTATTAGGCAGTGCAGGTCAAAGCGCTGGTGCGGCTGCTAACACACGTGTAGGCTGGTCAGTTGGTCAGAATAAGTTTGTCCAGTTTATGGGTGAAC
>Ga0209502_10004829_pt1 | contig 9979 bp, 9 predicted proteins | sample ArcticOcean_MG_C_10_FD_187442 | JGI IMG/M metagenome (GOLD analysis project Ga0209502, IMG submission 187442) | Marine microbial communities from western Arctic Ocean - ArcticOcean_MG_CB11_90 (SPAdes) (version 2) | ecosystem: Environmental > Aquatic > Marine > Oceanic | place: Arctic Ocean...
CAACATTATCCGTTCCATTATTTCCAAAAAACTTTTTGCACTGAAGAATTGGTAGATAGATATGAACAACGACTCGGGATTTAGTGCCCTTAGTGAGGCACTTGCGTCTGTTAATTTTAATACTAAAGTAGAATCAGAATATAGATTAAAATATAATACAGAAACTGGTGAATACAGAACTGAAGATGCTTGCACTGTACCTGTTGAGGAAGTATGGGAGGAAGATTACGTAGTTCTACCCTACGGCGCTCCTCTTCGTAGCCCTGTAGATCATAGAGTTATTGATGGTAAAATTACATGGATAGATACTAGCATTAGTACGTTTTGGGATGAGACCCCAGAAGCAGAAGTATTAGAAAACAATCCATATTTTTGTATAAAGGAAATTGACGATGGCACTGAATCGCGTTGAAGATAATCTTGGAAATATACCAGATGACAAGTACGAATTAATTAGACCATTTAGTTGTAATATTCTTAGAACACAAATGGAACCAGAGTTAGTAACCTGTATGCAGGATATCTTTGAAACACAAGGTAAAGATATAGATGAAAACTCGTACTACCGAACACCTGAAGAAGTCGACAATAGTTATGGATTAGCTGGTAACAATGTTAAAGAGTTTAACATTAATGAAGATTTAATGGGCGAAGCTGCAACGCCGTTAATAGTAAGAGCTTTATCAGATATATCGTGTAAGTTTTACACGAGTACCATTTTAAATGAATGGAGTTATAAGAAAGGGGTGGTTACCCCTTTACACGCTGAGATCGTCGAACGACATCTTAAAGATATGGCTCTAACTGTAAACATTCAGGATGTTTGGGGAAACGTTAGTATAGCTGGTGACTTTAATCCTCCGCATACACACAGTGGACATGTTAGCGGAGTTGCTTACTTCAAGTTACCTGATGACATTGAGAAAGAATGGTTACTTGAAGATCATGACCCTAGTGCGGGCATGATTAACTTCTGGGATGGCAGAAGCCAATCACTGTCTCTATCTAGTTTTAAAGTTAAGCCTGTTGTTGGACATTTATATTGTTTTCCAGCTTGGTTAAACCACAGTGTATGGCCTTTCCGTAGTCCCGGGCAACGCTGGAGTATAAGTTATAATTGTGAAGTGTATAATCAAAATAATGATTTACGATTATATGATGAAGAAAAAAAGCAGTTGCGCGATAACCGTATCAAAATACTAAAGGAAATGGAAGATGCTGGTTGATGTTGCAGATTTAGATTGCATTTATCTTAGTTATGACGAACCACAAAAGGAAGAATTTTGGATTGAAATACAGAATTTAGTACCCTGGGCTAAACGTATAGACGGAGTTGAAGGTAGCGATGCGGCACATAAGGCCGCTGCCGCAGTCAGTGACACAGAACGATTTATACTCATTGATGGTGATAATATACCTGATGCAAACTTCTTTGATCTACAATTAGATATTCCAAAAGAGTACGAGGATTTTGTATTCCGTTGGAAGGCACGTAATGTAATTAATGGACTTATGTATGGCAACGGAGGCCTAAGTTGTTGGACACGTGAGTTTGTTAACAATATGCAAACGCACGAAGCAACAGACGGTAGTGACGAAACTGTAGTTGAATTTTGTTTTGATTTTAGATACAAAGCAATGAATAATGTTTACTCTACTACATATCCCAATGGTGATGCTTACCATGCCTGGAGAGCAGGTTTTAGAGAAGGGGTTAAAATGTGTCTTAACAATGGCGCAAAACCCAGTTTGGAAGAATTCCACCAATATGTTCATGCTAGGAACTATGACAAATTGTGTATATGGCATAGTGTGGGTCAAGATAGCGAGTACGGATTTGAAGCAATGTTAGGTGCAAGATATGGCACCTACAAGTTAATGTGTACCGACTGGGATTGGCATGAGGTCAGAGACTTTGCTGCATTGCATGCCCTCTGGGAAAAACATGACTACACAGTGGAAGACTTCCATGAATGGGGAGCAACACTTAGACGAAAATTGTTGCTCCCTATTGTGGATTATACAGCAGAACAGAGTAAGTTCTTTAAACATTACTATAAGCAAACCTACCAAGAACATGATCCAATGACTACAGAACTAGAAGTAATTAGAAAGATCGAAGGGTGGTAACTTGTTATGAGTGATTATTTAGACGACGCTAATATAGCAAAGATGAAACTATCCGGAATAAGCGGTAGTTTTTGTTTGGCTAAATGGAAGCAAACAAGTCTGCACTTAACCACAGGACATACTAACAGTTGTTACCATCCACCATTACATAAGATTCCTGTAGAGTCTCTTGCAGATAATCCAAGTGCCTTGCATAACACAGAACATAAAAAGCAACGCAGGGCTGAAATGGTTGACCCGTTTACTAAAGTAAAGCATAGTGAATGTGACTACTGTTGGAATATAGAAAAACAAGGCAATATGAGCGACAGACATTATCGCAGTGGCGAGCCCTGGGCCATGGAATCGTTTGATGAAATTGTTGCTAATCCACTGGTAGACGTTAATCCTAGTTACGTAGAAGTAAACTTTAATAATGCATGTAACTTGGCATGTAGTTATTGTTCACCGCAGTTTAGTAGTACCTGGACAGCAGAAGCAAAAGAACACGGTGCTTGGCCTACTAGTACTCCACATAACGATCCAGCGCACTTTACAGGCGATCGCAGAGCTATTCCTAACAGAGAAGAAAATCCCTATCGTGAAGCATTTTGGAAGTGGTGGCCTGACTTATACAAAGACTTAAAACATTTTCGTATGACAGGCGGCGAGCCTATGATGGATCCTAATACATACAAGGTGTTTGATTATGTGTTGGAAAACCCTAAGTCAGACTTGCATTTAAATGTTACCAGTAACTTTAGTACAGAACCTAAAATATGGGACAAGTACAAAGGGTACGTGCAACGCTTATGTGAAGGCGAGCAAATAGAACACTTTATGCAGTTTGTTAGCCTGGATACCTGGGGTAAACAAGCAGAATACATACGTCACGGACTAGATTTTGATCTAGCAATAAATAGATGTGAAGAGTTTGTTAGAGACGTTCCTAGCAGAAGTAGTTTAACGTTTATTATTACAATGAACAATTTAAGTATAGTAGGTTTAAAGCGATTTCTAGAACATATTCTTTACCTCCGCAAAACATATACTGATACATATCAGCGTATATGGTTTGACACTCCGTTGTTACGAACTCCAGAATGGCAGAGCATGCAAATACTTCCTAAGAGTTATCAGCAGTGCTTATGGGATTGTATTAATTTTATGAACGATAACTTAGATGAGATGCACGGATTTAAAGACTATGAAGTATTAAAGATGCGCCGTGACTTGCAATGGATGCAAGAAGGAACACCTGACATTGAGCGCAAACAAGCAGATTTTTATCGTTTCTTTAGCGAACATGATCGTCGCCGTGGAACAAACTTTTTAGAAACCTTTCCTGAAATGCAAAGTTTCTGGGATAATTGTATGCATAGGAGCAGGGACGCAAATAGCTAAGTATGGGTAAGCTTCATAAAAAAGAGTTGGAGAAAAATTTAGAAATGAACGACAGCGACTTTAAAAAATTAGATATATTATTATTAAATGTTCCCATATCGAATATTACATATCCACCAGCAGCAACGACCTTGTTGAAAGGCGTTGTAGTACAGCATGGGTTTACTGCTCTTGTTCAAGACTTAAATTTTGATTTAAATCAACGATTAAATGACGACGATATATTTACTGATGTATCCGATTACTTGTGTAACATTTCGGATAGTACTCCCTATTTAACTATGCTGAATAACATTCTTGACGACTGGGTACAAGATATTGTAGCACAGAACCCTAAATTTGTGGGTGTAAGCGTATTTACATTTCAATGCCAGCATTCAACTCGTTTGTTACTTGAAAAGCTAAGACCTTTATATAGTGGTAAGATTATCGTTGGTGGTGCGGGTATTAGTACTAATGGTATTAATGGAAGCACAGACTTTGGTAAAACCTTGCTTGCAGAAGAATTAATTGATTTTTATGTACGAGGCGATGGAGAAACAGCTATCATTCGTATTCTTAATAACGAGGACGGCCCTGGCATCAATAATACAAATTTTAGTCAGAGTAGAGATCTTGATCAGTATGCTAATCCAGATTACAGTGATGTAATTGATTTGCCCTACGCATATGAGGAAGATTATAAACTCTTACCAATTAATGGCTCACGTGGATGTGTGCGAGCTTGTACCTTTTGCGATATTCATACGTTCTGGGATAAGTTTACGTTTCGTAGTGGAGAAAGTCTCGCACGTGAAATGATCGACAACTGGACTCTACACGGCGTACAGCATTTTACCTTTACTGATAGCTTAATTAACGGCAGTATGCGTGAGTTTAGAGCGTTGCTTAAATATTTAGTAGCTTGGTATGCTGAGAATAATTTGCCCGAAGCATTTTTTAGGTTTAGTGGACAGTTTATTGTACGTAACGAAAGACAACAGACACAAGAAGACTATAAACTTATGGCTAAAGCGGGCTGCCAGAATATGATGATTGGTGTCGAAACAGGCAGTGACGAAGTACGTGCTCATATGCAAAAGAAGTTTACAAATGCTGAATTAGATTTTGTTATAGGACAATTTAGTGAAAATAACTTAAACTGTTTCTTTAGTATGATATCTGGTTATCCCACAGAAACCAAACAAAATTTTGATGACACTCTGGATATGTTTTCTCGATATCAAAAGTATGCACTTGATGGTACTATAATTGGTCTTAATTTGGGAGCAACATTGAGTATTGACGAAGGAACTGCACTCTACGATGATATGAAGGAATATGGATATCTTATGCTACACGATAGCGATAATAGCAGCCGCGTGGGTATTAATTGGGTAAATCCACAGAATCTAGAACTAACGCTTGAAGAAAGGATTAAACGTAGGATTGACTTACAAGAGTTTGTTATGGATCGAGGCTTTGTTGTGTGGAATGGTGATACACATTTAAAACGTCTTATGAAAAGCTATGAGAGAGTCCAACTTGGAAACTATTAAAATTAAGTTAGATTACACTGTGATCGAAGGTAATGGTTATCCAGAAATGAAAATTACACTGGATAAAAGGTTAATAACTAATTGGGTTGCCGGCGATGATAATGATATAGAATTTTCTGCTGGTCTAAATACAGGGGATCACGTGCTTAGGATTCATCAGTCAAACAAGAATCATAAGACGGATGGTTTCAGAGCATTTGAACTACAGAAGATATATGTAAACAGTGCAGATTTAAAGCACAATATTCATAACTTTGTTCAGTGGCCAGAACTTCCACGATGGGAACAAACTGGGAAACAAGAACAGTGGGAAGACAATCTTCACTTAGGACATAATGGTTACTTAGAATTAAACTTCAGTACACCAATTCAAGAATGGTTTAAGAAAATATTTCGCTGGGGTAAACCAACAAGAGGCCAACATAGCAGTTTTGATGCTATTAAAGAAGCAAGGGAGAAATTAAAAAGATTATGTTAAGTCACTCTATTAAAAATATACTACATGGTAAAGTCACATAACTATTAACCAACCGAGGTAAAAACTAAAGCATATGTTTTATCATAACATAACAGCAGAAGATTTTAAGAAGAAACTTAAAGATGAAGCCGGCGAAAGTCTATGTCTTGCCAAATGGTACAATGCTACCATATGGTTAGGATCTGGTATGACTACAAGTTGTCATCACCCTCCAGCGCACAAAGTAAGTGTTGAAGATGTTCAGAGGAATCCTAAAGCATTGCATAACACTCCTCAAAAGAAACAAGACCGTGCTGATATGCAATGTGGTAAAAGACCTGAAGGCTGTTCTTATTGCTGGAAGGTAGAAGATATGCCAGGTAATAAAACAAGCGACCGTGTATATAAGAGTATTATATATGATCAGCCAGAGTTGGACACAGCAACGACACTTCCGTCGGACGAAGATGTAAATTTACAAACACTTGAGATTAGCTTTGACAGAACCTGTAATTTTGCATGCTCGTATTGCAATCCTGCATTTAGCACTACGTGGGCAAAGGATATTAAGAAAGATGGCCCGTACCAGAATCTGGTTAGTGATGGTCGAAACCATTTTACTCACACGCATGACAGCGCACAACCTTATAAAGTAGATGAAGAAAATCCATATGTTGAAGCTTTTTGGGATTGGTGGGAAACAGATTTACGCCAAAGTTTACGTGAATTACGTGTTACTGGTGGTGAACCTACTATGAGTGCAGACTTCTGGAAGTTAGCTGATTTAATTGAAGCAGGCGAAGGCCGCGAAGACATGAGGTTTGCGATAAATTCAAATTTAGGAATGCCAGATAAAACTTGGAAACGCCTATTAGAGTTTAGTAATTCTTGTCCTGTTTCGTTTGATCTATACACAAGCTGTGAAAGTACGTATAAGCAAGCAGAATATATACGAGACGGACTAGACTATAAGCAATGGTATGGACGTTTAGACGAACTTGCAGAGAATGGCGGGTGCAGAGCAACACATGTCATGTGTACTATTAATGCACTTAGTTTGTTTAGTTTAACTGACATGATGGATCATCTCATACAATTAAAGAAAAAGCACAATACTCGAAATATATGCGTTATGAGTCTTAATATATTGCGGTTTCCTAGTTTCCAAAGTTGTTTGGCTCTTCCTCTAGAGATACGTAAAAAACTTAGCATAGATATAGAACTATGGTATACACGTAATTCTAATTCTGAGTGGCTACACGAACACGAATTAGAGCAATTGTCTAGACTCATTGAGTATTTAAACGAGCCAGTACCAGATGATATAGATAAACTACATAATGATTTTAAACAATTCTACCAACAATATGATGTAAGAAGAAACAAAAACTTTGAGACAACATTCCCAGAGTTAAAAGATTGGTACGAAAAATTATTGAAATAAATACATACATGATTACAGAAAAAGAACGTGTATAATGACGGATATTGTAATATGCAGTATACCAAGGATGAGTATATATTATCCGCCGGCTGCTCCTGCGTTAATTAAAGCAAGCGTACAGGCTGCTGGCTATACTGCAACGACTGTCGATTTTGTAATTCAGTTTCATGACAAATACTTTGGAACACCACAGTGGGACCAACTTGATCAATGGCTAGTACTTGAAACAAACGATCCGGAATCGTATGCAATTATGAAACATGAAGCTGATCATTGGGCAGATCAAATGTTATCACTATCGCCTGCGTGGATAGGTATAAGTGTTTTTAGTTTCGAAAGTCACAAAATAGCAAAGTTACTTTGCATGAGTATCCGAAAAAAAAGCACACAGGTTAAGATTGTTCTTGGTGGTGCAGGCATAAGCGGAGATGTATATGACGTAGGTGCTCAGTTTAAAGAAAACAACCTTTGTGATGAGATTATTACTGGTGACGGTGAATCTAGTATTATTGAATTACTCCAACAAACGTACACAGGAAAATTTGATAGATTGGCTAATTTAGATAGCTGGCCGCATGCAGACTTTAGTGATTACAATTTAGACTTGTATAAAGCAAATAAACAGCGCAAAAATAAGATATCAACAAATAAGATGGATGTATGGCAAGGATATGGTAACGCATGGTATCGTAGTGACGAGATACTTACTCTCCCATTAGTAGGCAGTAGAGGATGTGTGCGCAAGTGTTCATTCTGCGACATTCCCTTTCTGTGGCCTAAATATAAAACCCGTAGTGCTGAAAACATTGCACAGGAGGTTATAGAACAGTACGAACAGCACGATGTGCAGAGATTTCACTTTACTGATAGTTTGATAAACGGCAATCAAAAGAATTTTAAACATCTAGCGGAAATACTTAGCGAATACAGAACACGGACTGGCGCAGACTTTACAATCACAGGACAGTACATATGTCGTAGTGCAGAATTTGAAAGTCAAGAATACTACAACTTGCTTGCCAGCGCAGGGTTTAAAATTTTAGAAGTAGGCATTGAGAGTGGAAGTGAAGCTGTTCGGTGGCATATGGGCAAAAAGTTTACTAACAACGACATTGATGTATTGTTAAAAAGATTACGCAATGCTGATATGATGGCAGTACTATTGTTTATTGTTGGGTATCCAACTGAGACTGCTGATGACTTTGCAGAAACAATGGATATGTTAACTCAATACCAACATTATCAGAAATCAGGAACAATCGTTGAGGCTTGTCTCGGTGGTACTCTACACATAGACCCCAATAGTGCTCTAGCAAAAGATCCTCATATTATAACTAATTTAGATAGTGCTGGTAATACAGATTACTTTAATTGGGAGTATAGTAAAAATCCCAGTCTGACATTTAAAGAGCGTATTAGACGCAGGTTAGTAGCAATGGAACACGCACAGTCACTTGGATACTTGAGCCCGACGAATAATCAAGAAATTGCAATCTTAAGAAAAAGATGGAAAAGCATCAATGAAAATAACAATACAATTAAAAACAATGACAGCCTTAAACCAAGGGCCGAACTTGCGCATCAAAGTCAACAAGCAAACTCTTCATGAAGTAAGTAACTTACATGAAGACCTAAACTTAGAATTAGAGTTTACTCCTGAAGACGCAAATCAACTTGTAATAGAACACTGGGGTAAGAACCCCAAACATATACCTCAAGGAGAGGATATTGCATTTGAAGTTGTATATATAAAGTTTAATAATATTCAAATTCATCGAAACTTGTTATACACATCAGAGTTTTATCCAAATTGGTTATACGGAGATGCTCCCAACATTGTACTAGATAATTGTTACATAGGATATAACGGCGTATGGAGTTTAGTATTTCCTAGAGATACCATAAGTTGGGCCATTGACTATGTTGAAAGAGAACTATTTGAGATGGGAACAAATTACAATCATCAAGAAATAGGTGACGATATAGGCGCTCAAGACTTAGCAGATTTTAAGAAAGATTTTATTTAATATGACAGATAAACTAGAAAACATATATAGTGACTTTGATTATGGTCAGCGACGGCCCTTGCATATTAAAGAGTCTGAACTGACTGAACAAGAAACAGAACTCCTTATTAAGAGTGACACGTTTTGTATGCTTCCTTGGATACATTTGCATGCATATCCTGACGGTAAGGCATATCCATGTTGTTTAGCAAAGTATGAACACCCAGTTGGGTCATTGAGAGACAACACCATTGAGGAAGTATGGCGTGACAAACCCATGCAACAGATGCGGGAGAACATGCTGGAAAACAAGCCTTGTGTAGAATGCACTAAGTGTTATGAACAAGAGGAGTCAGGCTTCTTCAGTATGCGGAACTCAAGCAATCAAACATTTGGGCATCACATTAAGGAAACATTAACCAGCAACGAGTTAAAGATCCGTTACTATGATATCAGGTTTAGTAACTTATGCAACTTTAGTTGTCGTAGTTGCGGCGATATCTTCAGTAGTAACTGGACAAAGGAATATAAAGAGTACGGTTGGTTGCCCAAGGATCATCCAAATGTAACATATGCTGGGCGTTATAAAACAGATATCTGGGAACAAACATTACCGCATGTGCCTTACTTCCAAGAAGTCTACTTTGCTGGTGGCGAGCCACTAATGATGCAAGAACACTGGGACTTGTTAGATGAGTTAATTAAACAAGGTCGCACAGATGTTAAACTTGTGTACAATACTAATTTTAGTGAGACAGTATTTAAAGGCAGGGATGTTTTTGAAATCTGGAAAGAGTTTGATGAAGTAAGTGTGGGTGCTAGTTTAGATGCTAGTTATGCGAGAGGTGAGCTCATGCGTAAAGGTACTAAGTGGAGCCAAACTATAGCTAACCGTGAACGTATGCTAAAAGTTTGTCCTGATGTAGACTTTTATATTTCAAGCACACTGAGTATCATGAACAGTTATCATATCCCAGATTTCCACAAGGAATGGATTGAACTTGGTTTACTAGAACCCATG
>Ga0209502_10004831_pt1 | contig 9978 bp, 9 predicted proteins | sample ArcticOcean_MG_C_10_FD_187442 | JGI IMG/M metagenome (GOLD analysis project Ga0209502, IMG submission 187442) | Marine microbial communities from western Arctic Ocean - ArcticOcean_MG_CB11_90 (SPAdes) (version 2) | ecosystem: Environmental > Aquatic > Marine > Oceanic | place: Arctic Ocean...
ACTGTTTTGGCCTCTGGTTTAGGTACTTTTATTATGCTGAGGTTATACATCCATTTTTTTAAACGAAAAGACACCTCCATAAATACGCCCCTTAAGGTAAATATGAATTTTATTATTGGTGCTGTCACAGCTTTAATCTCTTTAATTACTGCTTTTAAAATCTTCAAAGATTTATAACCATGGAGCAGCTTTCTTTCTTTCAAAGAGTTTATAAAGTTGTACTTCAAATACCTTATGCAAAGGTCACCAGTTATGGTGCTATTGCAAATTACCTGGGTAGTACGGGCAGTGCTAGAATGGTAGGATGGGCCATGAATGCTAGTAAAAAGCATGAAATTCCAGCCCATCGTGTGGTTAACAAAAAAGGGTTGCTCACTGGAAAACATCATTTTCAAGGAACTAGTCTTATGCAGCAATTGTTAGAATCAGAAGGGATTCAAGTGGTAGATTTTCAGATTCAAAACCTAGAGACTCATTTTTGGGACCCTCAACAAGAATTACCTCCAGAGAACTAAACTAGTTAAAGAAACTTTAACTAAAAAGACCAGCATTATCATTGAAATCATTTCAATAGGGAGCTGTATTTTCTTAAGTTTTACAATTATCTTTGTACTTTAGAATCTATCTAAATACCGAAAAAAGAGTAATGATGAAATTTAATAAAAGTGACATCCTTCTTGCCCTTGAAACTATTACTATAGCCGGGGAGGGTGAGAACATGGTTGCCAGTGGTGCTGTTACTAACGTAATGACATTTGCAGATGAGGTTGTTGTAGACCTCACTATTGCTACCCCAGCACTGCACATAAAAAAACGTGCAGAAGCAGATATTATACAAACCATACAAGAAAAGGTTTCTTTAGAGGCAAAAGTACAAGTTAATATTACGGTACAGGCTCCTGCAAAACCCTCCAACCCTAACCTTATTAAAGGGAAACCTATTGCTGGAATAAAAAACATAATAGCCATTGCCTCTGGTAAAGGAGGCGTGGGAAAATCAACAGTAACGGCAAACCTTGCAATTACACTATCAAAAATGGGATTTAAAGTAGGGGTATTGGATGCAGATATCTATGGCCCTTCTATTCCAATAATGTTTGACCTGGCCAATGAAAGGCCACTTTCTGTAAATATTGACGGAAAAAGCAAAATGAAACCAGTAGAGAATTATGGCGTGAAGGTTTTGTCCATAGGGTTTTTCACCAAACCAGACCAGGCCGTTATATGGAGAGGTCCTATGGCTTCTAAGGCCTTAAACCAATTAATTTTTGATGCAGCTTGGGGAGAGCTTGATTTTATGCTTTTGGATCTACCTCCAGGGACGGGAGATATTCATTTAAGCATTATGCAATCTCTGCCTATTACAGGTGCTGTAGTTGTGAGCACACCGCAAACAGTAGCCTTAGCAGATGCCAAAAAAGGTGTTGCTATGTTCCAACAAGAAAGCATTGATGTGCCTGTTTTGGGTATTATAGAAAATATGGCTTATTTTACACCTGCAGAATTACCTGATAATAAGTACTATATATTTGGTAAACAAGGTGCAAAGCATTTGGCAGAAGATTCAAAAATTCCCTTTCTAGGAGAGCTGCCTTTGATACAGAGTATAAGAGAGGCTGGAGATGCAGGTCACCCAGTGGCGCTTCAAGATGGAACTGCCATTGAAGAGATTTTTATTGATATTACAAAAAATGTGGTACGTGAAACTGTGAAGAGAAACAAAGCATTACCTGCAACTCAGGCAATTCAAATAACCACAATGGCAGGGTGTAGCGCCGTAAAATAAAAGTATGGAACAACAAGAACTAGTAGAGAAAGTAGAGATTGCATTGGATGAAATTCGACCATTTCTACAAAGCGATGGCGGTGATATTAAACTTTTAGGTATCGAAGATGGCACCACAGTTAAAGTGCAATTACAAGGTGCTTGTGTGGGTTGTAGTGTCAACCAAATGACTTTAAAAAGTGGCGTTGAAATGACAATTAAAAAACATGCTCCACAAATTCTAGAAGTAATTAATGTAGAACCTTAAAGGATGATATGTTTCATCTCTTTAGATAACAATAAGAGTTAGTTTTACCAGTAAAATAGCGATTAATTTACATGATAAAGACAGATATATTAATAATAGGAGCAGGCCCTACAGGGCTCTTTACTGTTTTTGAAGCAGGGTTGTTGAAATTAAAATGTCATCTTATAGATGCCCTTGCTCAGCCAGGGGGTCAATGCAGTGAAATTTATCCAAAGAAACCCATTTATGATATTCCGGCTTTTCCTGAAATATTAGCGGGAGATTTGGTTGATAATTTAATGAAGCAGATTCAGCCTTTTCAGCCAGGGTTTACCCTTGGAGAAAGAGCTCAAAGCATACAAACGCTAGATGATGGCACTTTTATAGTTACCACTAACAAAGGCACAAAACATCATGCTCCTATTGTTGCTATAGCAGGAGGATTAGGGAGTTTTGAGCCAAGAAAACCACCCATTCCAAATATAGCAGACTTTGAAGATAAAGGGGTGGAGTATATCATTAGAGATCCAGAATTATACAGAGATAAAGATGTTGTCATTGCTGGTGGTGGAGATTCTGCGCTAGATTGGTGTATCTTTTTAACAGATGTTGCCTCAAGTGTCACCTTGGTGCATAGACGCAATGAATTTCGTGGCGCATTAGATTCTGTGGAGAAAGTCCAAGAATTAAAGGATAAGGCAAAAATACAACTTATCACCCCTGGTGAGGTAGTTGGTATTGTTGGAGAAAAGAAGCTCACTGGTGTTGCCATTAAGCAGGCAGATGGTGTCTTTGAAAAACCCTGTGATCATTTCATTCCGCTGTTTGGACTTGCCCCTAAGTTGGGCCCTATTGCAGATTGGGGTCTAGAGATTGAGAAAAATGCAATTAAAGTTGATAACACACTAGATTACCAAACAAACATCCCGGGTATATATGCCATTGGTGATGTAAACACCTATCCAGGAAAGTTAAAACTTATTTTATGTGGTTTTCATGAGGCTACTTTAATGTGTCAAAGCGCCTACAAGCGTATTTTCCCTGACAAAAGACATGTAATGAAATATACCACTGTTGGTGGTGTAGAAGGCTTTGACGGTAGTAAAAAACAAGCTCCAAAAGCTGTTGTAAAAGCAATTAATTAAGCGTACAGATGGAAGACAAGGATGTTTTAATTCATATCACAGATAGAGATGGGGTTTCTCATCAAGTGAATGCTCCTACAGATATGAACATGAATCTTATGGAGGTTATAAGACTTTATGAACTTGCTCCAGAGGGTACTCTTGGCGTTTGTGGAGGGATGGCAATGTGCGCCTCATGCCAATGCTACATAGACTCAAACCATCAGTTACAAGAAATCAGTGATGATGAAAGTGCAATGCTTGGTGAAGCTTTCCATGTTTTAGACTCAAGTAGGCTTAGTTGTCAAATCCCTATAAACGGCTCCCTGAGTGGTCTTAAACTAACCATGGCGCCACAGGAATAAAAAAACTCTTTGTAATATGTTTTCAATAAAAAAAGCCACTATCTAGATAGTGGCTTTTTATTATTTATAGTAAATCTTGAAGTCTTTATTTAAAGGCATTAAGTCCTGTAATATCAAGTCCTGTAATTAAAAGATGAATATCATGAGTTCCTTCATAGGTTACTACACTTTCAAGGTTCATCATATGTCTCATAATTGGATACTCACCAGTAATACCCATACCTCCTAGCATTTGTCTTGCATCTCGTGCAATTTTAAGTGCCATGTCTACATTGTTACGCTTGGCCATAGAAATTTGCGCAGACGTTGCTTTGTTTTCGTTTTTTAGTTGTCCAAGACGCAGGCAAAGTAATTGTGCTTTGGTGATTTCAGTAATCATTTCTGCTAGCTTTTTTTGTTGCAATTGGAATCCTCCAATTGGTCTTCCAAACTGTACGCGTTCTTTAGAGTAACGCAAGGCGGTATCATAACAGTCCATAGCGGCGCCAATTACACCCCATGCAATTCCATAACGGGCAGAATCAAGACACCCAAGTGGGGCTCCTAATCCAGATTTGTTTGGTAATAGGTTTTCTTTAGGAACTTTTACATCCTGAAATATTAATTCTCCAGTTGCACTAGCTCTTAATGACCATTTGTTGTGTGTCTCTGGTGTTGAGAACCCTTCCATGTCTCTCTCTACAATAAGACCATGTATGCGTCCTTCTTCATTTTTCGCCCATACAACGGCAACATCACAAAACGGAGAGTTTGAAATCCAAAGCTTTGCTCCATTTAAAAGATAATGGTCACCCATATCTTTATAGTTGGTTGTCATGCCACTTGGGTTAGACCCATGATCTGGCTCGGTTAAACCAAAAGACCCCATCCATTCTCCAGAGGCTAATTTTGGCAGGTATTTATTACGCTGCTCTTCATTTCCATATTTCCATATAGGGTACATCACCAGTGATGACTGAACAGATGCAGTAGAACGTACACCGCTATCACCACGCTCAATTTCTTGCATGATTAAACCGTATGATATTTGATCTAAGCCCGCGCCACCATAAGCTTCTGGAATATAAGGTCCAAAAGCGCCAATTTCTGCCAGTCCAGGAATAATAGATTTAGGAAAAACAGCATCTTGTGCCGCTTTTTCGATAATAGGAGATACATCTCGCTTTACCCAAGCTCGTGCAGCATCACGTATTAGTTTGTGCTCTTCTGTAAGTAAATCATCAATGTTATAATAATCTGGAGCTTCAAATAAATCAGGTCTCATAATCTTGTTTTTAATTGTTTTGTAAATATAAATACCGCTTTTTTAGTTTCCTACATTTTAACATAAAAATCACTAACTAAATTTTTATACTCCTGTGTGTAATTGTGTCTTGAAATTTCTATGGTAAGCTCCTGGGTTTTTGGTTTGCTTTGGTGGGTTGAAAACGCTAACAAACACCGTTTTATCTTAGATGTTTTTGTGCCCCGAATAGTACATATTTTTGAGAGAAATAGCTTGTTTTGTGCTGCAATTTCAATAAAAGAAGCAACTTCTGGTTGGGGTAATATGGTAGAAAAAACACCATTTTGGCTAAGCAAGTGGGCGGCGCACACCACAAGATGTGTAAAGGGTAAGGTATCTGTAAATCTTGCTACGGCTCTTTCTTGACTTGTGTTTTGTGTTTGAGAGCTTGTATTTTTAGGAGCCTTAAAAAAAGGGGGATTGCTTACAATTAAATCATACTTGTGCTTCATTTCACTTGCAAATTCTTGCACAGAGGCATGGTAACAAAATAAACGATCTGCCCAGTCAGAGTGTTCAAAGTTGTGGGTGCATTGTTGGTGAGCGTGATCATCAATTTCTATAGCGTCAATAGTACTTGCCGAAGACCGCTGGGCTAATTGTAGTGCTATAACCCCAGTTCCAGCGCCAATATCTAGTATGGATTTCGGCTCATGCTCAATAGAGCTCCAGGCGCCAAGCAAGACTCCATCTGTGCCAATTTTCATGGCGCACTTATCTTGATGCACCTTAAATTGTTTGAATTGGAACGGCTGTTGAGACATTACAGGTAAAGTTCGATAAGCCCCTGAGGAACATCCAGTCCTAGAATCTTATTCTCGCGGTCCACTAGTTTAATGAAAAGATCATTAATAGGAATCAAAATTTCTTTGCCTTGATTTTCAATAACAAATAAATGCTGCGCTGTTTTATCATTTACCCCTACTAAAACACCAACATCTCCAAAGCGGATGTCTGTTACCTTAAAACCTATTATTTCATGGTAATAAAACTTGGTGCCTTCCAGTGGTGGTAGAAAGGATAGTGGCAGAAATAATTCTGTACCTATCATCGCATTTGCTGTGGCTTCATCATAAACATCCTCAAATTGAACTCGTAGCAGGCTAGATTTGTGTAGCTGGCTGTGTTCAACAAAAAATGGAATCAGTGTTTTGTGTTGTTCCACAAAAACTGATTCCATCTCTAAGAATAATTCGGGGTCATCTGTATCAAGTTTGATTAACAGTTCTCCCTTAAAACTATATTTTTTAACGACTTTCCCAACGAAGAAACAATCTTCCTTTTGCATCGCTAAAAAGTTTTATTCTTCTTTTTTAGTTGCATCTGCCTCAGGAGCAGCCTCCTCTGCAGGAGCTTCTTCTACAGTTGCATCTGCTTCAGCAGGAGCAGCTTCCTCTGCAGGAGCTTCCTGTTCAACAGCAGCAGGCGTTTCTTCTACAGTTGCATCTGCCTCAGGAGCAGCTTCTTCTGCAGGAGCTTCCTGTTCAACAGCAGCAGGCGTTTCTTCTAGGGTTGCATCTGCCTCAGGAGCAGCTTCCTCTACAGGTGCTACTTCCTGTTCAACAACAGGTGTATTTGCAGCCACACGAGCAGCGTTAACTGCTTTCTCTGCAGCCAATGCTTCTGCTTTTAATTTTCCTTTAGCGTCTGCTAGTGTTGCTTTTTTAGCATCAACAGCATTCCCTTTTCCTTCTAGCCACGCGTTATATTTAGCGTCTGCTTGCTCTTGTGTTAAAGCGCCTTTACGAACACCGCCGGCCAAATGATTTTTCATCATCACTCCTTTGTAAGAAAGAATAGCTCTAGCAGTATCTGTAGGTTGCGCTCCATTTTGAAGCCACTGTACAGAACCATCAACATCTAGGTTGATTTGTGCAGGATTAGTGTTTGGGTTGTAAGTACCTAATTTTTCAAGGTATTTACCATCTCTTTTTGCGCGGGCATCTGCCGCCACGATCCAGTAAAAAGGTTTTCCTTTTTTACCGTGTCTTTGTAGTCTGATTTTTACAGGCATAACATTAATTTTTGAAGTTCACGACTTCGGTTTTAATTTTAAATTTTCAAAGGGATCTTTATACAGGTTGTGTTTAAAAAACAATACCCCTTCCAGATTTTTGAGTGCGCAAAGATACCCTAAATTATATTTGTAATTCAATCAATTACACTATTTTTTATAAGCTTTACTAATCTTTGGATAAGACTTCCGCTAAAAGAACTAACCACTGGCTATAGCGTTTGTTTGTAAGTGGCAATTAAGTGTTGGTTTTTTCTTTGTAAATGTGAACAACTAGAGATAACTTTAGGTCTTGAAAAACACATTATTTTTTACATTTACAAGAAGGGTTTTACGGGTTGTTTTTTACTTGTAAATACTTGTTTTCCCATATTTTGTTTGGCTCTTATACTTTTTTAATTCTAAAATCACTTTGACTTGTATTTAATTTTTGATACCGAAACCACTGGACTTCCTAGAAATTGGAAAGCCCCATTGACAGATAGTGATAACTGGCCGCGCTGTATACAGATTGCTTGGCAGTTGCACGATACCATGGGAAGGGTTATAGAGCATCAGGATTATTTAGTGCAGCCAACTGGATACAATATCCCTTATGATGCAGAGAAAATTCATGGAATTTCTACAGAGTTAGCCCAGCAAGAAGGGATTGAGCTTTCTTTGATGATAGAGAAGTTTCAACAGGCGCTTTCTAAAGCTTCTTTTATTGTTGGGCAAAACGTGAAGTTTGACCTCAATATTATGGGAGCAGAGTTTCTGCGTTTAGGAATGGAAAACCCTTTGCCTAGCATGCCTCTTTTGGATACTTGTTCAGAAACTACGGCGCAAATGTGTCAAATACCAGGGGGTAGAGGTGGAAAATTTAAATTACCAACCCTAACAGAGTTGCACCAATTTTTATTTCAACAACCCTTTGCACAGGCTCATAATGCCACTGCAGATGTAGAGGCTACAACACGATGTTTTTTAGAACTTGTTCGTCGTCAAATCTTTACTCTTGAGGAGCTTGACTGCCCACCAGATTATTTTGAGAATTTTTCTAAAGAAAATCCTCAAACCATCCCTCTTATTGGCCTAAAGCATATTAATCTCAAGAAGGCCTCAGAGAAAATAAAAAAACAGTTGGAGGCAACAATGGTTTCAAAGGAAGTTTCTTCTCAAAAAATCAAAGAGAATATTGCTGTATTAAAACAGGCTCCTTTTGCCCATCTGCACAATCACTCTCAATATTCTATTTTGCAATCTACCTCAAGCACTCAAGATTTGGTGGATGCAGCAGTGGCAGACAACCAGCCTGCAGTAGCTATTACCGATACGGGTAATATGATGGGAGCGTTTCATTTTACACGTTCGGTAAATAACCATAATAGATCTTTAAAAGCGGCCTACAAGGCAGATTTGCAGACCTACAAAGCCATAGATGATACTGCCACAGATTTTGATGGCGTAGTGCCAGAAAAACCTCAAGAGCCCAGCTATCTTAAAGCAGTAGTAGGCTGTGAGTTTTTTGTGTGCACAAACCATAAAGACAAAACACAAAAAGATAATGGCTACCAAATCATACTGGTAGCAAAGAACAAAAAAGGCTACCATAACCTAGCCAAAATGTCAAGCATATCATACATAGACGGTTTTTATTATGTGCCTCGAATAGATCGTGAGGTAATCTTAAAATACAAAGAAGATCTCATGGTGTTTTCTGGCGGTATGTATGGTGAGGTTTCTAGTAAAATTTTAAATGTTGGAGAGAAACAAGCAGAGGATGCTCTTTTGTGGTGGAAAGAAACCTTTGGTCCTGATTTTTACTTGCAAATTATGCGTCACGATCAAGAAGATGAAAATAGGGTTAACCAAACCTTGATTTCATTCTCTAAAAAACACCAGGTGCCTCTAATTGCTGCAAATAACACCTACTATATTGATCAAAAAAGTGCAAACGCACATGATATTTTATTGTGTGTAAAAGATGGTGAGAAACAGGCTACCCCAATAGGTAGAGGTAGAGGGTACAGATACGGGCTTCCAAATCAAGAATATTATTTTAAGAGTCAAGCTGCCATGAAGGCGCTTTTTAAAGACCTTCCGCAGGCCATTGCAAACATTAGTGAGGTTATAGAAAAAGTAAGCCCCTTTTCTTTGCAGCGAGATGTCTTGCTGCCAAAATTTGATATACCACAAGAGTTTCTTGTTGAGAAAGACCAAGAAGATGGCGGAAAAAGAGGAGAAAACAAGTTTTTAAAACACCTTACTTTTTTAGGAGCTCACAAACGCTACCCAGCTCTTACAGGGCAGAGTGATGCGCATAAAAAAGAAGCTGCTGACATTACAGAGCGTATCAATTTTGAGTTGGATGTAATTCAGAACACAGGCTATCCAGGGTACTTTTTAATTACAGAAGATTTTATTAGAGAGGCAAGAAATATGGATGTTTCTGTGGGTCCTGGTCGTGGTTCTGCAGCAGGTTCTGTTGTTGCTTACTGTTTGTGGATTACAAACATAGACCCTATTAAGTACAACTTACTTTTTGAGCGTTTTTTGAATCCAGATCGTGTATCGATGCCCGATATTGATATAGATTTTGATGATGAAGGAAGAAGTAAGGTTATGGATTATGTCATAGAAAAATATGGTAGCAATCAAGTAGCCCAAATTATCACCTACGGAACCATGGCAGCAAAATCTGCTATTAGAGATACCGCCCGCGTGCTTGATTTGCCGCTGAGTGATGCAGATCGCGTAGCCAAGTTAATACCAAACATGACCAAGCTTAATAAAATATTTGGCATGGATGAAAAAGCGCTTCGGGGTAAATTCAGAAGTGATGAACTGCCCAAGGTGCAAGAACTCATTGCCCTGGCAGATGGTACAGATTTGACTTCTCAAACCATAGGACAGGCAAAAATATTAGAAGGTTCTATCCGTAATACTGGTATTCATGCCTGTGGGGTAATTATTACTCCAAGTGATATTACCAATTTTGTACCTGTAGCCCTAGCAAAGGATAGTGATTTATATGTTACCCAGTTTGATAACTCTGTGGTAGAGAGTGCTGGACTTTTAAAGATGGACTTCTTGGGTCTTAAAACCTTGACTCTTATCAAAGACACGGTAAAAATAGTAAAACACAAACATGATGTTGACTTAGACCCAGATAACTTCCCCCTCGATGACCAGAAAA
>Ga0209502_10004838_pt1 | contig 9971 bp, 7 predicted proteins | sample ArcticOcean_MG_C_10_FD_187442 | JGI IMG/M metagenome (GOLD analysis project Ga0209502, IMG submission 187442) | Marine microbial communities from western Arctic Ocean - ArcticOcean_MG_CB11_90 (SPAdes) (version 2) | ecosystem: Environmental > Aquatic > Marine > Oceanic | place: Arctic Ocean...
GAGGTCCGGAGCCAAGCGACGAAGCCCGCTGTGGCGAGGCGATCGGCCATCTCCTTAATGCCGGAGTCGAGGCCCCACCACTCTTGGACAACAATGACGCCAGGCCCGGAGCCGCTTTCGGGCACAGCGAGATACCCACGTGCGTTGTTGCCGTTGCTGGGGAACTCGACCATCTCAGTGCTCATCCCCCGAAGGTACCGCGGTCACACTGTGCCAGGCACAGTGCGACCGAATGTCAGCGATCGGAAGGGAAGCCGAGGTCGATCGTGCTTTGCGCTGGATCGGGCCAGCGGCTGGTGACGACCTTGCCTTGTGTGTAGAAATTGATGCCCTCTGGGCCGTACATATGGGTGTCACCGAACAGGCTCGCCTTCCAACCACCGAAGCTGTAGTAGCTCACCGGGACTGGAATCGGCACGTTGATGCCGACCATGCCGACCTGAACGTCGAACTGGAATTTCCGAGCAGCGCCACCGTCACGAGTGAAGATTGCGACACCGTTGGCGAACTGGTTCGCATTGATGGTCTCGAGGCCCTCTTGGTATCCCGAGACGCGCATCACGCTGAGCACCGGGCCGAAGATTTCGTCGTCGTAACATGCCATGCCCGGCTTGACATGGTCGATCAACGTCGGGTTGACAAAGTAGCCATCGGCGGGAAGGTTCTCTCGGCCGTCGACCACGATCGTTGCGCCATCGGCGGGCGCTCCGTCGATGTAACCCTTCACCTTGTCGCGATGTTCAGCGGTGATCAGCGGGCCCATTTCGTTGTCGGGTTCGTTGCCGGGGCCGACCTTGATGCCGGGAATGCGATCGGCAATTTTGGCGACGAGTTCGTCGGCGATTGCATCTGCTGCGAGCACCACACTGACCGCCATACACCGCTCACCGGCAGAGCCGTAGGCCGCGCCAATCAGTGCGTCTGCCGCCATGTCGAGGTCGGCGTCGGGTAGCACAAGCATGTGGTTCTTCGCACCGCCGAGTGCCTGCACGCGCTTGCCGTTCTTGGTGCCGGTCTCGTAGATGTAGCGAGCAATCGGCGTCGAACCAACGAAGCTCACCGCAGCAATGTCATCGTGTTCGAGGATCGTGTCGACAGCGAGCTTGTCGCCTTGCACCACGTTGAACACACCGGCGGGCAACCCCGCCTGAGCGAACAGCTCGGCGATGAACATCACCGCTGAAGGGTTTTTCTCACTGGGCTTCAGGATGAACGTGTTGCCGCACGCGATGGCGTTAGAAAACATCCACATCGGGACCATTGCTGGGAAGTTGAACGGCGTGACTCCGGCAACGACACCCAGCGGTTGACGGATCGAATACACGTCGACGCCCGTTGCTGCCTGCTCGCTGTACGAGCCCTTGATCAGCTCTGAGATACCGCAGGCATACTCGACGTTCTCGAGGCCACGGGACACTTCGCCCATGGCGTCGGACACGACCTTGCCGTGCTCGTTACTCACGAGCGTGGCGATCTTGAGCTTGTTTGCGTCGATCAGTTCACGGAAACGGAACATGATCTCGGCGCGCTTTGTGAGCGACGTGGAACGCCAGCCCGGGAACGCCGCCTTCGCAGCTACTACCGCGGCCTCGACCTCGGCAACCGATGCCAAGCCAACCAACGACGCCTGCTCGCCTGTGGCCGGGTTGTACACCGGCGAGGTGTTGCCAGAAGTCGATGGCACGGCAGCGCCGTTGATCCAGTGTGCGATGGTGTCCATGTCGTTCCCCTGTTCAAGTGATTAGAGCGCTCTAATCGTGAGCTACTCTAGACGATACGCGGTTTTCAGGAAAGCGCGATACGCCCAACGCTCTACTGCTTGGCAAGTGACTGTTCGCGCAGCGCAGGAATGATGTGTTCGCCATACTGCGCCAGCGTGTGATCCTTGCCGTCGTGCTGTAAATAGATCGCGAACTGATCGACACCGAGCGCCTGGAGCGCAAGTAGCCGTTCGAGTTGCGCTTCAACCGGGCCGAGGATACAGAACCGATCGATGATCTCGTCAGGCACGAATGCCGCGTGGGTGTTCCCTGCCTGGCCGTGCTCGTTGTAGTCGTATGCCTCTCGACCAGCGATGTAGTCAGTCAGCGCCTGCGGCACCGGTGCAGCATCGCCGTATCGGGTCACGATGTCAGCCACGTGGTTCCCGACCATGCCACCGAACCAGCGACACTGGTCACGCATGTACGCCAGGTCATCCATTGGACCCACGTAAGCGGGGGCTGCAATACACATCGTGATGTCGTCGGGGTTGCGGCCGGCATCGCTTGCTGCGGTCCGAACCGCATTGATCATCCACTCGGTGATCGACAGGTCAGCCAACTGCAAGATGAAACCGTCGCAGGTCTCACCGATCATCTTGAGGGCCTTCGGGCCGTAGCCCGCTCCCCAGACTTCGAGCTCGCTTTTCGCCGCCCACGGCAAGGTGATGGTCGAGCCGTTGTATTCGACACTCCGACCGCAGCCAAGTTCGCGGATCACGTTGATCGAGTCGCGCATCGTGGCCAGCGTTGTCGGCTTGCCGTTGGTCACGCGGACTGCAGAGTCGCCACGACCAATCCCGCAGACGGTGCGGTTCCCGTACATTTCGTTGAGTGTTGCGTACGTGGAGGCCGTGACGGTCCAGTCGCGCGTTGCTGGGTTGGTGACCATTGGCCCAACGACGATGTTGCGCGTCTCGGCAAGGATCTGGGAGTAGATGACGTAGGGCTCTTGCCACAGGATGTGTGAGTCGAACGTCCACACGTGGCTGAACCCATACGCCTCAGCGCGCCGGGACAGGTCGATCACTCGCGCCGCCGGCGGGGTGGTTTGTAGTACGACTCCGATGTCCATAAAGTGTCTCCGTCTTGCTCGGTGTCAGTGGATGTACTGGTTGAGGCTGCGCTTGACGAACTGGCCGTGGCCCTTGGCGCCAAGGTAGGTGTCGTTCGCCACCACGACCCGACCCCGTGAGATCACTGTGTCGACTTTGCCATCTACTTCAAATCCCTCGTAGGACGAGTGGTCCATTGCCATGTGGTGTTTGTCGTTGATACCAATCTTGGTCTTGGTATTCGGATCCCACACGAGAACGTCGGCGTCCGCGCCGGGCTCAAGGACACCCTTCTTCTCGAGGCCAAACATGCGCGCTGGAGTAGTGCAGCAGGTCTCGACCCAGCGTTCGAGGGTCATCTCCCCCATCACCACGCCTTGGTAGATCATTTCCATGCGGTGCTCGACGCCGCCCATGCCGTTCGGGATCTTCGAAAAATCACCGATACCGAGCTCTTTTTGATCCTTCATGCAGAACGGGCAGTGGTCGGTGGACACCACGGCCAATTCGTTCATCCGCAGGCCCTTCCACAGATCCTTCTGGTGGTGCTCGTGCTTGGAGCGCAGCGGCGTCGAACACACCCACTTTGCGCCTTCGAAACCGGGCTGAGCGAGGTGGTCCTCAATCGACAGGTACAGGTATTGCGGACAGGTTTCAGCAAACACGTTGAGGCCCATGTGCTGGGCGCGCGACACCTCTTCGAGTGCTTCCGACGCCGACATGTGCACGATGTAAAGCGGCACGTTGCCGGCGACACGGGCGAGCTTGATCGCACGGTGGGTCGCCTCCGACTCGAGCTCTTCGGGTCGGGTGTAGGAGTGATACTTCGGGTCGCTGTCGCCACGGGCCAGTGACTGAGCGACCAGCACATCTATCGCAATGCCGTTCTCGGCGTGCATCATCATCAACGCACCCGATTCCGATGCATTCTGCATCGCTCGCAAGATCTTGCCGTCGTCCGAGTAAAAGACGCCCGGGTATGCCATGAACATCTTGAAGCTCGTGATGCCCTCGTTCTCGACGAGGTACGTCATTGCCTCGAGCGATTCCTCGTTCACGTCACCAATGATCTGGTGGAAGGCGTAGTCGACGTGGCATTCGCCAGCGGCTTCGACGTGACGGGCAGCGAGGGCCTCGCGTACATCGAGCCCGACCGTTTGCGACGCGAAGTCGATAATCGTGGTCACGCCGCCCCAGGCCGCAGCCCGCGAACCCGTATCGAAATCGTCGGCGGACACAGTCCCACCAAACGGCAGCGACATGTGGACGTGGGCATCCACGCCACCAGGCACGACATATTTCCCAGCCGCGTCAATCACAACATCGGGTGTGATGCCGTAGGCCGCGGCGTGCCCCGGAGCAAGGATAGCGGCGATCGATTCGCCGTCGATCAGCACATCAGCTTCGCGACGTCCTATCGCCGAGACGACCGTACCGCCCTGAATCAATGTGGTTGCCACCGTCAGACCCCTCTCAGCCTTCCACCAACTCGCCGTACGCCTCGGGGCGACGGTCGCGGTAAAACTGCCAGCCGTCGCGAACCTCGCGAATGAGGTCGAGGTCGAATTCGCGGACGATCAGTTCGGGGTCGGTTGCACTCCCCTTGTCGCCGACGTACTCGCCACGCGGTCCAATGAAATAACTCTGCCCGTAGAAGTCGTTGTCACCGAGCGGCTCGATGCCCACCCGGTTGATTGCACCGACGTAATACATGTTGGCCACGGCCGCAGCCGGCTGTTCGATCGACCAGAGGTACTCGCTCAGGCCACGGTGGGTCGCTGACGGGTTGAAGACAATCTCGGCGCCGTTCAGGCCAAGTGCTCGCCAACCTTCGGGAAAGTGGCGGTCGTAACAGATGTACACGCCGACCTTGCCAACAGCGGTGTCAAAAATTGGGTAGCCGCCGTTTCCCGGCTTGAAATAGAACTTCTCCCAGAAGCCCTTGACCTGCGGGATGTGCTGCTTGCGGTACTTGCCGAGGTACGTGCCATCAGCATCGATGACCGCAGCGGTGTTGTAGTACACGCCAGGCTGTTCGATCTCGTACATCGGCAGGACCATCACCATGTTGAGTTCTTTGGCGAGCGCCTGAAAACGTTTGGTGGTTGGCCCGTCGGGGATGTACTCGGTGTACTCGTAGTACTCGGCGTCTTGGACCTGACAGAAATAGGGGCCGTAGAACAACTCCTGAAAGCAGATGATCTGCGCACCCTGGGTGGCTGCTTCGCGCGCCGCCTCCTCGTGCTTGACGATCATCGACTCTTTGTCGCCTGTCCAGTCAGTCTGCAGAAGTGCTGCCTTCACGATATTTGCCATATGTGAACACTACGACATCTTGACGACCGGGCAAACAGCTCACACGGGTTGGATGAAGCAACAGTCGCTCAGCATCGCTCGATACCGGTGAGTGCAATCACCAGCCGATCTTCGTCGCGAGATGCAGCGAGGTCGACCTCGCCCAGCACGCGCCATTCGTCGTGTCCCTCAGGGTCATGAATGGTCTGGCTCACCGCGCCCGACGCCCAGTCGAGCTGGAAGCGACTGGAATGGCGAGCGTCGCCGTCGATCTCGATTGCGTCGTACTCCTGCCAGTAGGACTCCATGAGCTCGCGGGTGTTCAGCCCCTCGATTGATCCGGCCGGACGCTGACGGCGGGCGAGTTGCTCGATCCACCTGAACGCTGCGTTGCGAACCATCGTGTTGAACGCCCGGCGGTCGGAGGTGATCGTGACCTCGCCGCTCTCCGCCTTCTCGCCGGTCGGCGGACGGACTGCGCCGTCGCCGGCCACATGCTCATCAGGATTCTGGAGTCGCTCCCACTCATCGAGCAAACTTGAGTCGACCTGTCGAACGAGCGTGCCGAGCCAGTGCGCAATCTCATCGAGCTCACCGTTCATGGCGTCGGCGGGGACGTTCTGCGTGATGCCTTTGTAGACGTCGGACAGGTAGCGCAGGAGGACACCCTCGCTCTGCTTGAGGCCGTAGTGCCCAGTGTATTCGCCAAAGGTCATCGACCGTTCGAACATGTCGCGAGCAATCGACTTCGGCTTGACCGTATTGCCCCCAACCCACGGATGACGCGCACGGAACTCGTTGAAGTCGGCGTACACCCAATCCTTCATTGGCCGCGGCGGTTCGACTTTGGCAAGCCGTTCCATTCGTTCCTCGTACTCGACGCCAGACGACTTCATCTCGGCCATCACTTCGTCTTTCGCTTTGCGCAGCTGTGCGTTGATCACGACGCCGGGGCTTTCCTGCACCGCCTCGATAATCGTCATCACGGCGAGCGCCCGCTGCATATCGCCCTTTGTCTCGGCCTCGACAACGCGCATCGTTGAGTCGTCAGCCGGCTCTTGCGCCTCGGCACTCATCGCCTCATCGCCGTCATCGCCGTCATCGCCGTCATCGCCGTCATCGCCGTCAAATGATGAGTCGTGTGCTTCCTCATCCGGCTTGGGGCTCACCGCTTCGGGGGCTTCGTCGAGCACGAGGCCAGACAGCGCGGCAAATGGGTTGTCGCTCACTGACGCATCGTCTTCGACAACCGCCTCTCGCTCTCGCTCCCGCTCGCGCCGCTCGTGGCGTTGCTCATGGGACCGTTCTTCGACTTCAAATTGGCGATCGAGATGCTCGATTGCGTCGAGCGCCCACAGCGACAGCGGCTGATGCAGCGCGAACTCGTCTTGCAGGTCGAAATCCACGCGTACCCGACGACCAAGTTCGTCGGGCTCGTCAGGAAATTCGAGTAGGCCGGCATCGACGAGCGAGCGATAGATCGAGATCGACTGCTTGATGTGCTGGCGCTGACGCTTGCGCGGTTCGTGGTTGTCGACCATTAACTTTCGAACCGCAGCGCAGCCATTACCGCGACGGTCGAGCAGGCTCATAATCATCTGATGGTTGACCTGAAAGCTCGAAGTCAGCGGCTCGGGTTCGCCACTGACCATCTTCTGGAAGGTGCCCTCGTCCCAGTGCGCATAGCCCCGATCGGGCGCCTTTTTCTTGACCATCTTCTTCTTCTTTTTGGCGTCCTCAGCGGCCTTCTGGAGCTTCGCCTGGTTCATCACGACGTGCTCCGGCGCCTGGGCCCAGACCGTGCCTTCGTCATCGAAACCTCGACGCCCGGCACGCCCAGCAATCTGCGCGAACTCACGGTTGCGCAGGATGCGCGTGGTGCTCCCGTCGTATTTGCAGAGCTTCGTGAACAGCACCGAGCGGATCGGGACGTTGACGCCAACGCCCAACGTGTCAGTACCGCAGATGATCTTGAGGAGGCCGGCCTGCGCGAGCCGCTCCACAAGGAGTCGATATTTCGGCAACAGCCCGGCGTGGTGCACACCGATACCTGCGACGAGGAACCGTCGGAGGCCCTTGCCAAACGGCGAGTCAAAGCGGAATCCGCCGATCAGTTCTTTGACCCGCTGCTTCTCGTCCTTCGTGAGCGGGTCGAGGCTGACATAGCTCTGTGCTGCTTCGGTCGCGTCGCGCTGCGTGAAGTGGACGAGGTAAATCGGTGCCCGACCCGACTCGAGGAGCGACTCGATCGAGGTGTGGAGCAGCGTCGTCCGATACTCGAAGTCAAGCGGTACCGGTCGTTGCGACGACTTGACCAGGGCGGTCTCACGGCCGGTCCGCTTGGTGAGTTCATCCTCGAAGAATCGGGTGTTGCCGAGTGTCGCCGACATCAGCAGAAATTGGCAGTGCGGGAGTTCGAGGATCGGCAATTGCCATGCCCAGCCGCGCTGCGGGTCAGCATAGAAATGGAACTCGTCGGCGATCACGATGTCGACATCAGTCCGATGTCCGTCCCGCAGCGCCCAGTTTGCCAGGATCTCGGCCGTGCAGCAGATGATCGGCGCGTCCGGGTTAATCGAGCCGTCGCCGGTGATCATTCCCACTCGTTCTGACCCAAACTGCTTGCACAAGTCGAAAAACTTCTCGCTCACCAGCGCCTTGATCGGTGCGGTGTAGACGCTGCGTTGGTCGCGACCCAGGCCAACGAAATGGGCAGCGATAGCAACGAGTGATTTGCCCGACCCGGTCGGCGTGTTCAAGATGACGTTGCTCCCGGCAATGAGCTCGAAGGCCGCTTCTTCCTGCGCCGGGTACATCTCGATGCCCTGCTCAATCGTCCAGTTGGTGAAACCGTCGAGGAGCGCGCTCTCGTCCGGCGCCGGCGGGAGATGCTGCAGGATTGGTGGAAGAACTGGTTGAGAGGCTGGTGCTGGGTCGCTCATGGAGTGCCCATAGTCTGCACACATGCCGACGTTTCGAAGCGCGTGGAACTGGGTCTTCGGCAAACATCTGCCCAAGCCGCCGAACCCGGACAAGAGTGCCGAGGCGGGTTGGGTACCCATGTGGCAGGCCCAGATGCTCACCGACATGCTGATTTCCGAAGGGATTCCGGCGGTCTGGAACGAGGATTTCAACATCCACCTCGGCACATACAGCCGTGAACCAATGGGCCGCATCTTCGTTACCGAAGATCGCAAGGCCGAGGCCGAAGAGATCATCGAAGACGTCACCGGCATCGCCCCACGCCATCGCAAAATCTGATTCCCCTTCCCCTTCCAGTTTGCGTGACGGTTTTGGTGCGGATGTCGACCAGAATCGTCACGCAAACGGCTCGTTCCGGCACAGCAATCAGCGTGCCCACTGTCGGTGCATGGAGATCAACATCGCGAAGATCGCCGCTCGGCAGGACGGGGTGATCACCCTGGCCCAGTTGCGCCACGAGATACCGGCACGTCACCGGCAGCGAAAGCTCATCGAACACGGCGGACTGGTTCGAGTCGCCCCTGGGGTCTACGCAATCAACGGCTCGCCTGACACGTATCGGCGGCGCCTTCGCTCTGGCCTGCTCAGCCTGGGCCACGACAGCTGGGTGAGCTACGAGGCCGCGGCACAGCTCCACGGGCTCGACCGCTCACGGCCCGACATCGTCGAGTTCACTGTTGCCAGAGGCCGCTCGGTGCAATGTCAACCCTTCACCATCCACACATCGCATCGGATACCAGCCATCGATCGAGTCGAGGTCGATGGCCTGCGATGTCTCTCAGCGACCCGGACAGTCATCGACCTCGCCCACGCTCGACGATCGACAGCGCGCATCGAGGCAGCGATCGACAGCGCCATCCGAAAAGGCCTGTCAGCGCCACACACCATCGCCACACGCCTCGAGACGTTGCGCGGCCAGGGGCGCTGGGGATGCCTATTGATTGAACGATTGGTCGTCGACAGCGGCGGACACTCGCCGCTCGAGCGACGCTTTCTGCAGATCTGCCGGGAAGCAGGACTGAGCCGACCGCTGACACAGGCCATCCATCGCAAAGGGCAACGCCACATCGCCCGAGTCGACTTCTTGTTTGCCGCCGAAGCAATTGTCATTGAGGTCTCAGGGCAGCATGGTCACTCGAGTCCGACCGAACGACGGCGCGATGCTCAGCGACGAAACGAGCTGCAAGATCTCGGCCGACGTGTCTACGAATACACCTACGCCGACGTCACCGAGTCGCCAGAAATGGTCCGCCGGACGCTGCTGAAGCGTTTGTGTGACGAAAATGGCTGACATCCACACCAAATTCGTCACGCAAACGGGGATGGAGGATGGTGGGGAAAGAAAATTACATGGGGCTGTGTTTGAGAAGTTCCCAGGCCATGGGGCATTCGGGCTTGATCGCCGGTGGGCCCATCGGGACGTGACCGTGGGGGCCAACAACGTCGGAAATCATTGACGTTGGAATGACTTCAACGTCCAGGTCCCACGCATCCATCGTAGCGGTCGGTCGCACTCCGAGCGGGTCCGTCGGCGCGGCGTCATCGATCGCGGTGAGCTCGTCAATCTTGGCAACCATGGCGTCGATCATCCCGCTGGGCAGACGGCGCCCGACACCTGCAACCAGCCATACCGGTGTTCCCCATGCAGCAGCGGTTGCGGCAAGCGTTGAGGAGCCCATTGGAGCAATCACACGATCGCTATCACATGCCAATGCTTCGATCAGCACGGCGTCGGCGATCCGGGCCACCGTGCCCGCTGTACCAGCATCGACAGGCTCGTAGTCGACGTCGTACCGCTCTAAGCGCCTGACGAACGACGTTGCCACGTGCTGCACATCGAGCGCCAACACGCGGACGTCGCCGCGCCGAATCAAGCCGC
>Ga0209502_10004845_pt1 | contig 9967 bp, 11 predicted proteins | sample ArcticOcean_MG_C_10_FD_187442 | JGI IMG/M metagenome (GOLD analysis project Ga0209502, IMG submission 187442) | Marine microbial communities from western Arctic Ocean - ArcticOcean_MG_CB11_90 (SPAdes) (version 2) | ecosystem: Environmental > Aquatic > Marine > Oceanic | place: Arctic Ocean...
TTACTTCCATTTAATTGTATTTTTGCCATAATTAAGATATTTAATATACTTACTTTCAAAAAAATGAAGCATAAAATTATTATTATTAACGGTCCAAATCTTAATCTTTTAGGAGAGAGAGAGAAAGAAAAATATGGCAATGTAACTCTTAAAGAAATCGAAATAGAATGCAAAAATTTTGCCAAAAAAAAAAATATTACAATTGCATTTAAACAATCAAATATTGAGGGCAAAATCATTGACTATATTCAAGAATCAAGAAAAAAATTTGATGGTTTGATTATTAATGCAGCAGGATATACGCATACATCTGTAGCTATAAGAGATGCGTTAATGATATTAAAGATACCAATTATTGAGTTACACATAACAAATATTTACAACAGAGAGAAATTCAGGCATAAATCATTATTAAGTAAAGCGGCAAGAAGTGTTATTTGTGGATTTGGAACCAAAGGATATGTTCTGGCTTTAGAAGGATTAAAAGAAATTATTAAAAATGAAAATAGATAAAAAATTAATTAAAGAACTTGTAGATAACTTAGATGAATTTAAATTGTCTGAATTAGAATATCAAAGTGGAGACACTAAAATTAAAGTTTCTAAACAGAAAGAGATTACAAATATAAACAAAACATCTGAAACTGTAATATCAAATAATAAAGCTTTATTAAGAGATAAAGTAGAAGGAGTTGAAGTTAAATCTCCAATCATTGGTACAGCATATCTATCAGCTGAACCGGGTGCCAAACAATTTATTCAAGTTGGTGATAAAATAAAAAAAGGTCAAACTATAATGATAGTTGAAGCTATGAAAACTATGAATCACATTCCTACTACAAGCGAAGGTACCGTAAAAAGTATATTAATAAAAGATGGTCAGCCTGTAGAGTTTGGTCAGACTTTAATTCTTCTAAAATAAATTTAATGTTCAAAAAAGTTTTAATAGCTAACAGAGGAGAAATTGCTGTTAGAATAATAAGAGCCTGTAAAGAATGGGGCATTAAAACAGTAGCCGTTCATTCAGATGTTGACACTGAATCAATGCATGTGAGGCTTGCGGATGAGAGCGTGTGCATAGGCTCCCACCAACCACAAAATAGTTATTTAAATATTTCATCTTTAATGTCGGCAGTAGATTTAACTGGGGCTGAAGCAATTCATCCTGGTTATGGTTTCTTGTCTGAAAATTCAAAATTTGCAGAAATTGTTACTAAACATGGAATTAAGTTCATAGGTCCAAGCTCCAAACTTATCGGTGAAATGGGCGATAAGATTCAAGCAAAAAAAATAGCAAAAAAATATGGGTTACCTATTATTGAAGGTTCTGAAGGTGGAGTAAAATCTTTCGAAGATGCTAAATCTATTTGTAACGAAATAGGATATCCGGTGCTTATTAAAGCAGCTGCAGGCGGCGGCGGCAAAGGCATGAAGATAGTTGAGGAAGAGGACAAACTTGAAAATCTTTTTTTAACTGCCAAAACAGAAGCTAAAAAATATTTTGGAAACGATGAGCTGTACATTGAAAAATATTTTAAACACCCTAGACATATAGAAGTTCAAATAATGTCTGGTAAGAATAGAACGGTTCATTTGGGGGAAAGGGATTGTTCGGTTCAACGAAGACACCAGAAATTAATTGAAGAAACTCCTAGCCCAGTTTTAACCGAGGAACAAAGAAAAGATATACTTAATAAAACAGTAAAAATGGTTGAACAAATTGGATACGAAGGTGCTGGAACTGTCGAATTTATATATGAAGATGGAAAATTTTATTTTTTAGAGATGAATACGAGGATACAAGTTGAACACCCTGTTACTGAAGTTCAAACAGGGATAGATATAGTCAAAGAACAGCTTTGGATATCCTTTTCAGGGGAAACAGCTTTAAAACAAAGTGATATAAATCCAAGGGGTCACTCTATTGAATGCAGGATAAACGCGGAGAATCCGGCTTTAGATTTTCAGCCCAGTCCAGGCACAATAAGTGTTTGTCATCAACCCTCAGGATTCAGAACTAGAGTTGACGGTTCAATTTTTCAAGGTTGCAAGGTAACTCCTTACTATGACAGTTTAATAGCTAAAGTAATATGCAAAGGTAGAAATAGAACTGAAGCAATACAAAGAACGTTAAGGTCGCTAGATGAATTTGTTTTAGAAGGAATAACTACTACTATAGATTTACATAAGAAAATTTTAAAACATGAAAAATTTATAAATTCAGATTTTGATACAAATTGGCTAGCGAAAGAAAAAATTATTTAAACATTGTCACAACTAATAAGCCAAAAATCATAAATTGGATGATCTAAAGGTCTTAAAGTTGTGCTAGAAGAAAAAGTCCAACCATTAAAAACAAATACTTGATCATTTTTATTTTCTGAAAGATCTTTAACCTGAATATAAGCTGCATGCCCCGGTTCAGTTATAGATTTAATGCTTCCGCATTGTAAAGCTTTTATTTCTAAGAAGCCAAATTTTTTTGTTTCACCAAGTAAAATATGAAGATCAGAAGTTTTTGCAGTAATTTTATCTAAAGCTATAATATTAACTCTTGTCTCTTTAGTTTTAACTTTTTTAAGTTTTTTTTCTTTTAAATTAATTTTTTCAGTGTTTAAAATATTTTTATTTTCAGTATCTTCTTTTTCAAAACTGGGTTCTAGGTTTTCAAAATTTACTAATGGAGATGTAGTTATCTTTTCTTCAGCTAATATAATGTTTGAAAAATTTAATAAAAATAAAAAAATTATAAAATTAATTTTTCCAGGTATCATATTTTTTTTTTGTTTTATTGAGTTTTGATATGAAATTTGGTTTGTAAGAATTAATTGTTCCTGTCTGATTTTGTAGATGTTTTTTTTGCCAAAGATACTTTTTTTCTTTATTTAAAGGTATCTCATTAACTGTGTGATGCATCCACAAAAACCATTCTGAAGTTATTTTTGATGCCTCGATGTTATCTTGATAAACAACCCATCTCTCATTTTTTTTGCTCTTATAATATTTATTTCCATAAGAATCTTTTCCAACATATTTTCCCAAAAAAAAAGTTTTTAGAGAGGTTCCAAAAGTTTGTTTGTACCACCAAGTAAAAATTTGTTTTGGGTTTATCATATTTTAAATTTACACACTTTAGAGGTGTATATTAATTTCTAGTACACTTACTATATTTGTTGTATATCTTCAATTATATTGATTCCAAAATATTTATTATGAAAAAATTTATAGTTGAAACTTATTATACCTGCACTTTTAAGACTATTCATACGCTTAATGAACTAAACGATGTAGAATTATCTAAAATTGATAGTAGAAAAGATGGTGAAGTTGAAGTCATTGAAGTCAAACTTAATAATAGAAAAACGAAGAAAATAGGCGATACTAGTCAGACAATTGATGCTAAAAATAATAAATCTGATGACCTTTCTAAGCCTAAGGCAGAAAAAGTAATAGATACAGCAACTGCCCCTATCAATAGTACTAGTTTAAACAATAAAATTAAAAGTCATGTAGAAAAAAGATTTAAGATGCCTGACAGAAGGAAGGGCTATATCCAAAAATCTGAGATCGGAAACCACAAAGTTTATTTACACACCGGTGAATATAACGACGGGAAAATTGGCGAAATTTTTATTGATACCAATAAAGAAGGTGAGCTAGTTAAAGCTATGATGAATAATTTTGCTATAGCAATATCCCTGGGGTTACAATACGGCGTACCTTTAGAGGAATATGTTGACGCATTTATTGATACTAAATTTGAGCCATCAGGTAATGTTCATGGAAACGATAGAATTTTAAGCGCTACTTCTATTCTTGATTATGTTTTTAGAGAGCTTGCTATATCGTATTTAGGCAGAGAAGAATTAGCTCATACACCTTCTATTGCCAGCACTTCTGATATTAGCAATGGCGATACCGACGATAAATTTCTAAAAATAGTAAAAAATATCACCTCCAAAGGCTTTGTTAGAAGTAAATATGAGGAGAAACTCGTAGACTTAAGCGATATTAGAATTAATTTGAAAACTAAGAATTAATTTTTTTATCTATTTTTAAACCAAGTTCTTTTAATTGTTTTTCATCGACTTCCGAGGGAGCACCCATTAATAAGTCTTGTGCGTTTTGATTTAAAGGAAAAAGTGTCACTTCTCGAATATTTTTTTCATTTGCTAGCAACATAACTATTCTATCTATACCTGGCGCTATACCCCCATGCGGTGGTGCTCCATAACTAAGCGCATTAATCATTCCACTAAATTCTTTCTCAACTTGTTTTTTGTCATATCCAGCGATTGAAAATAATTTGTACATCAATTCTGGAGTATGATTCCTAATTGCTCCGGATGAAAGCTCTATCCCGTTACACACAAGATCATATTGAAATGCTTTAATTTCAAGAGGTTTGTCATAATTGATTTTTTCTGTATCGCCTTGTGGCATTGAAAATGGGTTGTGACTAAACTGAATTTTTTTTGTTTGTTCGTCAATTTCAAACATTGGATAATCAACTATCCAGCAAAATGCAAAACTTGTATCGTCTATAAGGTCTAAATTTTTAGCAATTTTATCTCTTGCTAATGCAGAAATTTTTTCTACATCATCTGCTTTACCGCAGGCAAAAAATATACTGTCACCAACCTCAGCTTCGGTAATTCGCATTATTTCTTTTAAGGCATTTTCTTTAAAAAATTTACCTACAGGTCCTTTTGCAGAAATTTCTTTATTTTTTTCTAATGTAAAATAAGCAAGACCTGATGCCCCTTGCTCTTTTGCCCACTTATCAATGTTGTCAAAGAAACTCCTTGGTTTGTCTTTTGTATTTTTGGTTACAATACATCTTACTTTGGATCCAGATTTTACAAGCTTTTTAAAAATTTCAAAAGAAACATCTTCTCTTGTAAAAATATTTGTCAAATCATGAATAATTAAAGGATTTCTTAAATCTGGCTTATCTGAACCATATTTAAGCATCGCTTTTTCGTATGGAATCCTTGGAAAATTATCATGCATTAATTTTCTTGTTGAAAATTTTCTAAACAAATTAATCATTAATTTTTCAACAACTTCAAATATATCTTCTTGTTCAACAAAAGACATTTCTATATCGAGTTGATAAAATTCACCAGGACTTCGATCTGCTCTTGCATCCTCGTCTCTGAAACATGGTGCGATTTGAAAATATTTATCAAATCCAGATACCATAATTAATTGTTTAAATTGTTGTGGTGCCTGCGGTAATGCATAAAATTTTCCAGGATTTAATCTACTTGGAACTAGGAAATCTCTTGCCCCTTCTGGGCTTGAAGATGTTAAAATTGGTGTCTGAAATTCTAAGAAACTTAGTTTCGACATTTCAGTCCTTATGAAAGAAATAACTTTAGATCTTAAAATAATATTTTCATGCATTTGATTTCTTCTAAGATCTAGAAATCTATATTTTAGCCGAATATCTTCAGGGTAATCTTGTTCGCCAAAAACAGGCATTGGGAGTTCTTTTGCTTCAGATAAAATATCAATGCTTTCAATATTAATTTCAATCTTCCCTGTTTTTAAATCTTTATTTTCAGTTCCTTTTTCTCTGTCTACTACTTTCCCAGAAATACTCATTACCGATTCAGACTTAATGTCTTCTAACAATTTAAAATATTTACTATTATTTTCAATAACACATTGAGTTATGCCGAAATGATCTCTTAGATCTATAAAAAGTAAGTTTCCATGATCCCTTTTACGATGGAGCCAGCCAGATACAAGAACTTGTTTTCCCGAGTCAGCTTCTGTCAACTCAGAACAATTATGTGATCTATATTTATTCATTATCTATTTAATACTTTTTTTATTAGATTAATATTTATAGATTGGCCAGTAGATAAAGAGAGAGAATCTACTTTATCAATTAAATCAAATATATTTTCATAGGATCTATCAATATTTTTTAAAATATACTCCAAAAGTTTAGCTTCTATCTTAACTTGTTTGTCCGAAAAATTCTTGGATAGAATAACTCTAATTAAATCATCAGTTGGTAGATCGATTCCAACATCTACGAAACTATCAAATCTTGAATTTAAATCTTTTAAAGCAACTGCCAATGATTTGATAGACTCTAAAGAATTGACAATTACATATTGGTTAGATTGATAGCTTTGATTTAAAATAGAGTAAAACAATTTTTCTTCAATATTGTTTGTATAATCATCAATAATTAAACATTCTTTTAATTTAATTCGAGGTAAGGAATTGTTGTTTAATTCAGAGGCTTTAATTAAGAAAGAATTAATTTTTTTTTTAAAAATATTTGCCAAATGTGTTTTCCCACATCCGGGTGGTCCAAAAATATTTATATATCTACTTGACCACTTCGGCCAACTTTCAATTAATCTGTAAGCATTAAAATTATTTGTAGATACATAAAAATCTTCTTCAAAATAATTTGTTTTAAAGGGAAATTGAAACGTTAATTGACTCATTTATTGAATGTTTAATTTCCAAATATTATCTAAGATTTTTATGTTAATTTTTTTTTCAGAAAGTTTATCTTTAATTTTATTTACTTTTCCTTTGTATTTAATTCTTATTTTTGAATATACATTTGTCATTTCTAGAACTGAATAATTTTCAATAACATCTATAGAGTCTAGTATAGATTTTAGTTTTAGATAATCATCAATTTTTTTTATTTCTAAGAAAAAATCTAAAAAAGAAGGTGTGTTAACGTCAATTAAATTTTGTTCTTTCCAAATCTGATTAATTTCCTTTTTTAAAATTATTATTGCTTCTTCATATGATTTATTTTTATTATCCAAGGATAAATTTATATTTCTGTTAATATTTTTATCTTTTATCGAGGTTTTTATGAACGCTTTAAATTTATCTTCAGCAGAATAAATTATTACAAGAGCATAATTAATATTACCATTAAAAGAATTAATTTTTTTAATATCAATTAAATCCATATTCTCTTTGTTGTTATTTATATATTCAAGATCCTCAATGCTCTCTAAAGCAAGATTATAACTAATAAGTTCTTCATTTGTATTTTTCTTTATCTCTTCAGATTTAACCCAATTTTTGTGAAAAAAATTTTCTTCATATAATAGAATGTTCTTATCTTTTATTAATATTGGCAACAAAGTTAAAGATATATTAGAAATATCAGCATATGATATTCCTCTCTTTGCTAAAAACTCATTTACTTTTTTTGAGTCAAATTTAATATTAAAAATGGAAATATTTTCTTTACTGTTGTTGTTTTTGTTATTAATTATTTGATAGGTCAAAACTAAATCTTTAATAATTTTTGTGTCAGTTTTGTAAAGACTAATGGCATCGTCTCTAAGGAGTGTTTTGTTGATAAATATAATAAATGCTTTTCTAAAAGCTAATTCGGCCAATCTACCCTTGTTTGAATTATTTTTTATTTTACTACTTACCTCAACGTTGTTAACATCATAAAGTAAATTACTTGATAAAACATTTTCAGTTTTTAAAATAAATAGTATTATACAAAAAATAGAAAAAAACTTGTTCATTTTAGGTAGTTATCATTTTATTCATGCAAAAAACAAAAAATACTTATAAAAAAAGCGGTGTTAACATAAATCTTGCCGATCGTTTTGTAGATCATATTGCAAAAATCTCCAAAAAAAATGTTAAAAAAAAGAATAAATACTTAAATAAAGATAATATTGGAGCATTTGGATCAACTTTTGATATTAGTAAAATAAAAATCAAAGATCCGTTAATAGTATCAAGCACAGACGGGGTTGGAACTAAATTAGATCTAGCAAATCAATTTCGTAAATTTGATACAATTGGAATAGACCTTGTTGCAATGTGTGTTAATGATTTAATTGTACAGGGGGCTAAGCCTTTATTCTTTTTAGATTATATTGCAGTTGGAAAATTAAACTTAAATAAAATGAAAAAAATTTTAAATGGTATAGTCAAGGGCTGTGATATATCTCTTTGTAGTTTAATTGGTGGTGAAACTGCTGAAATGCCTGGTGTATATGATGGTGATAAATTTGATTTAGCTGGATTTTCCGTAGGAATTGTTTCCAAAAAAAAATTGCTTAAAAAAGAAAATGTTTCTTCTGGTAATATTGTATTAGCTATTCCTTCTAGTGGAGTTCATTCAAATGGGTTTTCACTAATAAGATCTATTCTTAAAAAGAAAAAAATAACAAGAAAATTAAGATTTAACTTAATGATACCTACAAAAATTTACACTAAAGAAGTCCTTAATTTAACAAAAAATAATTTAATTAATTCTGCAGCTCATATAACTGGTGGCGGCTTAATTAATAATATCATTAGATCTATACCGGGTGAACTATCTTTAAATATTGATCTTTCAAAAATTAAAGTAAAAAATATTTTTAAATGGATAAAATTAAATAATATAAGTGATCAAGAAATGCTTAAAACTTTTAATTGTGGTGTAGGTTTTTGTTTAATAGTGAAAAAAAATAATATAAAAAAAATAAAAAAATATTTTTCTAAAGAATATAAACCTTATGAAATTGGCTACATTTCAAAAGATACAAAGAAACTAAATGTATATAATAAAATTAAATGGTAAAAAAAAATGCCTGTGTTTTTATATCAGGTACAGGAACTAATTTAAAAGCATTAATTAAAAATTCTAGAGAATATAATTTTCCGATAAATATAAAATGTATCATCAGCAGTACAAAAAAAGCTAGTGGTCTTAACTATGCTAAAAAGTATAAAATTCCGTATTATATTTTAAACTTAAACAGTCAATTAAACTTGGAAATGACTTTACTTAAATTAAAAGAAAATAAAGTTTCTTTAGTTTGTCTAGCGGGATATATGAAAATTTTAAAAAAAAATTTTTTTATTAAATTTAACGGTACAGTAATTAATATTCACCCATCTCTTCTTCCCAAGTACAAAGGTTTAGGTACATTTAAAAGAGTTTTAGAATCTAAAGATAAAATTACAGGTTGCACTGTGCACTACGTGAATGACAAATTAGATTCTGGGAAAAAAATTTTACAAAAAAAAGTTTTTGTTAATTTGAATGATAGTGAAAAAACTTTAAAGGCTAAAGTAAAACAAATTGAGTATAAGGCTTATGCTGAGGCTGTTATTAGAATGTACAAGTAAATTAATTTTTAAAGAAAAAATTGATTTCTGCTTGCGCGTTTTCGGTAGAGTCAGAACCGTGCACTGAATTTTTATCTATGGATAAACCATATAATTTTCTAATTGTATCTGGTTCAGCATCTTTAGGGTTGGTTGCTCCCATTAGTTTTCTATTTAAAGCTACGGCACCCTCACCTTTTAATATTATAACCAATATGGGCCCCGACGAAAGATAAGTGCATAAATCATCATAAAAAGGTTTTGACTGATGAACTTTATAAAATTCTGCAGCCTCTTCTTTTGAAATATGTATCTTTTTGCTATTTAAAATTTCTAAGTTATTTTTTATAAAAATGTTTTTTATGTCATCTATGAGATTACGTTCAACCGCGTCTGGTTTAATAATTGATAATGTTTGTTCTATATTACTCATAATATTCCTCTATCAATTTGTTTAATAATCTTACTCCAAATCCGGTTGCACCACCTGAATTTAAAGCACCACCATATTTTGAAAAAGCCATACCAGCAATGTCCAAATGAGCCCATGGAGTTTTATTTAAAATAAATCTTTGTAAAAATTGAGCTGCTGTTGTTGATCCTGCACCACCAACATAATTTATGTTTTGCATATCAGCGTTTTTAGAATTTATAAGTTTGTCATAATTTTTATGAAGAGGCATTCTCCATAGTTTCTCCTCAACTTTTTCACCCACATTTAAAATTTGTTTAGATAACTTATCATCGTTTGAAAAAAGTCCGGCATATTCTGATCCCAGTGACACTATGATTGCACCCGTTAATGTCGCTAAATCAACCATGAATTTTGGTTTAAATTTTTTTTCAGTAA
>Ga0209502_10004847_pt1 | contig 9961 bp, 11 predicted proteins | sample ArcticOcean_MG_C_10_FD_187442 | JGI IMG/M metagenome (GOLD analysis project Ga0209502, IMG submission 187442) | Marine microbial communities from western Arctic Ocean - ArcticOcean_MG_CB11_90 (SPAdes) (version 2) | ecosystem: Environmental > Aquatic > Marine > Oceanic | place: Arctic Ocean...
TGTTTTTGAAGCTGTAGGTAAGCATTCAGCGGGTACCATGTCATCGAAAGATTTAAGAGAACTAGAACTTGTTGCCTGTCCAAGTGCAGGAGCTTGTGGCGGTCAGTTTACAGCCAATACTATGGCGTGCGTGTCCGAAGCTATTGGATTAGCTTTACCATACTCAGCAGGAACACCCGCTCCTTATGAAGAACGAGACAAGTATGCCTTTGAAAGCGGTAAGACAGTAATGAATTTATTAGAAAAAAATATTAGACCTAGGGATATAGTAACAAAAAAATCTTTAGAAAACGCCGCTACTATTGTCGCTGCAACCGGTGGCTCTACAAATGCCGCTCTACATTTGCCAGCCCTTGCTAATGAAATAGGTATTAAATTTGATCTAATGGATGTAGCAAAAATTTTTAAAAAAACGCCATATCTTGCTGATTTAAAACCTGGAGGAAAATATGTTGCTAAAGATATGTGGAAAGCAGGGGGCGTACCAATGTTATTAAAAACTCTTTTTGACGGTGGTTATATTCATGGAGATTGTATGACAGTTACAGGCAAGTCTATGAAGCACAACTTAAGAAATATAAAATTTAATTCTAATCAAAAAGTTCTAAGAAAATTTAATAACCCATTATCTCCTGACGGCGGTGTTGTTGGGCTTAAAGGTAATTTAGCACCAGAGGGTGGAATTGTTAAAATTGCAGGCTTAAAGAAATTACAATTTACTGGAAAAGCAAGATGTTTTGATAACGAAGAAGCGGCAATGGCAGCTGTTCAGAATAAAAAATACAAAGACGGGGATGTAATAATTATTCGCTATGAAGGACCTAAGGGCGGCCCAGGTATGAGAGAAATGCTTTCTACTACCGGAGCAATATATGGACAAGGAAAAGGTGAAAAAGTTGCTTTAATAACTGATGGAAGATTTTCTGGAGCTACAAGAGGTTTTTGTGTTGGACATGTTGGTCCAGAAGCAGCCGTTGGTGGACCTCTCGCCCTTCTGCAAAATGGAGATATTATTGACATAGATGCTAAAAAAGGAACTATTAATGTCAGGTTGACAGTAAAAGAATTGGCCGCAAGAAGAAAAAAATGGAAGCCAAGAAAATCTCAATTTGGCTCAGGCACTCTTTGGAAATATGCTCAAACAGTTGGACCTGCTTATCTTGGCGCACCAACACATCCAGGAAAAAGAAAAGAAGTTAAAACTTACGCTGATATCTAAATGAAAATTAGGCCAGTAATTTTATGTGGTGGAGCTGGAACAAGACTTTGGCCACAATCAAAAAATAACCTACCTAAACAATTTATTAACTTTGGGGGCTGGAATTTATTCAAAAAGACAATAGAAAGAATAAAGAATCCTATTTTTGATTATCCAATTATAAGTACTAATTTTAAGTACCTTAAAGATGTTAAAAAAAATTTAAAAGACTGCAATATCAAGAAATATATTGTAATTTTAGAGCCTGCAAAAAAAAATACTGCCCCAGCAATTTTAGCATCTGTATTAATTGATGAAATACCAAATAATCAACCCCTAATGTTTTTATCTGCAGATCACTTAATTGAAAAAAATAGTTTATTAATAAAATCTATCAATAAAAATAAAATTCATTTGACTAAAGAAAATATTTTTATTTTTGGCATTAAACCCTCTAAGCCTACAAGTGAATACGGATACTTTATTACTAAAAAAATAAGTAATAATATTAATAAAGTTACTAAATTTATTGAGAAACCTAATGAAAAAAAAGCAAAACTAATTATTAAAAAAAAAGGACTTTGGAATTCAGGAATGTTTTTTATTAGAAAAGATTCTATAATTAATAATTACAAAAAATTTCAACCATCTCTTTATCAAAATTGTTTAAATTCTGTTTTAAAATCTAAAAGAAAAAAAAACATATACACACTTAATAAGTTTTTTTATGATAAATCTATCAATAAATCTTTTGATCATGCAATTTTAGAAAAATCAAAAAAAATTAACGCTATTAAATTAGATATATCTTGGTCAGATTTAGGTAGTTGGAAAGAAATTTGTAAAATGTACGATAAAAATAAAAATAGATATTTAATAAAAAAGAACATCTATTATCGTCCTTGGGGAAAATATACCAATTTATTTGTAGGCAAAGGTTTTTTGATAAAAGAATTGCACGTAAAACCCAAGGGATTGCTTAGTTTGCAAAAACATCATCATAGAGCTGAACATTGGTTGATAACGCAAGGTAAAGCAAAAATTACTCTTGATAAAAAAATTATTTTAAAAAAATCAAATGATTCTATTTTTATACCGCTTGGTTCAATTCATAGAATACAAAATAATCATCGTACCGCATTAAAAATTATTGAAGCGCAAGTGGGTTCCATCTTAAAAGAAACAGATATTATTCGATACCATGATATATATGGAAGAGTTAAATAATTTCCAATTCAATCGGAGTATGATCCGATGGTTTTAATTTAGATCTTGGTTTATTATTAATAAAAATAGATTTAACATTATTCATTAAGTTATATGATATTAAAAAATGATCTATCCTCATCCCGTAATTTTTTTGCCATGACCCTGCAAAGTAATCCCAAAATGTATACTCTTCTTTTGATTTGTTATAAAATCTATAAATATCTGTTAGGCCTAGATTAACTAATTCTCTATATTTTTTTCTTATTTCAAGTCTGAACAAAGCATCATTTTCATATCTTTTTGAATCGTAAACATCAATTTCTTCAGGTATTACATTAAAATCACCTGAAATTATTATATTAGAATCAGAAAGTAATTCTTTCTTTATTGCTTTGTTGAAAGAAGTGAGCCAATTTTTTTTATATTCATACTTCTCTGTATCCACCGGATTCCCATTAGGAACATAAACATTAATAAGTTTTATCTTTTTTTTATTAACAATAATTTCTCCAGTTATAACTCTTGACTGATTAAGCTTGTCATTAATAAAGTCATTTTTTACATTTTCTATTTTAACTTTAGACAAGAAAGCAACACCGTTATAACTTTTTTGACCAAATACATATGAATTGTATCCAATGTTTTTAAAAGTTTCTGTTGGGAAGCTTTCATTTTGCGTTTTTATTTCTTGCAAGAATAAAATATCAGGATTTGAAATTTTTATATAATCAAGAATATTTACAATTCGAGCGCGTACAGAATTCACATTCCATGATATAATTTTCATTAGACAGAAAATGATAACCCGCAACCACAAGATGATGTAGCTTTAGGATTAGTTATAACAAATGATTCACCAATCATTTCTTTTTTAAAATCAACAACAGAACCTGTAATGATATCAAGAGATACTTTATCAATAACTGCTTTACCAAAAAAAATATCTTCATTGTCAATTTTATCATCTAAACCAAAATTATATTTAAATCCAGAACACCCGCCACCTTTGACTGAAATCCTAAATTTTTTTTCAATTTGATCTTCACCAATAATCTTTTCAATTTGATTTTTGGCTCTAGTGGTAAATTCTATTTTTTTTGTCATATTCAGTTATTATGTAGTATATATTTTAATAGACAATTATGCAAAAAAATAGCTTCTCTAAATTATCAGTTTCTATCAAATCTAGAGGAAGATTTAACAGTGAAAAGAAAAGTAATTTAAGATCTTCCTATCAAAGAGATAGAGACAGAATTGTTCACTCAACAGCTTTTAGAAGATTAAAACATAAGACTCAAGTTTTTGTAAACACAACAGGCGATCATTATAGAACTAGAATTACTCATTCATTAGAAGTTGCTCAAATTGCAAGAACTCTTGCTAAGTATTTCAAATTGAATGAAGATTTATGTGAAACTTTAAGTTTAGCCCATGACCTGGGTCATACACCCTTCGGTCACGCTGGAGAAGAAGCTCTAAATAATTGCATGAGGGAATATGGAGGTTTTGATCACAATATTCAAACAGTAAGAATTGTAACGCTTTTAGAAAATAGATATTATAATTTTAAAGGGCTAAATTTATCTTTCGAAACATTGGACGGTTTAATAAAGCATAATGGGCCCATTAAAAATTTATCAAAATTAAATAATATTTTAGGAAAAAATTTTTTTAATAAGAAAATAAATTTTTTAAATAGCCCATCCTTAGAAGCACAAATAGCATCTATTTCAGACGATATTGCATATAACAGTCATGACTTAGAAGATGGTTTGAGAGCAAATTTATTTAAATTAAAAGATCTTAAAAATTTACCAGTTCTTAATTTGATATTAAAAAAACATGCATTGAAATTTAAAAAATTTTCTCAAGATTTAGTATTAAGACAAATAATTAGGGAAACAATTAATGAAATGGTTAAAGACATAATAATTAATACCAAAAAAAATATATTAAAATTAAAAATCAAGAATATTAATGACGTTTATAAATCAAAAAATAAAATTGTGTGTTTTTCAAAAAAAATGAATTTATTTGACGTTAGTATAAAAAAATTTTTAAAAAATAAAATGTATTTTCATAAAAGTGTTATTAACAAAACCAATTTTGGTAAAAAAATTATTAAATATCTATTTATAAAGATAAAAAAAAACCCTAAAAAATATATCTACATAAAAAATATTAAAAAATCAGATCTTGATAGGACAATATGTGATTTTATAGCTGGAATGACAGATAGATTTGCAATAAATCTATACAAAAGATTAAAATGAATATATTTGAAGAAAACTTAAATAAAATTACAACCATACTTGATAAAAATAAAAATTATCTTAACTTAAGTAATTTAAATAGTTTTAAAGGCGTTACTATGGAAACTCCCCCATTAGAATTTAATTTTGACCTATCATCAAATGTATCGCTTGTTTTAGGAAAAATTAATAAAATTAATCCAAAAGAATTAGCTCTTAAAATCAAGGATTTAATTAACAAAAACACAAAAGATTTTAAGGAAATAGAAATTGCCGGCCCTGGGTTCCTAAATTTTAAATTAACTGATAAAATGTTGATTTTGAATATAAATAAAATTTTAGAAAATAGAGAAACATACGGAAAAAAAAGTTCTAATAAAAATTACAATATAGAATTTGTATCGGCAAATCCGACCGGCCCTATGCATGTAGGACATTGTCGTGGCGCTATCTATGGAGATGTTTTAGCAAATTTACTCAAATTTAATGGCAATAAAGTTATAAAAGAGTATTACGTTAATGATTATGGAAATCAAATTACAAATTTTGCTAAATCAGTTTTTCTAAGAATAAAAGAAATTAAATACAATGAAATGTTTATTGTAGGTGAAGACCTTTACCCAGGTGAATATATTATTGAAATAGCAAAAAAAATTATTACTTCAAATAAAAATGAGGAATTTAAAAATTTTGATGCCTCATTTAAATTGCTCAAAAAAGAATCTTTAAAATATTCTATGGAATTAATTAAATCTGATTTAAAAAAATTAGGTATAGAGCACGATAATTTTTTTTCTGAAACAGATTTAGTTGAAAACAATTCCGTAAACAAAGCTATAAATCAATTAAAAAAAGATAATTATGTTCAAGAGGGATACTTAGAGCCACCAAAAGGAGAAATTGATAAAAATTGGAAAAAAACAAAAAGATTGATTTTTAAATCTACTTTATTCGGGGACGACACAGATAGAGCTATGCAAAAAAATGATGGTTCCTGGACTTACTTCGCAAATGATGTCGCTTATCATATGGACAAAGTGCAAAGAAAATTTGAATATTTAATTAATGTCCTTGGAGCCGATCATATTGGTTATATTAAAAGAATTACGGCTGCCGTTAGCGCGCTTTCAGATAACAAAGTCAAATTAAATTGCAAAGTTTGTCAATTAGTAAAACTTTATAAAGATGGAAAGCCATTTAAAATGTCTAAAAGATCAGGTGATTTTATTTCAGCTGAGGATCTATTGAATGAAGTTGATAAAGATTCCATAAGATTCATGATGTTAAATAGAAGCAACGATGTTGAGCTTGATTTTGATTTTGATAAAGTTTTAGAAAAAAGCAAAGATAACCCAGTTTTCTATGTCCAATATTCTTTTGCTAGAATTAGTTCTCTATTTAGATCATTGGATAATAATTTAGATGATAAATTAATATTAAAACTTGATCAATTTAAATTAAATAATATTGAAATTAAAATTCTGAGAAAAATATTTGAATGGCCGAAGATTATTGATACAGCTTCTTTTAAATATGAGCCACACAGAATTCCATATTATCTTTACGAGCTTGCAACTTTATTTCACGCCTATTGGAGCAAAGGTAATGAAGATCAAAATTACAAATTTATTGAAGAAGGAAAAATTAAAAGTATTAGCACTCTGGCAATTATAAATCTAATTTCAATAGTAATACAAAGAGGAATGAGTATTTTAGGCGTTTCCCTTCCACATAAAATGTAATGAATAGAATAATAAACTTATTTTTTTTAATTTCATTTATTTTGTTTTTTTTCTATATTTATAAATATTACACATCTAGTAAAAATATTAAAAACATAAATTTAAATAGATCAAATATTGAAATTATTCTTAAAAAAAAGATTACAAATTTACCTGTTTTAGGAAATGATACTGAAAATGTAATAAATTTTAACACATCATTTTCTGAAGATATTAAAAATAGCGAACCAAGAAGTTTTTGGAATTTACTAAAATTAAAATGAAAAAAAAAGCAATAATAATTAGTATTAAATCTCATAAATTATCAAAAAGAGAGATCAATTTATTAGCTGATGAAAAACCCTGGGGTTTGATACTTTTTAAAAGAAATATCAAAACTTTAGACCAAATTAAAAAACTTATTAAAAAAATAAGAAAAGTTACTCAAGATTCAAAATTTCCAATAATGATTGATGAGGAAGGAAAAACTGTTTCGAGATTAGTTGAAATTATTAATCATGATGTTTCTCAAAAGTTATTTGGTGATATTTACAAATTTCAACCTAAAACTAGTATCGCTATTTATAAAAGTTATATTAATAATTTATGCAAATTATTCAGAAATATTGGAATAAATATCAATACTGTGCCTGTCCTTGATGTGCTTAGAAAGAGTACAAGTAAAATAATTGGAGTTAGAAGTTTTTCCAATCAAGCTGATATTGTAAAAAAATTGGGAAATATCTGTGTTGAACAGTATAATTTGAATAAAATAGGTACGGTAATTAAACATATTCCAGGTCATGGTTGCGCATCTTTAGATAGTCATTTAAAATTGCCAAAAGTAAAATTAAGCATCAATGATCTTAATAAAATTGATTTTTCACCTTTTAAATCTAATGTATCTAAATTTGCTATGACAGCTCATATTTTATACCAAAACATTGATAATACAAACGTTGCTACTTTTTCAAAAAAAATTATTTTTGATATTATTAGAAAAAAAATAAAATTTAAAGGAATCTTGATTTCAGACGACATATCAATGAAAGCTTTAAAATTTGATTTAATTACAAATGCTAAAAAATCTTTAGCAGCGGGTTGTAATATTGTTTTATATTGTGCGGGGAATTATAACGAACAATTGAAATTAATTAGGAATGTTCCTTATGTAGATAAATTTACAGCGAAAAAAACATCAGAATTTTATAGATTTTTAAGATAAAGTAAAATTATGGAATCAAATAAAATAGATCAAATATCTATTGATATTCCCAACTATAGCGGACCACTCGAAGTTCTATTGGATTTAGCAAAAAACCAAAAAGTCGATCTTGCAGAAATTTCCATAACAAAACTTGCTGATCAATTTCTTGAATTTATTAAAAATAATGAAAATCTAAATCTAGAAGTTGCTTCAGAGTTCTTATTGATGGCAACGTGGTTAGCTTATTTAAAATCTAAATTATTATTACCCGAAGACGAGGAGGATGATTTTATAGCTCTTGAAGTTGCAGAAAAACTTAAATTACAGTTAAAAAAATTAGAGTTAATAAGAATTCTTTCTGATCAAATGTTAAAAAAAAAAAGATTAGGTGTCGATATTTTTACAAGAGGTATGAAGGGTGGAATTAGGTCAATTAATACTCCTGTATACGATATTTCACTATATGAATTATTAAAAACATATTCTAATATACAGATGCAAAAAACTTTTCAAACAATCACTATCCCAAAATTGCCAGTTTTTTCAACAGATGAGGGCATTAAACAAATTAAAAATAATTATGATAAAATTAGAAATTGGAAAAATATTAATGACTTAATACCAAAAATTTATTCTAATAAAAAAATGAAAAAAACTGGTCTAGCTGGTATTTTTGCAGCTAGTTTAGAATTAACAAAAGAAGGTTCCACGGAAATTTTGCAAGATAAAATCTTTGAAAAAATTATGATTAAAAAAATTAACGTTTAATGAAAAAAAAAAATAAAGATAAAAACAATATAATTTCCTTTCCATCTAATATTTCAAAACTTGAACGTCAAGTTGAAGCTGTTTTATTTGCAGCCGCAGAACCTTTGGATGTTGAGACAATTGAAAAAAGGGTTCAAACTAATTCTAATTTAAAAAAAGTTTTAGATAAAATTAAAATTAACTATAAAGATAGAGGTGTTAATCTAGTTTGTATAAAAAATAGGTGGTCTTTTAGAACTGCGGAAGATCTCTCAAAACTGATGTCCCTACAAAAATCCACTCAACGCAAACTATCTAGATCTACAATCGAAACTTTGGCAATTATTGTTTATCATCAACCTGTTACAAGATCTGAAATCGAAGAAATAAGAGGTGTTTCCTTTTCTACAAACACACTGGAAATTTTACTCGAACTTGTTTGGGTTAGACCCGCTGGAAGAAAAGATGTTCCAGGTAAACCTATTCAATATGCCACCACTGAAAATTTTTTAAATCATTTTAATATACAAAAATTGTCTGATTTACCAACTATAGATGAATTAGGTTCAGCTGGATTAATTGACACCTCAACTATAGACAAATCTATTTTTGGTACAGGAAAATTTTTTAAAGAACAGTCAATTAAAGACAAGCAGAATATCTATGATGAAATTGAAGATGCTATCGATAAAACTCTTGAAACAGATAAATAAACATATTTATTTAATTAAATTTATTGTATATAAATAACATATGGGAAATATTGGTTGGACAGGCATTATAATTATTGCAATATTAGTTGTTATTCTTTTTGGAAAAGGCAAAATTTCAAGCATTATGGGAGATTTGGCTAAAGGCATAAAGAGTTTTAAGAAGGGAATGTCTGATGACAATACTTCTAAAAACGATGATAACAACAACAATTCTGATAGTTCAAATTCTGAAAATAAATAATCTAAAATGCCTCAAATTGGTTGGTTAGAGATTTTAGCAGTAGTTATAATTGCAGTACTTGTTTTAGGTCCAAAGGAATTTCCTATTGCTCTTAAAAAGATTGGTTCTTACATCGGAAAAATAAAAAAGACTCTTAGTGACTTTCAAAGAGAAGTTTCTTCGGTAACAAATGAACTTGATTTAGAAAAAGAAGTTAATAAAGAAAAAAAAGACAAAATAAAAGATAAAACCAATGTCTAATTCTTTTACAAGTCATTTTACAGAATTACGTTCAAGACTAATTAAATCAATAGTTTTTATTTTAGTAATATTCATTATCTCATACACATTTGCTGATCATATTTATAATTTTTTGGTGGAGCCATATGCTAACGCCGTAAAAGATGATGAAATATCTAGAAGATTAATTTTTACTGCTTTACACGAAACATTTATAACATATTTAAAAGTTGCTTTTTTTGCTGCAATTTTCCTAGGCAGTCCAATTCTTTTAATACAGGTTTATAAATTTATAGCTCCTGGTTTATATAAAAATGAAAAGAAAGCTATTTTACCCTATTTAATATCTACGCCAATTCTTTTTTTGTTAGGTGGATTGTTAGTTTATTATTTAGTAATGCCGTTAGCTATTAAGTTTTTTTTATCTTTTGAATCAGTTGGGTCAAGCACCACT
>Ga0209502_10004850_pt1 | contig 9958 bp, 8 predicted proteins | sample ArcticOcean_MG_C_10_FD_187442 | JGI IMG/M metagenome (GOLD analysis project Ga0209502, IMG submission 187442) | Marine microbial communities from western Arctic Ocean - ArcticOcean_MG_CB11_90 (SPAdes) (version 2) | ecosystem: Environmental > Aquatic > Marine > Oceanic | place: Arctic Ocean...
CCATCACCCATTCGCCGACCTTGACGTCATCTTGTAGTTTTCCCACGGCATAAACCTTGCCCCATCTAGGGTGGATACCTTCTGCTGTTCCATCATCGTCAACTATTATAATCCCGCCCTTGGATTTAGTCTCTCCAAAGTGCATGTGTGAAACGAGCACTCTCTTTTTAAGTGGTGTAATATCGTTCTCAACAGTGTATTGTTTTCCACCATCTCCGCCGAATCCTTTTGCCTGTGCTGATTTTATGTCCATCTTAGTACAATTATACTAGATTTATTCTAAGCCGTCAAGTGCTTCGTCGATGCCTTTTTTAGGTGCAACAGTTTTCTTTGGTGAGGCTTTAGGTGTTGCTACTTTCTTGGGTGTTGCTACTTTAGGCGTTGCCGCTTTTGTCTCAACTGCTTTTGGTTGTGATGCAAATTTTGGTCTTGGTGTGTCGCTTACCATACCTTTTGGTTTTTCGTAATATTTTTGAATAATTTCTGATTTTGGTTTAACAACCTTTCCGCCTGCTCCCAACACATCGCCTTTTGCGTTGACTTTCATGTTGCCTACTGCCTGCACACTTTCGTTTGCGGCTCTTAATTTTTCTACATCGATCATTCTTCCCTGCATTGATCTATACATTCTTTTTCTGGGTGCTCTTGCTACCATAGTTATATGCTCCTATATAAATTACTTATCATCTCAAGAATTCGGTGATGTCTAAATTGTACAGCAACGGATTTATCTTGTGTACTCCTATCAGGAACAAACAGAAACTTGCAACAGAACTGCCTCTTCCAACACCCCAAACTATGTTGTTTGCTCTCAAAGTATCTACAAAGTATATTAAGAATTGTAGCACCTTAATAAATTTCTTCTGTTCGAATAAAGAATATTCCATTTGTACCCTCATTTTTTCTACATCGTTCTGACACTTGTCTAGTAGCCATTGTAGTACATTAATTTGGTAATACTTCTCAGGCATATGCCAATTGTTTATATTTTCCAAATCAAAATCTGCTAATGGATTCCTTTCGGGTGCAGTGTTTATTATGGGTAGGTCTAATCCTAGCTCCTTTAGACTTTCTGAATACTGTTTTGTGTTGTCGAAGAACAATTTGCCTATATCGAAATCTGGATTTGTGTACAGTAGGTCTATTGCGTCTTGCTCTGTGAATAGCACATCACCGTGATCATTTATTTTTGTCTTTTCCGCCATCTAAAACCTTTGGGTTGAATTCAAATATTTTAGCATGATCATCATGCCTCTTGTCAACAGGAATTTTATTGTTGTTCCAACTAAAATGTCCTGTGTATATGCCTTTGTCGAGTTCCTGATCATATGTTGCCGTATCTGCCCTTAACCACCATGGGTCAAATTTACTGTATTTGCTTGAAAACCAATCTGGTGTATCTAATAGTATAAGCTCTTTGCTGTCTTTGTCAACCGAGTAGGTAATACCGTCACCCTGCCATGAACTTAATTCAACAAAATTAATGGTAATCTTAGAATCTAGTATTGAATTTGCTTTGCAGAAACACACTGCGGCCATGATCTGGTCGTATGGTGGTCTTGGTAATTCAATAAATCTGTTTGCAGAGCTTTTCTTTAAAATTTTATACAATGGCTCATCACGCCATGTTGTGATTGTGTTAGAAAACACTTGTTCAAAAAGATTTTTAAGTCTTTCGAAGTAATTTGTTTGTTCTTTTAAATCTGCTGTGTGTGGAGTCAACGAAATCCTTACAGTATATTCGTTTGAAAAGAGTTCACTGTCTACTATAATGATTGATTTGAATTTTGTCTTCCAAGAAAATGCATTTGACATCAAAAGTATTTACTAGTCTATGTTGACCAGGTCACCTAGGTCTGGTTCTTTTCTTAACTTCTTATTATTTTTGTGCCATTCCTCGACTCTTTTTTGCCTAACAGCATCTTGGTACGTCTTAAGGGCCATCTGCAGATTTTGTAAAATCTCAGGATTTCTTCCACGTCTAGCTATTGCAACTTTTCGAGATAAATCTTTGATTCTTTTGGATATGTCTTCCTCTGACATGTTGCCAATTTCTTCTTGTAATGGATGGAAGTACATACTCCTCCTTATCTATTAGATGTAGACTTTGCCTATTTGATGCATCAGTATAGTTGTACCGGCATCTGGACTCAAAAATTCATACAAGAATCTTTTGTTGTCAGGGAAAGTAATTGTATCCGACGATCCGTCGCCGCCTGTTACATTGTCTGCCACGATGACTGCACTAGGAATAGTCAAAGTGTGTGCCACATCGGCACAACTGATATCTAAAACTATTCTAGACAAAGTTCCCGATGCTGGTAAATTTGAAAACGACAGAGTCACAGATGCGTTAGTGGTAATTGTTTGATAATGTCCGTTTGCATGATTCAATGTTACTGCTCCACCTGTTGTTCCGTGTGCGAACACAACCTCTGACGTGTCCTTAAATTTTGCTTGTAGCACTTCGTTGTTAGCAAAGTCATTAGATGCATTCAATGAAGCTTTGTTGGTCTGCAAATCCTCTATCTCAGTCTTAGCTTCTGTAAAATTATTCTTTGTCGCAGTAAAGTTATCTCTAAAGCCTTGAGAACTATTGTCCTGTCCCGCTGTTGGGAATGTTCCGTCTACGTTTCCTGGTACTATGTTACTTGCCATATTTAAATTCCTTTATCCCTAAATTTAAGATATTTATCGTTGGTTCTCTCCACCTTTATAATTGTACCGTCTCCTGGTGCTTCTTTGGTAAATGTAATCAACGTTTTATTAGTGGTGGTGTTGTGGGTTAATTTGACTCCAAACTCATGATCTGCTGATCTAATTGTTCCGTCAGTGGTCAAGTAAGTAGGCTTTATGTTGTTATCAGCTGTTACTCCGTCACCAACAAATACCAGTTCAGAGCCTTCTTTAACAAGTATGTCTTGTTCGTTTATTAACTCATTAAGCTGGAAAGTTGCAGTAGATCCATCTCCAGTGAATGTTTCTGGAGAAACAATGCTCTTAGTAACCTTGTATCTGTCAACTGTAAATGATATATTTTTAAATTCAATTGACTTGTCTTCTATTCTTCTCTTGACCAACTCGGCCTGTCCGGGCTTACAATAACATACAGGCACAGCCAATACAAATCCAAGAGGTGCAAGGCCACCGGCCTGAGTAGTTTTCATCCATAATGGTAGATAATCCCATTCTTTGTGTCCTAGGCTTTTCATTCTTGATCTCATATTTGCCACAGCATTAGGATATATTGTTTCTATAAATCCTAGGTCAGCACTTAATTGGTTTGCAAATCTTACTTTAGATCCCGAAGTGCTAAATGAAAGTCCGCCATCGGTAGTGACTTCGTAGTCTACGTAATCTGTTGTGGCAATTGTACTTGAAGCCCTTGGTCCAAGCAAAGGTTTTGTGACAGCATCTCTGAGTTTGATCGAACTAGACACTGCGTTTCCGTCTTTGTTTACTAATTGATCTTTTATCTCGACATACACCACTTCGTATTTTGTACTAGTTCCTTCTTTAGCGACAGCTGTTTTGAGATCTCCAAAGTAAAGTGTTTTTGGACTGTGATTCTGTTCCATTTGATTTTGGAATTCTGTAAGTGTTTGTGCTTCCAATCCTGACATCATAAGCATATCAGGTTTTAACCGCATTCCAAAATTAGCATCCTCAGGCCTGAATATGTACTCTGGTGAATTGATGTTAGGATCTTGTGCTATGTTGTAGAACACATTCTGATCTATAAATGAAGTTGAATGTCCGGTCATGTTGCCGTATTCTATTTGCGTTAATGGCAAGTCTATGTTAAGTGTGAATGTTTTCTTTGTCGCCGCCGCTTGGTATTGGTCGCTGACTGTCACTTCGAATGAATATGATCTAGTTGAGTCTGCAATCTCACTTGGATCTATAGTTCCTATTAAATTTCCTGCATCTGAAAGTGTAATGCCTGTTGGCAGTGATCCCGAGGTCACAGAGTAAGATAGTACCCTATCGCTTTCGTCAGTAACCGCTTCTATAGACAACAGACTTGGGATACCTGCTGTTAATGTTCCTACGGTATCTGGTGTACTGAAAGCAATACCAATATTGATCTCGCCAATTACTTTTAATGTGAAAGTTCTTTCTGAAAATGTGTTTAAACCTGTGGCTACGACTCTGTTTGCTTTTACTGTGAAACTGTAATCAACTTCCACAGCGGCCTGCCTCGCCAATGTACCGAATATTTCTCCCGAATTTATATCCATTGACAGACCTGTGGGTAATGCTCCTTCTGTGATGCTGTATTCTAAATTAGCCTGTAGTGGATCAAAATCTGAGACATCAATTCTAATAAGCACTGCGTTGTCATGTCTGAATGTTCCAAGGTCTGCTTCTGTTGTGAACACAGGTGGTCGACCTGTGTGTGCGTCCATGGTAATAAAACTTGTACCTATCTGTGTTGTGTCAATGGTTACTTGAGAATTAGACACTATCCAGTAGTCTGCTGAGTAAACAAAAATATTAAAGTTTCTATCTACACTTGATACTCCATCGGTTACTCTTACTATGAAGTCGTAGTTTACTGACTTTGATTTTGATACAATAGTCCTGTCATATATGTTTCGTGGTGCAGTTGGAGATCCTCCATCACTTGGTGTCAGTGCTGAGAAGTCCGGGAATGGATCAAAGTCGAATCCGCCCTGTGGTCCATATGCGTCATCTATAACAAGTTCTACAACTCCGGATATTTTTCCGCCTGTGGTCATTGTCACTCCTGGAGGAAGAGATCCTTTCACTACTTCGTAGACCAGATTCTGACCTGCCGCCGTATCTGTGTCTGTGGCTACAATATCGTACTCGATGTATGATCCATCAAGCACTGTAACATTACCTGTTGTGTCTGCTGTTGATAATATACTATCACATGTACTAGAGCTGTCGGTTGTGTAAACTGTAGACAGTGGTCTGTTCAGCTGACCTGCTACTGTCGTGAATGTTGGTGCATCTGCACCTGCAACATCTATTGTAAATGTTCTATCTGTAATTGCGGATCCGGCCGTGGCTCGCACGACGAAGGTGTAAAGAGTTCTTTTGGCAACCTCAGCCGGGGTTCCTGTTAGTAAGCCTGTAGAAGTAAGAGACATTCCTGATGGTAGGCTACCTGCAATCAGTGAGTATACAATGGCTGTTGAATCACCAAGATCTACAGGATCATTCGCTTCTAGTTGTAGCGAAAATGATGCTTGTTCATCTATAGATGCAATTTTACCTGCTGTGGTAGTCCACACTGGTGTTGCCATTAAAATACTCCTTACGTAAGTATTTATTTGTTGTTACCAAGTATTATTCTGTGTACGAATCCAGTGTTCGAGGTGCTGTCTAAGGGTTTCACGTTCCGTTGTGTCCTGCTCACGCCGTATGGCTTCCTCCAACCGTTTAATCTCTGATTGTGGAGACCTATACTGTTTTTTTGTATTATAATGTCTCTTCATTCTTGTGTTGTTGAAGACTTACTGTATTGTTTTGTTAAAGATTAACTATTAACTAACTGCCGCTGTAAATGGTGTTGCTGGGTTGGCACCTGCCGCTACCCTCATAACACCTCTTACGTGGTATTGGTTAGTGGCTATGTCTATCAACTCAAGATAATCACCAACTATGCCGCCCGTAGTACCACCGTTTAGAGTGATTGTGTCCGAAGCCGCCACTGTTGGGAAACCTGTTATAGCAGTTCCATCTTCATCGAGATAAAGCATGATACCATCTATTGTGTCCGTTGCATCCGCCACCTGTATCTTGTAGTTTGATGTGTTTGTAACACTTACGATGAATTTGTAAACAGCACCTGTTCCAGTCGCCGCCGGAAGTGTCAGTGTCAATGCCGCGTTACCACCAACTTCACCAAGTAATAGGGTTCTGCCGGCGTGTTCAGCTATTGTTACTGCGTCTGTTGCCACAAATGTGTGTATCGCTGGTAGGAATGATCCTGTCAGTGTAAGTTGTGATGCAACTGTTACCGCACCAGTACCCTGTGTTGAAATTGCTAAGTCACCATCCGAAGTGTCATTCTGTAATGCGTCTGCCCTTAAAGTTGTTGCTTCACACAATGTAAAGTTGGCCTCTGCCGCAGTCAAGTTTACATTAGTTCCAGTAACAGCAACGTTCTGTCCAGTCGCCGGTGTCAGTGTAATACCACCAGATGTTGCCGAAACTACGTTTCCGTCTAATCTTAAATTGTCAACATTCAGTTGTCCTGTTGTGGTCTGTACACCTGTTGCTGTGATTGGTCCTGTCAATACTATTGCACCTGTACCTGCAGGATCAACAACGAAGTCTCCGTTTGTGTCTGTTGTGATTGTACCGTCTGCTAGGATGTTCAAGTCACCAATTGCAACTGCTCCACCAAGTGTTAATGCACCTGTGGCTGTAAGTGCCGCAACTGTTGTCGTTCCTGTCACACCTAATGTTCCACCTACTGTGGCATTGTTTGTTATTGCTGTGTTACCTGTTGCTGTGATAGTTGCAAGTCCTGAAGATGAAATTGTTAGGTCTGTTCCGTCACCCTCGATCTTCTCAGCAGAATCACCAAACACCATTCCAACGCTGTTGGGTAAGTGTACATCTGATGTTGCTGTTAAATTGATCTTTGCACCTGATGTTACCGTAAGGTCTGTGCTGTCACCTTCTATCTTCTCACCAGTACCGAATGTTATTCCCACGTTAGCTGGTACAACAATGTCTGCTACCGCTGTAAGATTGATGTTGTTTCCTGCAATGGTTAAGTCTGTTCCATCGCCCTCTATCTTCTCAGCATCGTTACCGAATGTTAAACCAATGTTTGCTGGAATGTTAATGTCTGCACCTGCAGTCAAGTTTATGTCACCTGTTCCTGCTGTGTCTAATGTGATGTCTGCGTTAGATCCATTTGATGCTATGTCATTTGTTGTTACTGAAGTTGCTGTTACACTGTCGCTTACTGTCAACGCACCTGTTAATGTTGTTGCTCCTGTCACTGCTAGTGTTGTGCTGAATGCTCCTGATGTTCCTGTTAGTGCACCTGTTACTGCAACTGTTGAAGTGGCTGTAACCGCACCGTCAACATTCATTGCACCGTTTACTTGGAAACCTTCTGCTATTGTAATCAATGATGAATCATCTGCACTTAAAGTTGTGCCTGCGATTCTTACAGCCGATGCTACAACTCCGCCTGTACCGTTTGGTAACAATACAATGTCCTCGTTTGATCGTGCTGATGTAATTCTTCTTCCGTTAACGTCTAGATCTCCACCTAGTTGCGGAGATGTATCTTCTATAAGATCATTGGCTTCTGCTGTTGAGCCGTATAGGTCTGTGAAGTTGTCGTTAATCTTGTCAAATGCTGTTCTTAATGGATCACCTGTACCGTCGTTTGCGGCTGATCCTATGTTAATACTTTGTTGTGCCATGTGTAAAATCCTCGTTTATACGATTATTTAGCATCAATTCTAAGAACCTGATGTAATTTAAATGTCTATAGCTATTCTTTGGAACTTGAATACACAGCTATCAGAAGAGGTATTTGTAGTTAGTAATCTTACGTTTCCGCTATTAACGTCTGCTGAGAACGTAGCAAGTGATCCTGTGTGATCAGTGGTTGAACCAAACTGTGATATGTAGGCATCTGTTCCGTCATGTGTGACATTGGCTTCCACAATTTCAAATCTACTATTTGTAGCATCTGCGATTGATACAAAATATTTTGCACTCCTATACGTTCCAACAGCAAACGTGTTCAGCACCGATGTTGTTGAAGTGGCCACTGTTGCAGTGGCATCAGCAATATCAGAATGATTCAGTGTTGCACCCGCAGTGGCAAACGCAAGGTTACCTGAACCATCCGTTTTCATGAACTGGTTCGCACTACCATCTGATGTTGGGAAAGTCAATCCACTTACTGTCACACTGCCTGTACCGTTACCTGATAATTCAAGATTGGCATTTGACGAGTTGGTCTTGACTGTGTTGTCGTCTAATGTTATTCCTTCCAGTGTAAGTGCTGAAGTAACTGTAAGTGTTGTGAACGTACCCGCCGCTGGTGTTGTCGCACCAATGGCAGTGCCATCTATGCTTCCAGAATTGATGTCAGCTTTAGCTATTGAAACCTGTCCTGTTCCTGCGGGTGACATGACTAAATTTGAGTTTGTTTGTGTTGTTTTTATCTCGTTGTCTGTTATGTTGATGTTGTCGTCAATAGTAAGACTGTCTATTACAACTGTACCTGTTCCACCTGGTTCGAGACGTATGTCTGCGTTCGAGTCTGATGATATCGTGCTGTCAAAAATATTTAAGTTGTCTACTGCCAGTGTGCCTGTGATGTTAAGAGAGGTAACTGTCATCGCTCCCAATGTAGCTGTCCCGTCTACTGTAAGTGTTCCTGTTGTGCTAAGATTTTCATTGCCAAAACTTATCGCACCCGACGAATCTGTTATCGATCCACTGCCCGATGTTAAAGTGCCGGTGGTCATTGTTCCTGTTGATGTTAAGTTCTCATTGCCAAAGCTGATCGCACCTGATGAATCTGTTATTGATCCGTTTGCCAGGGTAAGATTTCCTATTGTTGAACCTGTTGCACTGTTGATTGTTCCTGTTGATGTTAAGTTCTCATTGCCAAAGCTGATTGCACCTGATGAATCTATTATGGAACCACTTGAAAGAGTTACGTTGCCAACAACTAGTGTACCTGTGGTTGTAAGATTTTCATTTCCAAAGCTGATCGCACCTGATGAATCAGTAATTGATCCATCTGCTAGTGTTAGGTTGCCTATTGTTGAATTGGTTTCAGCCGAAACAGTTCCTGTTGTTGTCAAGTTCTCATTGCCAAAGCTGATCGCACCACTTGAATCTATTATGGAACCACTTGAAAGAGTTACGTTGCCAACAACTAGTGTACCGGTGGTACTTAGATTCTCATTACCAAAGCTGATCGCACCTGATGAATCAGTGATCGATCCATCTGCCAGTGTTAGGTTACCCAAAGTTGAACCTGTTTCGGCTGATATAGTTCCTGTGGTTGTTAAATTCTCATCTCCGAAACTGATCGCTCCACTTGAATCTGTTATTGACCCATTGGCAAGTGTTAGGTTACCCAGTGTTGAACCTGTTGCGGCCGTCAATGTTCCTGTGGTTGTTAAATTTTCATTACCGAAGCTTATTGCTCCACTTGAATCAGTGATCGATCCATCTGCCAGTGTTAGGTTACCAACTGTGGATCCTGTGCCTGCCGAAATAGATCCTGCAAACGTTGTTGATCCAGACACATTCAAGGTACCATCAACAATAAGTCCTTCATTGATGTTTATTGCAGTTGAGTCTGTTGAACTTAACGTTGTGCCTGCTATCTGAATGGCACCAAAAACAACATTTCCTGTGCCTGCTGGCAAAATGTTTATATCTTCGTTTGATCTTGTGCCCTCTATGTTATTATCATTGAAAGTGATTGCCGGGAAAACAACAGCACCTGTGCCAGCTGGTTTAAACACAATGTCATCATTGGTCCTGGTTGCTGTTATTTCATTTCCAGTGACTGATATTGTTGTTAGGTCAAAACCTGCAGATCCAAATACCTCGGTGAAGTTCGTGTTCACCTTGATCATTGCATCTCGTAACGTATCTCCCGTTCCGTCGTTTGCGTTGCTACCTACATTTAAAACTAGTTGTGCCATGTTATACTGCTATCACCCTTTTTACTACTGTCACTTCAGTTGTGTTACTACTACTTATCTGTCCTCTGAGCCTGATGTTGTCACCATCTACGTCAGCAGTGATAGTCGCCAGGTCATTACCGGAGCTACTTGTCCTTCCAGACACCGATACGTATGGTGTTGAGCCGTCGTGTGTGACCCTGACATCAAGGGTTTCGTAATTGCCCAACGTGCCTGTGTTGGCATCAGATATGGATATGTTGTACACTGCACTCCTATGCACAGTTTTGTCGAATGTGTCT
>Ga0209502_10004851_pt1 | contig 9956 bp, 8 predicted proteins | sample ArcticOcean_MG_C_10_FD_187442 | JGI IMG/M metagenome (GOLD analysis project Ga0209502, IMG submission 187442) | Marine microbial communities from western Arctic Ocean - ArcticOcean_MG_CB11_90 (SPAdes) (version 2) | ecosystem: Environmental > Aquatic > Marine > Oceanic | place: Arctic Ocean...
TCCATCATTCTTGCACCACCAGATTTAGAAACCATTAAAAACGGCATCTTATTCTTTATTGAATAGTCAATTGCCCTTGCAATCTTTTCTCCAACCACAGAGCCCATAGAACCACCAATAAAAGCAAAATCCATTGCAGCAATCACAATATCTTTTCCTAAAGATTTACCAACCGCAGTTCTAACAGCATCATTTAATTTTGTTTTTTCCTGTGCAGCTTTTAACCTGTCTGGATATTTCTTTGTGTCTTCAAAACTTAAAGGATCTTTAGAGGTAAGGCCTTCATTTAATTCTTTAAATTTATTAGTATCAAAAAATAACTCAAAATACTCTTTACTTCCTATTCTTACATGATAACCATCCTCTGGACTTACATATAAGTTTCTTTTTAATTCTTCTGTATCTATAACTTTTCCGCTTGGCGTTTTATACCATAAGCCTTTTGGAGTGTCTTTTTTATCTTCCGTAGAAGTTTGAATTCCTTTATCTGTTCTTTTAAACCAAGCCATGTTATGTGTTTGTCTTAATGTATTATCTCTAAAATGAAACTATTTAGAAATAAAATATGAAATACAAATGTATAAGATTTTTTGCAAAATCTACTTTCTTATTTGTTTGATTATTACTCCTTAAAATAATTGTGTAAAATCTTCTGTATAAAAAAAGCATTTTGATTATAAAACCAAAATGCTTTTGTAAAATAGTAAAACAGAATACTATAAAGTATTCACGTTATTTAAATCTGTAAATGCTTGTTTTAAGCGCGTTTTAAAAGTTTCTTCACCTTCACGTAACCATTTTCTTGGATCGTAATGTTTTTTATTAGGTTGGTCTGCTCCATCAGGATTACCAATTTGAGTAGCCACATAAGCAGCTTTTTCTTGCATATAATTTCTAATACCTTCGGTAAAAGCAAACTGCATATCTGTATCTATATTCATTTTTATAACTCCATATCCAATAGATTCTCTAATTTCTTCTACAGTAGAACCAGAACCACCATGAAAAACAAAATCGATAGTATTGTGAGGTACATTGTATTTTTTAGAAATATAATCTTGAGAATTTAATAAAATTTTCGGTGTTAATTTTACATTTCCTGGCTTATAAACACCGTGAACGTTACCAAATGCTGCTGCAATTGTAAATTGAGGAGAAACTTTTAATAACTCTTCATACGCATATGCAACTTCTTCTGGTTGCGTATATAATTTAGAGACATCAACATCAGAATTATCTACACCATCTTCTTCACCACCAGTTATTCCTAATTCAATCTCTAAAGTCATACCCATTTTACTCATACGAGCTAAATACGTTTTACAGATTTCTATATTTTCTTCTAAAGGCTCTTCAGACAAATCTATCATGTGAGAACTATATAAAGGGCTACCAGTTTCAGCAAAATGCTTTTCAGAAGCATCTAATAAACCATCTATCCACGGTAGTAATTTTTTTGCAGCATGGTCTGTGTGTAAAATTACAGGTACACCATAAGCAAGCGCTAATTCATGCACATGTTTTGCACCAGCAATACCACCAGCAATAGCAGCTTTTTCACCTTCATTAGATAAACCTTTACCTGCATTAAATTGTGCGCCACCGTTAGAAAACTGAATGATTACAGGAGCATTTAAATCTCTAGCAGTTTCTAAAACACCATTAATAGTGTTAGAACCAATTACATTCACTGCAGGTAATGCAAATCCTTTTTCTTTTGCTAGGTTAAAAATTGCTTGTACTTCTTTACCTGTTGCAACTCCAGGTTTAATGTTGTGACTCATATTGTTATATTTTAATTTGTGCTTTTTTAATTTGTCCAAAAATACTAAAAATAGGTGCTTTTTAGTTGGAAGAATACAGAAAATAACGAAAACGTTATAGAGTTTTAGCTAATTTTACTAAAAAGGATAATTGATTCCTATATTATATTCTGCGCTTGCAAAATTGTAGTTTTTAAACCACTTGTCATTCTTTAAATAAGGCTCATACGTTTTAAAACCCATATCCAACCTTAGCACAAAAAAACTTAAATCATATCGCAGTCCAAAACCAGAGCCAATCGCAATATCTTCTAATGAAGACAAACTATCAAACTTAGCATCTTGGTCTATAAAATCAGATCCTGAAATATCCCAAATATTACCAGCATCCATAAACATAGCTCCTTTTAAACTACCTACTAAATCAAAACGATATTCTATACTTGTTAAAAACTTAAAACTACCTACATTAAACTCTAAACCACTACTTCTACTTCCTGGACCTAATTCATAAGTTTTCCAGGCCCTAATATCATTAGAACCTCCAGCAAAATAACTCCTAGTAAAAGGAATATCTGAATTATCATACGTAAAAATTCCTCCTAAAAAAGTTCTAACTCCAAATACTGAAGTTGCCCCAACATCCCAGAAACGCTTATATTCTAAATCGATTTTAAAATATTGTGCTAACGGAATTTTTAAGAGTGTCTTTTTATCATTCGAATTGTAACTTTTAGAAAATAACCCTAAAATATTTCCTGAATTAGAAACTCTTGCTTTAAAAAAAGAAAAATTATTATCTTTAAAGTCTATTTGGCTATTATAGGTGTATGAATATGCAAGCGTAGGGATTAAAAAATCTGAGGTAACAATATTATATCTATTCTGAATATTTAAAACTGTATTGTAGTCAGATAAATTTGAAGTTCTAAAACCTGTTAAGTTTTCAGCTACTTTGTTTATAAAGGTTAAAGCTTCTGATGCTTGCTTATCTAGATCTGTGGATAATGGAAAATAAGAAGTACTATTAACCTCATCGTATAATTTAGCAACCGCATTTAAATTCGTAAACTCGGAGCGATAAATATTAAAAAAACGATTTATATTCAAGTTCTGAATATACTGTGTATTAAAAATCTCTAACTGAATCGTTTTCTTTTTAGTGTATTCCCATTTATAATCTGACAAAAACGTAAATGTTTGTCTATCTAATCCTATATTTTTTTGTAGACTTAATCCCAAAGAAAATAATGTTCTTGGAGACATTCTTTTTGGTACTAATTTACTCAATCCAAAGGGAGCAATAAGCCGAGGTATCTCTACAGAAACATCTCCTCCAATTTCCCAACCAGGACCATTATTCGAATTAAACCAAGAACCTAAAACAGATAATTTTAATAATTCCGCTCCTCTAAAAACATTTCTATCAATAAAAGAGAACTTAGCTGAAGTACCAATATTTCTAATATTAGAATGCGTTAATTCTGTTTCAAAACCTGTTGTAAATTTTTCTATGGGAGTCAAAAATAAATCCATTTTCAATTCATCACCTGAGCGATTAATAGGTGTAAACGAAATATTTGTAGTTTTAAAGTTTTTAAGTGATTTAAGGTGGTTTCTAGTTAAGTTTCTAAGTGAATCTTTAAAAACATCTCCAGGATTAAAAAAGATAGACGCGGCTAAATACTTAGGATTGTATTTTAATTTGTCATGCGATAAAAAGTTAATGCCTTTGTACACCAAAGAATACTGGAAAGCTTCATCCTTTTTTGTGTACGAATAATCTGTAACTACATTAATTTCTTTAATTCTATGTACTTTATAATCTTTCTTGATGTATTTTCCATCAACCTCTTCATAACGATCTTTAGCAATTAAAAAATCTACATTTGTTTTATAATCTGCTCTGGTAGAATCTACATAAAAACCCAAAGCAGCGTCAGAAAAATGATAAACTCCACTATTCCTAAAGAGTTTTAACACATTACTAGCTTCTTGTCTAAAAATATTGTCGCTGTATTGGTTTCCACTTTTTAACAAAGACCGTATTCCAGCATCTTTATAAATAGAGTCTAAAACTACAGACGCTATTTTCAACTTAATAGTATCTAGCATTGTTGGTTTTCCTCTACGTATGCGGTATTCTATTGTTGCTTTTTTCTTAATAGTATCTCTATTAATTTTAGAAAATACTTGAGATTCAAAATACCCTTTAGTTTTATAATAAGCCTCTAAATTCTCTGAAGTTCTTTGTACTTTATTTTCACTTATAATTACTGGAGCATCAAAACTTAAAAGCCATTTATTTAATTTAATTAATTCATTTGCATACACAATACTCTGTTTTTCAGAAAAGATATTTTTAACAAATTTATATTTATTTGGATGTTTATTAGCCCATTTTAATGCTGTTTTTGGCTTATCATGACTTCCTAAATTATGAAAATATAAACCAATTGGAGCTCCAAGTAACTTTGGATTGGGCTTTTGAAGTATGAATTTTTCTAACTCGGCGCTCTTATCTCTTGCGCTATCTACAAAAACATAATTTTGCGAAAGCATGTATTCATTCTCGGCAACATGTTTTGTAGAATTACAAGCAACAAAAAATAAAATAAGTAGAAAGTAAAAAGAAAGTTTTTTCATTACTTTAGCAATACATTTAACATCAAAAATAGTATTTTTCAACGGTTTATTTCCAATTAGACACAATTAATGAGTATCTCCAAAAATCAACTAAAATTAATAACAAGTTTATCGCAGAAAAAGTATAGACAAAAGCATAATTTATTTATTGCAGAAGGTGTAAAAGTGTTGAATGAATTATTAAATTCACCTTTTGAGATTGAAACATTATTTTGCACAGATGACTTTGAGGTTGCTATTTCTGAAAAAAAAATTATACGAATTTCTGAAACTGAATTAAAAAAAGTAAGTACGCTCAAATCTCCTAATAAAGCTTTAGGTATTTTTAAAATTCCTAAAGAAAAAGCGCTACAAAATTCTGGTTTAACCATTGCTTTAGATGCTATTAACGACCCCGGTAATCTCGGGACAATTATACGTTTATGCGATTGGTTTGGTGTTACCCAACTGGTTTGCTCTAAAGATACTGTCGATTGCTATAACCAAAAAGTAGTGCAGGCCTCTATGGGATCTTTAACTCGTGTTTCAATTTATTATACAGATTTAGAAAACTATATAACTAAAAGTAATTTAGATACCTTTATTGCAGATATGGATGGTGAAAATGTATATAAAACTAAATTACCCAAAGAAGGAATTCTCATTATGGGTAATGAGGCAAACGGAGTTTCAGAAGAAATTAAATCTTTACTTCAGTATAAAATATCAATTCCAAGATTTGGAGAAACACAAGAAACTGAAAGTTTAAATGTTGCTACCGCAACTGCTATTTTATTAAGTGAATTTAAACGTGGTTATTAGATTTTAGTTACTAACTTCTTAAGTTTAACTAAAATTACCTACTCAAATGCAAAATTCAAGAAAACTCCTCTTGTGCCCATAAAATTTATAGGAGCCGTCCATCTGCTATTGATGTCATTGTCATTTTTAATTTCGTTATTCATTGCAAATACGCCACGAATTGATGGAGAGAATTTAAAATAATACAAGTAAAAATCTACACCTACTCCGATCTCATACATAAAGTTATGGGTTTTCATCCTAAATTCTCCTGCAGAATTGTCTTCTTGATTTTTTTCATTACTAGAGAAATTATAATCATAAGAAACCCCACCTAAAATATATGGTCTTATGTTCCGATATCTATTTGTACTAAATTTAAACACAAAAGGAACATGCAAGTAAGTTGAACCTATTTCTCTAATACTATCTTGTGGTATTGAAGAATTTGTTAAATGATTAAATACTATTTTTTTAGTATTACTTACTAAACCGGGTTCTAAACGTAAATTTAAATTTTTATGCAAACGCAAGTCTGCGATTAAGCCTACATTAAACCCACCATTTACGACTACTGTTACATTAGGTTTTTTATAAAAAGTACCAGGAAAATCAGGATTAGGAATTTGTTTATCCGTAAAATTTAGTTTAAAATCATTCTGATTTATTCCTAAGTAGAACCCATAATGTATTAATTTTCTATCAAAAGTTGGTATATATTCTACACGTTCTGTTTGCGCAAAAAAAGCGGCAGCTGCTAAAAGGAAAAATCCAATAATTAAGATTCTTTTACTCATCATTATTTACGTGCAGTATAAATTGTTGCAACTCCAAAAGTTACAGGTTTGTGTTCTGTAGTGTTAAACCCATTTTTTTGTAAAATATTGTTGAATGCTTCTCCAAAAGGAAAAGAGTTTGCAGATTCAGATAAGTAAGAATAAGCAACTTTATCTTTAGAAAATAATCTACCCACAATTGGTAAGAATAAATTTGTGTAGATTTTATAGCCTTGTTTAAAAGGAAATTTTACAGGATTTGAAGTTTCGAGAATCACCAAAACTCCGGTAGGTTTTAAAACTCTTGCAATTTCTTTAATTCCTTTATCTAAATTCGCAAAGTTTCGAACCCCGAAAGAAACTGTAATCGCATCAAAAGTATGGTCTTCAAAAGGCATTTCTTCAGAATCAGCAACAATCATTTCTATTTTATCAGAAAGGTTTGCTTTCGCTATTTTTTCTTTCCCAATATTTAGCATTCCTGGAGAGATATCTAAACCTACAATTCTATCCGGTTTTAAATCGGCCATCATTAAAGCTAAATCTCCTGTTCCTGTAGCAATGTCTAAAATGTACTTCGAATTGTTCTCTCTAACAATCTTCACTACTTTTTTGCGCCACTTTACGTCAATACCGAAAGAAATGACCCTATTTAAACCGTCATAATTGCCAGAAATAGCATCGAACATTTTTGCTACTTGCTCTTTTTTTCCTAATTCAGAATCTTTGTATGGTTTAATTATTTTTGACATATTATGTAGCTTTGGGCTATTCGCAATTTGCTTTTCACCAAATTTGTTATCCGTTAATTGCAACCACTTCATTAATCATGTTTGGCAACATTTCTTTTAATAAATTTTCTATTCCATTTTTTAATGTTGCTGTAGAAGATGGACAACCGCTACAAGCACCTTGCAACACTACACTTACTACTTTATTAGCTTCATCATATGATCGAAAAGCTATATTACCTCCATCACTAGCAACTGCTGGTTTTATGTATTCATCTAGAATGTCTACAATCTGTGCAGAGATGCCTTCTAAAACTACTTTTGGTGCTGCTACATTATTTTCTGTAGCTATAGTTTCTTCTTTTGGCAACTCCTTAATAATTATTTTTCCATCCGCTAAATACTCACGAATAAATGTTCTTACTTCTCCGTAAACATCATTCCACTCTACCATATCGTATTTAGTAACAGAAATATAATTGTCTGAAATAAACACTTCTTTTACGAACGGAAAGTTAAAAATTGCTTGTGCTAAAGGTGATGATGCATTTGCTTCATCTATATTTTTAAACTCAACATCTGTTTGCGTTAACGCTTTATTTACTCCAAACTTCATTACTGCAGGATTTGGCGTCACTTCAGCGTACACTTCAATAGCTTCTTTTTTTGAAGTTCTTTGCTCGTTTACAACTACATTACCGTCACTTATAAAGGCTTCTATCTGCTCTTTCACCTCTTCTTGTACATCTATCCATTCTAAAATATCAAAACGTTGAATGGCAATAAAATTAGCAGTAATAAATACTTTTTTTACAAATGGTAAATAAAATAATTCTTGAGCCAAAGGAGAGTTTTTGGCTTCATCTATATTGTTAAACTCATAACTACCGCCATTAATTAAAATAGCAGTACTATTAAATTTAAGTATGGTATTATTCGTAGTTTCTTGTATTGTAATTTTAGTTTCTAACATGTTCTAAAAATTGAATTGCAAAATTAAGGGAAAAAAGATAGATAATGAAGGTTTTATGGGAGATAAAATGAAGCCGCTACCTTAAATGATTTTTTTAATATCAAAGCTGGCAGAGTCTTAATTTTTAAGTTACTATGATCTATAAATTTATTAAAACTGTAGCTGTGAAAACTTTATTATCTATCGATAAATTTGCTGAGTTTACATTATAACCGGTATAAAAATTATAAGGTGCAGTTCTATTATTATTACTGTAAGCAAAATCTAATTTAAAATTCCCGAAATTATAACCTCCTCCGTATGAATACCCTACTATATTGTCTGAATCTAAAGCTATCTTATCTGGACTTTGTTCAAACTTATAACCTCCTCTTAAACTAAGTCTTTCAAAACGCCATTCTGAACCTATATTAAGGGCATATGTTTTTCTTAATTCATTTTGAAAAAATTGATTTTCAACTAAAAAATCTGCATTCGATAATTTCATGTTTTGATAATTTTTATTGACATAATCGATACTCAATAAGCCTTTTTTACCAAAAATAATAGCTGCACTTGCTGTTAATTTACTAGGAGTTTTTAATCTAAAAACAAACCTTTGAGAAGGGTAGTAACCTCCAGATGTATTGTCATAGATTGTAGAATTATTACTTACGACTATTTCTGTATCTCCCATAAAACCTTCATTATCTACAATATTAGACTCTTCTAAAACCTCTGTAAACATAGTAGGTGTTTGGTATGAAAGACCAAATCTAAAATTTTGATGTGCTTTGTAAATAAATCCCAAATTCAAAGAAACACCTGAACTGGTTATAAGATTTTCTTGATATAAGTTTGCATCTAACGTATTTCCAAATCCATCATTATTAAACTCCACCAAAGTAGCACGCTGACTAAAATTTAAGTCGTAAAAATTTAAACTAGCACCTAGATATAAGCTGTTCTTATGTACTGACGAAAAAGCGATATTCATTTCACTTACCTCACCTGCATAATCATTAAAAAAACGCTGCTCTTCAGCTATGCTATAATCAATAATTGGTTCATTTTCATCTAAAGGAAAATCTCTAAAAATTGCAATTCCACTGTTTCCTTTAGCATTAAAACTGTTAGTAAAGTCTTTAGTTATTCTATAATTAAAGCCAAGTACAAAATTATTCCAATCAGATTTATGAGCGTTTTTAAAAACAAAAACTGCTCCGGCTTGAGATATATTCAAAAATTGATTTTGATTATTCGTGTTCGTACCATAATAGTTTGAAATTGTATTTGTTTGTCTAGAATTAAAAGAACCCGAAAAAGCACTATTATTAAAAACAGACAAACCTGCTGGATTTATATTAACTGCAGACATGTCTCCTCCCAATGCGCCGAAAGCGCCACTCATAGCAGTAAATCTAGCCGTACCATTTCCATCATCCTGGGAAAAAAGTAAAGCTAAATCTTGGTAACCTAAAGATTGACCATAAAACATTATAGTAACAGCGAAAAACGCTATTGTAGTTGTTATTTTTTTCATTTTAAGGTTTTCTAATTATTTAGGATATTAATTACCTCGCGATTTGCTTGAAGATGAGCTTCTAGTAGAACTACCTCTTGATGAAGATGAACTTCTACTAGAACTGCTTCTTGATGAAGATGAACTTCTAGAAGGTGTGCTTCTTGAATAATTTCTTATCGTTGAAGATGAACTTTTTGATGGTGTACTTCTTGATGGTGTACTTCTTGTATAACTTTTTCTAGTTGAAGTTGAAGTTCTATTCGGTACAGTTCTCTTTGTACTTCTTGTTGTTGAAGTTGCATTTCTAGATGGAGTAGTTTTCACAGTTCTTCTCTTTGTTAATGAAATAGTAGAAGTATTCGTAGGATTTATAATAGAAGTAAATCTTTTACTCGAAGTTGCACTTTTGGCTCTTCTTGTTGAAGAACTAAGCCTTGTCGTATTAACTCTTCTTTTAGAAACTGTAGAAGAATTTCTAGTTCTTATATTATCTCTAGAATAGAAATTATTATAAGTAGCTCTTCTACCATATCGGCTATTACTGTTATACCCATTGTTGTTATATGAATTTCCAAATCCGTTATTATAACCACCATACATGCCCCATCCAAATGCTAAGTTATTATGGTATGAATACCACAAAGGATTATAGCCCCAATTATTAAATCCGTTGTTCCAACCCATTCCATTGTTCCAACCCATTCCATTGTTCCAACCCCATCTATTTCTATAACCCCAATTATTAAATCCCCTATTGTTCCATCCAAAGTTATTCCATCCAAA